>Ga0078972_1010097_pt1 | contig 17965 bp, 13 predicted proteins | sample YelNatPaOPGAMG01_FD_67568 | JGI IMG/M metagenome (GOLD analysis project Ga0078972, IMG submission 67568) | Hot spring thermophilic microbial communities from Obsidian Pool, Yellowstone National Park, USA - OP-RAMG-01 (SPADES assembly) (version 2) | ecosystem: Environmental > Aquatic > Thermal... | reverse complement strand
CTTTTGAAATAGCCATCCAGCTTGGATCTATACTTGCGGTGTTATTTATTTACTTTGAAAGATTTTTAAAGGATTCCGAAACCTGGAAAAGGATTATTTTAGCCTTTATTCCTACCGGGGTCTTGGGCTTTTTGCTTTATAAAGTCATTAAAAAGTTCTTTATAGGGAACGATTTTTTGGTGGTAGTAAACTTGGTTGTAGGAGGTTTGGTTCTTTTGTGTGTTGACAGGTTTTTCCGGCAAGAAGAAAGAATTGCTGACGTCAGAGGGATTAGCCTAAAAAAATCATTTTTTATAGGGGTCTTTCAAGCCCTAGCTACGGTTCCCGGGGTTTCTCGTTCAGCTGCAACCATCATAGGAGGTATGGTTGTCGGGCTTAACCGTAGGGCTGCGGCTGAGTTTTCTTTTATGTTAGCTGTTCCAACAATGTTTGCGGCTACCACCTACGATTTGCTAAAGTCCCGTTCAGAACTATCCTTTCAGGATTGGCAAACTCTCCTGGTTGGTTTTGTCTTTGCCTTTTTCACTGCTATAGTAACTGTTAAAACCTTTCTAAATTTTATATCCAAGCATAGCTTTTTCATCTTCGGAGTTTATCGAATTTTAGCAGGTATACTTTACTTCTGGGCGTTTTTGTTCTAGCGCAATGTAATTTTCCTTTAATGATACACAAAACTTGACTTAAGGCTATCAAGTTGCTAGTAAATATTGGACAACATCGAACCGCTTGGATCCCGGGACGGGACCGAGACGGCAAAAGCGAGACAAATCACGAAGCCTTCCGCCGTTCGGTCGCGGAAGGCTTTTTTGTTGGAGGGAAAGATGAAGATAGTGAAATCGGTGAGCGAGATGCAGCAACTTGCCGATCTCTGGAGACGAGACGGCAAAGTAATCGCCTTTGTTCCTACGATGGGCTACCTCCATGAAGGTCATCTGGCGCTCATGAGAGCAGCCAGAGAAGAAGGTGATGTTCTTGTAATAAGCATTTTCGTAAATCCTATTCAGTTTGGTCCTCACGAAGATTATGAGAGATACCCTCGAGACACAGAAAGAGACCTGCGTCTTGCTGAATCCGTAAATGTTGATGTGGTTTTCGCTCCGGAAGTTAAAGAAATGTATCCCGATGGTTTTCAAACAATTGTCGATGTAACCGAGCTTTCAAAACCACTTTGCGGTAAAAGCAGACCGGGTCACTTCAAAGGCGTTGCAACAGTCGTTACAAAACTTTTCAACATAGTAAAACCCCATATTGCTGTCTTTGGCGAAAAAGATTTTCAGCAACTGGTGATTATTCGCAGGATGGTTAAGGATCTTAATATGGACGTTCGTATTATTGGGCATCCCATAGTCAGGGAAGATGATGGGCTGGCAATGAGTAGCAGGAATGTTTATCTATCGCCGGAAGAACGCAAAGTGGCTCTCAGGTTGAGTCAATCACTCAAGAAAGCCCGCCGACTTGTCGCTCAATCCGTTCTGGATGCCCAGGAAATTCTCAAAGCCGTTATTTCCCATCTGTGTCAGGATGGCGCTCTAAGGCTAGATTATGCAGAGTTAAGGGATACTGAAACACTTGAAGAAGTGTCTGTTGTTAACAAACCAACGCTTCTTGCAATAGCTGCTTTCGTGGGAAAAACAAGGCTCATTGATAATTGCGTTCTTGATCCCACCGAAGCTTATACTGCTTAAGAGGAGGACACCCCATGGTTCGAACCATGTTAAAGTCAAAAATTCATAGAGCCCGAATAACGGACGCTAACTTGGAATATGAGGGAAGTTTAACGATTGATGAAACGCTTATGAAGTTGGCGGATATTCTGCCTTTTGAACAGATCAAGGTTTATAACGTTTCAAATGGAGCGAGATTTGACACTTACGCCATTCCTGGAGAACCTGGCAAAGGTGAAATATGCCTAAACGGTGCGGCTGCCAGAATGGGTGCAAAAGGAGACTTGATTATTATCGTAACTTATGCTCAATATAGCGATTCTGAGATGGTTAATTACAAACCAAAAGTCGTGTTAGTGGGGGAAGGAAATAAGCCCAAGGCATGAAAAGGTTTTTTAGAAAGCTCCATGTGGCGATTCGCAACTATTTTGTAGCGGGAATTCTTACGGTAGTTCCCCTTTCTATCTCAGGTTATGTAATTTATCTGATACTTCACAACGCCGACAAAATATTCAACATCTTACCTTCCAGTTTCAATCCAAAGGTTTATCTCCCCTTCCCTATTCCCGGTCTTGGGGTTATCGTCGTTCTGGGAGGCATATTTCTTACAGGTCTTCTCGTAAGAAATTATGTCGGAAGCAAAATCGTCGATTTTGGTGAATCACTTCTTTACAGAATTCCTCTCGTAAGACCTCTCTATTCGGCAGTAAAACAGCTTCTAGGTGCAATATTCTCTGAGTCCTCTCACAGCTTCCAGCGTGTAGCTTTAATCCAATTCCCCAGAAAAGGCATATACGCTGTGTGCTTTGTTACGGGGACAGCAACAGGTGAAGTTCAGGACAAAACGGCAGAACGAGTAATCAACGTCTTTCTTCCAACAACACCTAACCCTACATCCGGTTTTTACCTTCTCGTTCCAGAATCGGAACTCATAGAAACATCTCTTACCGTAGAGGAAGCCTTTAAACTGATTGTTTCCGGAGGACTAGCATCACCTCTAAACGGTGCAAATTGTCGTTTGATGGTTGTGAAAGATGGCAAAATTGTAGAACATACAACATAAGAGAAAGGAGTTACGGCATGACATTGACAAATTATCTTTTTACTTCGGAATCGGTAACGGAGGGGCATCCCGATAAAGTTGCCGACCAGATTTCGGATGCGATTCTCGATACCATAATTAAAGAAGACAAAAACGCTCGAGTTGCCTGTGAGACCCTTGTTACAACAGGGCTTGCCTTCGTCGCCGGAGAAATCACCACCTCGGCATGGGTTGATATTCCAGAAGTCGTTCGACAAACAATAAAAGAGATCGGTTATAACGACTCTGCAATGGGTTTTGACTGGGAAACCTGTGCCGTAATTTCGAGTATCGATAAACAGTCTCCTGACATAGCTATAGGGGTCAATCCTGGAGAAGGACTCTTTGAAGAAATGGGCGCTGGTGACCAGGGTATCATGTTTGGTTACGCCTGCGACGAAACTCCAGTGCTTATGCCTATGCCTATTTACTATGCTCATCGTCTGACCAAAAAGCTAGCCGAGGTCAGGAAAAACGGTATCCTCGATTTCCTCAGGCCTGACGGAAAAAGCCAGGTTACGGTCGAATATGAAGACGGACGCCCAAAAAGAATAACCGCTATCGTTATCGCCGCTCAGCATAGTCCATCGGTAACCTACAAAACCATTCAGGAAGGGATTATCGAGGAAGTCATAAAGAAAGTAATTCCAGCGGAACTTATTACGGACAAGACAAAATTCTACATCAACACAACCGGTCGCTTTGTTATAGGCGGACCTATGGGTGACTGCGGTCTCACCGGCAGAAAGATTATTTGCGATACTTACGGAGGCAAGGGGCATCACGGTGGCGGATGCTTTTCAGGAAAGGATCCCACGAAGGTGGATCGCTCGGGTTCTTACATGGCTCGTTATGTTGCCAAAAACATCGTTGCTGCAGGACTCGCTAAAAAAGTAGAAATCCAGGTTGCGTACAGCATCGGCGTTGCAGAACCGGTAAGTCTCATGGTGGACGCCTTCGGAACTGAACGTATTCCGATTGAAAAACTCACTCAAATTGTAAAAGAAACTTTTTCCTTCAAGCCAGCCGACATGATAAACCACCTTAAACTTCTCAGACCTATTTATAAGCAGACCGCCTGCTATGGCCACTTCGGAAGAACGAATCCGGACTTTACGTGGGAAAAAACAGATATGGTAGACGTGCTAAGAGACAAAGCCGGGCTCTAAAACCACAAGGAGTAATCGAATGAACTGTGATATTAAAGACCGTAATCTTGCGGATAAGGGAAAGCTCAGAATCGAGTGGGCAGCGAGGTCCATGCCGGTTCTACGAAGCATCAAAGAACGATTCGAGCGGGAAAAACCGCTTAGTGGAATCCGCATAGCTGCCTGTCTTCATGTTACCACCGAAACAGCCTTCCTTATGCAGACTCTAAAAGCGGGAGGAGCTTCGATAAGGCTCTGTGCATCAAATCCTCTGAGCACACAGGACGACGTTGCTGCATCTCTTGCTGTTCATGATGGTATCCCCGTTTTTGCCATAAAAGGCGAGGACAGAGACACCTACTATCGCCACATCATTCAGGCCTTGGAAGAACGCCCTCAGATCACAATGGATGATGGAGCCGATCTGGTATCGACTCTTCATACAGAGCGTCAAGAACTAATCGGTGAAGTGATAGGAGGCACAGAAGAAACGACGACGGGAGTTATCCGTCTGAGAAGCATGGCAGACAAAGGGGTGCTTCGGTATCCCATAGTGGCTGTCAACGACGCTAACACCAAGCATCTTTTCGATAATCGTTACGGCACAGGCCAGAGCACAATAGACGGAATCATCCGAGCTACAAACAGGCTTATTGCCGGAAGCGTATTCGTGGTTTGCGGTTATGGGTGGTGCGGTCGTGGTGTTGCTATGAGAGCTCGAGGAATGGGTGCAAGAGTGGTTGTTACAGAAGTAGATCCGCTGAGAGCACTCGAGGCCGTGATGGACGGCTACGAAGTGATGCCAATTGCAGAAGCGGCAAAAATAGGAGACTTTTTCTGCACTCTCACGGGCAATATCCACGTCATTCGTAAAGAACATTTTGAGATGATGAAAGACGGTGCGATTGTAAGCAACTCTGGACACTTCAACGTTGAACTGGATCTTGAAACTTTATCCCAGATGGCAGTATCGAGGCGAATGGTAAGAGATTTTGTGGAGGAATTTCGGCTGAAAGACGGTCGTAGCATCTACGTGCTTGCCGAAGGACGTCTCGTTAACCTTGCTGCAGCTGAAGGACATCCATCAAGCGTCATGGATATGAGCTTTGCAAATCAGGCTCTGTGCGTTGAATACCTGGCAAGAGAAGGCAAAAATCTCGCCAAGCAGGTATATACTGTACCTCGACAGATTGACGAAGAAGTAGCTCGATTAAAACTTGCAAGTATGGGCATTTCTATCGATCAACTGACGGAGGAGCAGGATCGTTACCTTCATTCATGGGAAATGGGAACCTAAGGTATGAAACCGATACATTTGAGGATCGCCGCTGTTGTGATCCTCATCGGAGCTTTGGGCGGATGCGCAAAACCGCCTGAAGCTCCCCCTCCAACTCCACCACCACCTGCCAGAGTAGAAAAGCCACCTGTACCGCACATTAGTCTCGTTAAACTTCAGGAAAACTTTTTGAAGAATATCGATTTCCGTGATGACGGTGACCAGCAAAGCATGGCTAAAGCCGCAAGGGAGAGTCTTTCCTACCTGGAGAAACTACCACCTTCAAAACTTTTCAGAGCAGGCGATATAGAGTTTTCCGCAGGGCAATATACCGAGGCTTTGAGAAAACTTGTAGCTATAATGGACAAAAGACAAATCTCTGGCCAGGATGTTATGTCTCTTTTTGATGTCTACGCTTACAAAGTGGAAACCCAGGATGCTTCTTCGCAGTCCCGACCAGGAGAAGGCATAATTTACGGCACAGGGCAAGTTTTAGCAACCGGTTATTACGAGCCGATCCTGGAAGGAAATTATCGTCCATCCAAAGAGTATTCATACCCTATTTATCCCGTGCCGGAAAACCTTATAAAAGTTTCATTAGAGTCGTTCAATATCAACTGCGGTGATGTTTCCACTATCGTAGGACGTGTTGAAGGACACAAGCTAGTTCCCTATTACAACAGGAAAGAAATTGACGAAGGAGCACTTAAGGGGACTCAACCTCTCGTCTGGGTCAAAAATCCTGTGGACGCTTTTTTTCTACAGGTACAGGGATCCGGTATCATCCGATTTCCCGATGGCACCGACAGACGGCTTGGCTATGGCAGCGGCAATGGAAGACCATACCGTAGTATCGGGAAATATATGATTGACCAGGGATGGATGTCTAAGGACGAAGTCTCTATGCAAGCAATAAAAGCCTATCTAATGGCTCATCCGGATAAACTCTGGCCTACGCTCTGGTATAACGAAAATTATGTATTCTTCAGGTGGGTTGAAGAAGGTCCCAAAGGAAGCCTAAATGTTTTTTTGACCCCAGAGCGGTCTATTGCAAGTGATCGTCGATTTTATCCGCCTGCTACGTTGAGTTTCATTTCCACAGTGGTACCTGACGGGCGGTCTAACTACAAACCTTTCAATAGGTGGGTCTTTCACCAGGATGCCGGGGGAGCCATCAAAGGACCGGGGCGAGTGGACATCTTCTTCGGAAGCGGCAATGAAGCAGGTGAAAAAGCCGGCCGTATGAAATATCAGGGAATACTGCTACTTTTTCTGCCGAAAAATTGAAGATGTCGTCTCTCAGACAATTCCTCAAAAGATAGTGGTTAATAGCATTTCACTTTTTCCTCTCCCACCTAGGGTGCCTCCCGACATGGAGGCTGTGTCGCAATGCTATGCGTGTTTATTTAGGGGCAAGCGGCCGGTCGCCCCTACAATCCTACAATGATAATTATCCTGTGAATGTGACTATGACACAGTCTCACCGGGGGAGAGGTGTGGGGTGAGGACCTACGATAATGAAGATTCCGTGGAAGGTGGGATGAGGGGGTTTTCTTACTTTACACATAGAAAATGGTATAACGGCCAGTGTGTTTTCGTTTTGCCGCGTAAAGGCGGTTGTAGTTTGACTTTTCAGAATAAAGCTTGATAGAAAAGTTTCGATTCGTCATTTTTGTGGCTCAACTGGCAACTGTATAATAGTTGCAGGAAAATTCAGATAGCGAGAACAAGGAAGAACAATGGACATGGGCAAAACACATCGACAAGTCATGAACGCTATGGAAGTTCAAGAAGCCATTGAGCGGCTGGCTCAGGCTATTATCGCCGATATCAGACGAGCTGATCAATGTGTTCTTGTAGGCATCCGAACTCGAGGCGTCTATCTAGCCGACCGGCTGAGGAAGCTCATAAGCGAAAAAATCGGTCAGGATGTGCCTACGGGACGTCTGGACATTACGCTCTACAGAGACGATTGGACTAAACTTCATTCCTACCCTGTTGTTAGATCGACAACCATGCCAGGGTCGCTTGAACATAAAGACGTAGTGCTGGTTGATGATGTGCTTTATACGGGAAGAACAGTTAGAGCAGCTCTCGATGCGTTGCTGGACTATGGGCGACCAGCCAGAGTCTATCTTGCAGTGCTAATAGATAGAGGGCATCGAGAGCTACCCATTTGTGCTAAATACATAGGCAAAGAAGTAGCAACGTCGGCAGAAGAGCAGGTGGACGTAAAACTTAAGGAATGCGATGGCGTGGATGAAGTGGTGGTAGTCAAGCCAGGAAGTGATCTCCATAGCTACGCAACTCCAGCATAAAAGCGGTGATCAACAGAGCATGGATGTTAGAGCCGGAATGCTGATGTTTCCTCCTGTCATTACGGCAACGACCTTTTTGCCCTGAAGTCGTTCCCTCAGGATAAATAGAGCTTTGAGAGCGGCGGCTCCTGCAACTTCAGCAAGGTTTTGAGTATACCGAACGGCAAGACGGACTCCATCTATCAAATCTTCCTCGGAAAGCAATACCACATCCGTAATGAGATCCTTCAGGATAAGAAAAGGCAGATCGAACACACTTCTGGCCGCAAGCCCCGAAGCAATGGTTTCTGCAGGAGAAACAGTAACTTTCTTGCCCTGTTTCCATGATTCATAGAAAGCCGGCATTTTCTTTGCCTGCACCCCGTAAATTTCCACAGAAGGATTTATTGACTTAACCACCATACTAACGGCAGCACAACCTGTTCCCCCACCAATTGGCATGATTAGCGCATCCAGATCCGGCAGGTCTTCCAGTATCTCCAGACCCATTGTTGCAATACCGGTTATCAGCAGAGGTTCATTTCCCTGACGAACGTAGTAATATCCGGCGTTTTCCGAAAGTTCTTCAGCATAATCCTGAGCTTCGTAAAAGTCACTACCGTGTTCTATGAGCTGTGCATCGTAAGCCAGAATCATTTCGTTCACGAAGGGATCATTTTTTTCGGGCACAACAACATTACAGAGGATGCCTTTTTTATGAGCAGCCCAAGCTACTGCAAGACCGTGATTCCCACGGGTAGCTACCACAACCCCGTTTCGGATCTGCTCCTCAGGAAACTGTTCCACGAAATTGACCGCTCCCCGCACCTTAAAAGAATGGGTAGGAAGATGATTTTCATGTTTTACGTAAACCTCCGCTCCTACATGATCCGAAAGCCGCCGATAAAAGGTTAAGCTGGTTTTCGGCAACAATCGCCGAATAACCTGCTGGGCTTTGAAAACGTTAAGCATGTTAACAACTGCCAACTGTTCCTTAAAGAAGGGTTCCATCCTTTTCCTCCTTCTGTTTTGATCACCCGTTTACCCATGCTTCTAGGATGATTTGATACACCAAAAACGATTTTGATTAAAGTAAAATTTTTAACCATGTTGGTCATTAAATAATTTTTTGTTGAGTTACGGTGATTTTTTTGCTATAAAAGGTTTGTCTGTAGATGAGCGGGAGTAGCTCAGCTGGCCAGAGCATCAGCCTTCCAAGCTGAGGGTCGCGGGTTCGAAGCCCGTCTCCCGCTCCAAATTTTTCTGAACCTTATGATCCTTCTTCAAACCAACACCAAACAAGAATCGTTAGTCACTTTTTGCTAGTTTTTGTGAATTTATTTATCTTCTGAGCATCCAGCTAACTCGTATTGCTAATCTCATCGTAGTCGGTTAAAATAAATTTGAGTGTAGAAAACAACCTGAAAGAAGGGGTTTTATTCGTGGAGGAAGGTGTAAAGGTAGGGGCGAACCTACGTGTTCGCCCTGATCAGAGCCATTTGGAAAAAGCTCGCCAGTCTATTCAGTCGATCTGCGAGCGGTGTCCCACCGAAGAAGGAAAGCTTCTGATTGAAAAAGCCTTTGAACTTGCGATGGATCTTCATCACGGGCAGATAAGGCGATCGGGCGAGCCTTACATTATTCATCCCGTGGCTGTAGCAAGTATCATTGCCCTTGAGTTTGGAATCAATGATCCCGAACTCATAGCCGCTGCTCTACTTCACGACACCGTAGAAGATGTGCCCTCTATGGATGTGATTTCAATCCGTGAGAAGTTTACAGACAACGTGGCCGCTATAGTCGACGGTTGCACAAAAATCATGCTGGATCCATCAAAAGAAAAAAAGCAAATGCAGGCGAAAACCCATTCCAAGATATTCCTTTCGGCCAGCGCCAATCTGGGAGTCATCATTATTAAATTGGCTGACAGACTCCACAACATGCGGACTATTCATTCTTTGCCTGCCGATAAAAGAATGCGCATTGCCAAAGAAACGATAGATATCTACGTTCCTATTGCGGCCAAATTGAACATAAACTGGCTCAAAAGAGAACTGTATCATCAGGCCCTGTTATGGCTATACCCGAAAAAGAGCAAAAGGATTCTTAACCATATCCAGTCGGTCCAGCAAAATAAAGACATATTCGATATAAAAGCTCAGCTTGAAGAAGCTATAAGACAGCGGCATCACATACCAGCAACGGTTCGTTACAGGTGTAAGGGGTTAGGAAGCCATTATAATCCGGACAGGAAAACACTGGAAATTGCAAACGCAGAAAATTTTGTAGATTTTACAATCATAGTTAATGAAGAGGACCCTATCCTATGCTATGAAGCTCTCGGAATAGTAAACTCCATCTTTCCTCCCCTTCCAAGAACCATGAGGGACTTTATTGCGAACCCGAAAAGCAACGGTTACAGAAGCCTTCATGTAAGGTTTCACTATAGAAATACTAATTACCTTGTTAAGATCCGAACAGCATCCATGGATGAATGGGCTTTATACGGGGTTCTCAATCACTGGCGTTGCGGTCATGGCATTGACGTTACATCCTATGAAGTCGAAATCATGAATTTTCTTCGAGACATTGGGGAATACGATGAAGCGCCACCGAGAAGGCGAGAGCTTTTACATGCCCAGGCTCACGCAGAAGAAATCATCGTTTACACTCCGACGGGAGATCCCTACTATCTACCCAGAGGAAGTATTGTATTAGATTTTGCTTACAAAATACATTCCGATCTTGGTGATAGATGTGAGGGAGCTATCATCGGAGCAGAAAAAGTTTCCCCAACACATGTGCTAGAAGAAGGCAATACCGTAGAAATTATAAAAGCTTCACATATTATAGATGTTCATCCCGAATATGAAGTGCTTTGCAAAACTCCTCTGGCAAAAAAGCATATTAGCAAACTTATTCAGAGACGACGCCGTGAATATGCAGAAAAGATCGGCAAAGAAATTCTCGAGCAGGACATGATAAAGCATGGGATTTCTCTGGAATCTTTTTATGATTACTACAGCGAAGACATAAAACACATCCTGGAATTCATGAATCTGAAAAGCCTTGATGAACTTTATGTAAAAATCGGCCAGGATTTGGTAGCTCCGGGTGTTATTCTTGAATATCTTGATACTCCAGGTCGTGTTAAATTCAATCACCTGTCAGCATCAATTGATGAGCCACCTTATAGTGTTTCCGTTGGACAATTGGACAATGCTGTTCATAAGTTTGCCCACTGTTGTAATCCCTACCCGGGTGAAGAACCAAGCGTAATCGTGTTAAGTGAGCGAGGCGTAACAATACACAAAGCATCATGCAGTGACCTAACAGACCGTCATCATATCCCCATAGAACGTCAATTTCGAACTCGATGGCTTCTTGATGAACCATGGGATTGCCCTATAGCCTTTAGCTTTACTGTTACTAATTGTAGTCTGGAGAAACTTCTCAGAACATGGCCACACAAAGGAAACCGGTTTGTGCTTAAAAAACTTGAAGAAGTCACAGGACGAGATGGCACTCCCTGGGTGAAAATACAGGTGATGTGTCAGAGCCTAAGAGAAGCAAAGGACTTCGTGGAACCATTGATAAAAACTCATGGATCTATTGTTATAGAGCAATACAGCCGCATATCCAGTTCAGGTTGTTCATAGTTTTCCGCTTATATTTGCGGACTGAAATTTTTAGCCCCTGTATCCGAAGATTTTGCAACTTTGCTGGTAGAAATATTTGAAAATTAACGATAGTGGCGAAGTGCTCTATATCCCTTACTCTACCGTGGGTAGCGTTATTTATTTGTTGAAAACATCTCGATACTTCTTTAAATATAGTTACTGGCCATCTTAACCAGATAATATCCTAACAGCTTTACGGTCGTGCAAAAATGGAAATTTGGCTTCTATTTTTAGGTTTAGGAAGCTAACAGGAGAATAAAAAGAAAGGAAATTATAGGCATGGAAATATCGGAATTCTTCCTAAAACTGTTAGTAATTCTAGTGTCTGCCAAACTTTTTGCCGAAATTTTTGCATATTTTCGGATTCCTTCCGTCTTGGGTGAAGTCATTGCAGGTATAATTATTGGTCCAAGTGTGTTTGGCTTCATTCTGCCTAACGAAACTTTCTATATTCTTTCAGAAATAGGGATTCTTTTATTACTTTTTGAGGTCGGATTAGAAACAGATGTTTCACAACTTGTAAAAGTAGGGCTTCAATCGTCCCTGGTTGCTATTACAGGCGTCGTGCTTCCTGCAGTCGCAGGATTTTGGATTAGCAACAATGTTTTTGAACTTTCATTCACGGTTTCACTTTTCGTAGGAGGCACATTAGTGGCAACAAGTATCGGTATCACTGTAAGAGTACTGACCGATATAAATAAACAACGATCAAGAACCGCTAGAATCGTGCTGGGTGCTGCAGTTATTGACGATATAATTGGGGTGGTCATCCTTACAATACTTTATGACTTTGCTATAAAAGGCAAGATCAATATTTTAAGCACAATAAAAATAATAGGGTTTATTACTGTATTCATGCTTGCAACACCCATTATTATAAAGTCTTTCTTGCCGATCATATCCAGACTGTCAGATACTGGCAGAACAAAAGGCATGTTACCCACGGTCATTGTATCTATAATTCTAGCACTCGCTGTTATTTCTCACAAAACAGGCGCACCTGAAATTCTCGGTTCTTTTGCCGCAGGAATTGCTCTTGCAAAAAGATTCTACATTCCATTTATGGAAACTTGGAGTTGCAATGATAACGTAATTTCCGAGAAAATAGAAATAGATATGAAACCAATAATAGATCTTTTCGTTCCAGTGTTTTTTGTTGTGGTTGGAGCATCTATCAACCTAAAGGAAATTGATTTTACCTCCATAACTTTCTGGCAATTAGCAGGGCTACTTACTGTTGTAGCAATTATCGCTAAAGTCCTAAGCGGTATATGGGTTAAGGGGAGTCTAAGAGAAAAAATATCAGTAGGGACTGCAATGGTACCTAGAGGAGAGGTTGGATTAATATTTGCTGAAGTGGGAAAAAAGAATGGAATTTTTGACGACACTGTCTATACAGTTGTGGTCTTTGTCGTCGCTCTCACAACATTGTTCGGTCCTTTACTGCTAAGAATAGTAATGAAAGGAGAAACGTAATATATGGAGCTTGAATTTCTCCGCTCCTTTGTTCTTATATTTGGCACTTCCGCTGCCGTGGTGTTTATTCTTGATAAACTAAAAATACCGTCCATTGTGGGCTTTTTAATATCTGGAATAATACTTGGTCCGCATTGCCTCCAGTTCATTAAAGATGTGCACGAGGTTGAATTTCTCGCTGAAATCGGAGTAATACTTTTGATGTTCACCATCGGCTTGGAATTTTCTTTGAAAAACCTTGTTTTAATGCGCACTCAGGTTTTTGTTGGCGGAACAGCTCAGGTAGCGCTGACCTTAATCGTCACAGTTACAGTGAGCCTATACTTCCTTAACAGTAAACTAAACGTTGCCATATTTAACGGTTTTCTTATAGCTCTAAGCAGTACAGCAATTGTTCTTAAACTTCTTACAGATCGAGGTGAATTAGGAACTCCTCACGGTAGGACATCCACAGGGATACTTATATTTCAGGACTTATGTGTCGTGCCCTTTATGTTACTTATCCCGGTTCTTGCCGGAAATAACGGCAGTCCAAAGAATCTTATCTTAACAATGCTTAAGTCGTTTTCATTGCTTGGAATCATCCTCATTGGAGCTCGGTGGACAGTCCCCTTCGTTCTCCATGAAGTAGTAAAGACGAGAAACCGGGAGTTGTTTATCATAACAACCATCCTGCTATGCATAGGCACAGCTTTTGTTACATCACAAATGGGACTTTCCCTTGCGCTGGGAGCATTTTTAGCGGGAGTTTTAATATCCGAATCCGAATATTCTTCTCAGGTAGCAGTTGATATAATGCCGTTTAAAGAAAGCTTCATAAGCATATTTTTCATCTCCGTGGGAATGCTTATGGATATTTCGTTCCTGAAAGAAAACATCCTGTCTGTTTCTACAGCAGTCACCTTTATAATATTGATGAAATCTTTCGTAACATCCGTTGCGGCTCTAATATCGGGGCACCCCTTGAGAATATCAATTCTAAGTGGTCTTCACCTTGCTCAAATCGGTGAATTTTCCTTTGTGCTCGCTCTCGCCGGAATTAAAGCCGGACTCCTGGATAACCTTAACTACCAGATATTCTTATCCGCATCGGTAATCACAATGTTGCTAACCCCCTTTATCATAAAAATCTCACCCTTCGTGTCCGAATACACTGCTTCCCTATTCACCAAAATCAAAGTGGCAGAAAAGGACAAGATAGAAAAAGAAGAACTGCCTCTTGATAAATCAGACCATGTGATAATCATCGGATTCGGTATTACTGGGAGAAATCTCGCAAGAGTGTTGAGGGAATCAAAAATTCCCTATGTTGTTCTGGAAATGAATCCAAAGACGGTTAGAAAGATGAGACAACAGGGAGAACCTATATACTACGGAGACGGTACGGCTATAGAGACTCTTCATAAGATAGGCATTTCCAGAGGAAGAGCTCTCGTGGTGGTAATATCTGACCCCGCTGCTACAAGAAAAATCGTTCAGATAGCCCGACATGAGAATCCTAAAATCCACATAGTTGTTAGAACAAGGTATGTTGCCGAAGTTGATGATCTGGTAAAGCTTGGAGCAAATGACGTGATTTCTGAAGAATTTGAAGCGTCCATAGAAGTCTTTGCAAGAGTGCTCCATTTCTATAACGTGCCGAGAAACGTCATCGCTGAATACATAGACGACATAAGAAAGGATCACTATAAGGCGCTAAGAACTATCGAACTGCCCACAGAGTGCATTTCAGAAATATGCGAAGTTCTTAAGCACATCGAAACAGATACCTACTTTGTAAAGGAAAACTCTCCCGCAATTGGGCACACCATCAAAGAACTAGAAATAAGAGCCAGGACAGGTGCAACGATTATAGCCATCCAAAGAAAAAGCGAAGTTTATCAAAATCCCTCCCCCGACTTCGTCTTACATGCAGGAGACGTTCTCTTGCTAATGGGCAGTAAGAAAGAAATTCAGAATGCCATTGAATATCTTGAATCGGATAGCATAGAACACCTTGTTGCTACACACTAGCCGACCCGAATATTTTTAGAGTATTCTTAAATTTGTTGGGGGTGTTTGAAAGTTGGTAGGGGTGTACGGCCGTATGCCCCTATTCTCACAGGCGGGGTAATTTTCGAAGACTCCCAAATTTTCTTGACAGATAGGAATCACTACGATATAGGTTAGAATCCTAGATAGGAGATGAAAGTGAATAGTGATAAGTCTTATGAAAAGAAGCTCCTGGAATTTGAAGAACTTTGTAAAAAACAGGGTCTAAAGATGACGCCCCAAAGAATGGCTATCTATCAGGCATTTATCTCATCAAATGATCATCCATCTGCGGTTCAAGTCTTCGAAAGAATCAAGGATCGTTTCCCCACTATCTCTCTCGACACCGTAAATAGAACTCTTCAGACCTTTGTCGAAATGGGACTTGGCATATCCGTAGAAGGAAGTGGCGAACCAAGAAGGTTCGATCCTAATCTGTCCAAACATCACCATTTCAGGTGCCTCCGGTGTAGAAAAATCATAGACTTTTACTATTCGCCTTATGACGAACTGACCATTCCGCCCACCCTGGAAGATCAGGTAATTGTTCTCACCAAAAGAGTTGTTCTCGAAGGATTGTGCGAAGATTGCAAAAATTCCAGCAGACAAACTTTAGAAGACGACCAGGAAAAATAAGTTACTAAGCTATCTCGAAAGGGGGGATTCATTATGGAAGAAGAACACTTTTACTCAGCACTACAGGCACTTAAAACATAAACCCAGGTTTTTGCAAAATGGAGACAAACCATGGAAGAAGCCAAGAAAAAAGCTACAGGAAAAATCACCATTAGAGATTGGTGGCCGAATTTACTCTACTTAAAAGTGCTCTACCAAAACCAGCCCGAACTCAATCCTTACGGACGAGATTTTGATTACGCCAAAGAATTTGAAAAACTTAAGCTGGAAGATGTGAAAAAGGATTTACGGGACTTAATGAGCCAATCTCAAGATTGGTGGCCGGCAGATTTTGGTCATTACGGAGGCTTGCTTATTCGTCTTGCCTGGCATAGTGCCGGTACATATAGAGCAACGGATGGGCGTGGAGGATCAAAAGGCGGACTATTTCGATTCCCGCCCATTATCGGCTGGCCTGATAACATTAACCTGGATAAAGCCCTTAGACTCCTTTGGCCTGTTAAGAAAAAATACGGGAAAAAACTTTCCTGGGGAGACCTGATCATTCTAGCAGGAAACGTAGCAATGGAGTCCATGGGATTTAAGACTCTTGGATTTGCAGGAGGAAGAACTGACTGGTGGGAACCGGATGAAAGCGTTTATTGGGGGCCAGAAGAGGAGTGGCTGGCTTCAGAACGTCATGATGAAAAAGGAATACTCGAATACGACGTTGCAGCAGAACACATGGGTTTAATATACGTCAATCCTGAAGGTCCCAGAGGAAATCCTGATCCGGTTGAAGCAGCCAAAGAAATTCGAATGGTTTTTGCCAGAATGGCTATGAACGACGAAGAAACAGTGGCTCTGATTGCTGGCGGGCATGCCTTTGGTAAAACTCACGGAGTAGGTCCATCATCTCACTTAGGACCAGAACCTCCAGCCGCACCTCTTGAAGAACAGGGACTTGGCTGGAAAAGCACTTACGGCGCCGGCAAGGGGCCTGATACCATAACAAGCGGAATTGAAGTCACCTGGACTGCTACTCCTACGAAATGGAACCCCAGAGGCTTCCTGCACATTCTTTTTAACTATGAATGGGAACTTGAAAAAAGCCCTGGTGGTGCCTATCAATGGGTAGCTAAAAATGCTCCTCCCATAATTCCAGATCCCTTCGATCCTAACAAAAAACATCCACCCAGAATGCTTACTACTGATCTTGCTCTTAGGTTTGATCCAATATACGAAAAAATTTCCAGAAGATTTCTTGAAAATCCGGCAGAATTCGAGAAAGCCTTTGCTCGAGCCTGGTTCAAATTGGTTCACAGAGACCTGGGGCCTCGTGCGCTCTATCTTGGACCTGACGTACCACAAGAGATTTTCCCGTGGGAAGATCCTCTGCCTCAGGTAGATCATCCGTTAATTGACGAAAAGGATACAGAAGAACTTAAGGAGAAAATTACCAGTTCGGGCTTGAGCATATCAGAGTTAGTATATACGGCATGGTCTGCGGCCGCTACTTTCCGTATAAGTGATAAACGTGGAGGCGTAAATGGCGCTCGAATAAGATTTGCTCCTCAGAAAGACTGGGAAGTCAATATGCCAGAACAACTTTCAAAGGTTCTAAAAGTTCTTGAAAAAATCAAAGCAGACTTCGATACTTCCCATTCCCAGACCGATGGAAAGAAAGTTTCTATTGCCGATTTGATAGTTCTTGGTGGCTGTGCTGCCATAGAACTTGCAGCCAAAAAGGCAGGATATGATGTTAAGATTCCTTTTTATCCCGGGCGTGTCGATGTAACAGAAGATATGATTGATACGTTTACGGCGAATTTTCTTGAACCAACCTACGATGGTTTCAGAAATTACCTTAAAGGCAGCATCAGATTTGTGAGAACGCCTGAGGAATTGCTGATTGATCGAGCAAATCTGCTGGCTCTAACACCACCTGAAATGACGGCACTGGTTGGAGGCATGAGAGTTCTCAACTGCAATTTTGGGAAGGCTTCTCATGGAGTGTTTACCAAGCGATCCGAGGTGCTCACCAACGACTTTTTCACCAACCTCCTCGATATGAACGTTGTGTGGACCAAGGTGGAAGAAGATCGTTACGAAGGAAGAGACCGCAAAACCGGAGAAATCAGATGGACGGCAACAAGAGTAGATTTAATATTTGGTCATGATGCAAGGCTAAGAGCGATTTCCGAAGCCTTTGGATCCGATGACGGAGAAGAAGTGTTTATCAAAAACTTTGTAAAAGCCTGGACAAAAGTAATGCATCTTGACCGATTCGACATTCACAAAGGATGGTAGGATCCATTTTGGGGCGGGCTCAAAGCCCGCCAAAAATAAAAAAGTAAATGGCATAACAAAACCTTCTATATCGGACTATCCGAAAACAGGCTTTGCTAATTTCAGTTTAAAGTTTGCGATGCCAGTACTATGTTGACCGTAACGTTTAAGGAATCTGCATAGCTACTCGTTTAAGATCGGCTTCAACCATTATCTGGACAAGCTCTTCGAGACTGGTCTTCGGTGTCCACCCTAGTTTTTCTCGAGCTTTTGAAGCATCTCCAATAAGAGCCTCCACTTCGGCAGGACGGAAAAACTCCGGCGACACTTCCACGAGAACACGTCCTGTTTTCGCATCACGTCCCTTTTCGTTTACACCTTCACCTTCCCAAACAATATCAATATCCA
>Ga0078972_1008797_pt1 | contig 17966 bp, 25 predicted proteins | sample YelNatPaOPGAMG01_FD_67568 | JGI IMG/M metagenome (GOLD analysis project Ga0078972, IMG submission 67568) | Hot spring thermophilic microbial communities from Obsidian Pool, Yellowstone National Park, USA - OP-RAMG-01 (SPADES assembly) (version 2) | ecosystem: Environmental > Aquatic > Thermal... | reverse complement strand
CTATGGCCGAGGAGCTGGCTAAAGGCGGGTGCAAGGTAACGCTAATAACAGACGCCTCTATCGGACACTTCGCCAAAGAAGTAGATCTAGCGCTTACAGGAGCGGACACCATCTCTGCCGACGGCTCAATACTCAATAAGATGGGAACTTATCTAGTAGCCTTAGCGGCCAAAAGAGCAAATATACCCTTTTACATCGCTGCTGAAACCCTTAAGATAGGTGTTAGCACACTATTTAGAAAACCTAGGTTAGAAGAAAGGTCGCCTTCACAGATCCATAGGGGCTTAAAGGGTCTTAAGGTAAGAAACATCTACTTCGACGTCACACCACCAGATCTCGTCGCAAAGATAATCTGTGAGCACGGGCCCATCGACCCGCAGAAGGTTTATGACCACGCTATTGAAGCGTTCAAAGCCTCCTACTTCCCATAGCTCTTGATGAGGTTGGGTGTTAGTTCTCTTCCTTGCCTCAACGCTATAAGCCTAGCCGCTCTAAGGTCTTTTACGTACCGCTTATTCGGCTTACTCTTGGCCAATGCGGTGGTGCCGGCTTCGTTTACTATCTCTATGTGAATCTGCTTGTCAAATTCGTCCGCTAAAGCCTCAGCTATCTTTAACGCTACATCAATATTCCCATCACCTATCCTCACTACCCTCTTTTTAGCCGGGGTGCTCCTGAGGAGCTTAGAGACTATGTTCGCAGCCTTTGCGGCAGAGTAGACGACACAACTATACACCTCATCGCCCAAGTAGAATGCTGAAATCCCTATCCTAACCCCGGGGTCGATGCCAACAATATATGCAGATTCTCCAGCAGGATTCTTTACCATATAGAGGATCTTAGCCGTAGCCAACTCGCTATCTAAATCCTCAACACATAACACTCGGTCAAAAGGTATCAGAGGGCGCTCTTTTTTCGTAGAGAGCACAAGCTTCACACGCTCATCTATCTGCTCGTTCGGTGTAAGGCTTTTGAACCGTATACCCATACTCTTCAGCAAGCTCGATATGAAGAAGTATGCCCTACCGTCAAGCGTCGCTACCGCAACCTCAGGCACCTTCTCCACATCAACCAACAACAGAAACTTCCACAGACTGTTATATCAGCCTTACCATCTACTCTACAAGGTAATGTTCAAGTACCATAGTGTTGTGCCTGATGTTGGAGGCTTAGGTTTGGAGGCTGCGCAAGATCTACCTGAAGAGGGTGAGCTGGTCTACGCTACGGTAACTGAGATAACACCATATGGAGTCTACGTGACTTTAGACGAGTACGGTGGGTTAAAAGGCTTCCTGCATATCTCAGAAATATCCACGGGTTGGGTTAGGAATATCAGTAGATATGTGCAGGAGAACCAGAAGCTGGTCCTTAAGGTGATAAGGGTAAACAAGGTTAGGCGTGAGGTAGACCTCTCACTCAGGCAGGTTACTGATGAAGAAAGAAGGGCTAAGATGCTTCAGATCAAACGGGCGGAGAAAGCCAGAAATGTGTTCAACACGGTTAAGAAGAGGCTCAACTTGACTGAAGAAGAAGCTGTGAAGTATGAGGATGCTATACTGGAGGAGTATGACGATCTATATGAAGCGCTTGAGGAATTGGTCGCCAAAGGGGTGAAAGCCTTCGAAGGCTTGAACCTCCCGGCTGAATACGTTGCGACGTTAGAGCAAGTAGCAAAGGAGAAGATAACTCTCCCAACTGTTAATATTAAGGGGGTTATTGAGGCTAGGTCTCTTAGCCCAAATGGTATCGATATAATTAAGGAGGCGTTAGAGGCTGCCGAAAAGGTTAAGAGCGGTGGGGCTGAGGTGAAGATATCTTATCTCGCAGCCTCAAAATATATGATAACCGTCACAGCGGAGAACTACAAGGTTGCCGAGAGGGCTTTAGACGCAGCACTTAACAAAGCCAAAAGCATCCTTCAGAAGAACAACGCATTCTTCTCCTTTACAAGGAGTTGATAAAATCTTGGAAAAGCTTCTTCGTAGATGTGATCGATGCCAGATCTACACGCTATCAAAGATCTGCCGCCGATGCGGAAGCGAAACCGTGTATCCACATCCACCGAAGTTCTCACTAGAGGACAAATACGCTACCTATAGGTTGGTTGAGCGCTACAAGAACGATAAGCCGAAAGAAGCTTAGAGCTGCACCTTATACACCAACACAGCAGCGAACACGCCCTCACTTGGGTTGTCTAGGCTAGAGGATTTGAAGACGAGCTTTAGCAACTCGTCTTCTCCAGTATACTTTAGCTGCTTCATGTAGAGCGCGATGTAACCAGGCTTATACTCCGTGCCTTGCAGCCTACCCGATCTATCGACAAACCCTAGCAATTCAAAGGGCCACATCTTACCCAGTATCGTATTCTCCCAGAAGTATGGTTTAGGTGTGAACTCGTCCTCGTAGAGGAATTGAGTAATATTCAACCCGCCTATCCGAATGAACCACTGCTTTTTACTCTCATCACCCCCTCCACCCAACATGTAGTATTCATAGCCTTGTGAAGAGAACCTCTGCCCGGCTACGAAGGCTACTATATAACCAGGTCTCAGCTTACTAGGATCCTTGGGGTCACGTAGCATATCCTTGAGAATGGATGCTGCTTGGGTCTCGTTCGACATAAATAGGCGCCCTATCTGAGCGATCTTGGTCGAGTTTATGGTAGCGTTATCTGCTAGGGTTGTTCGATTTCCCATAACCGTTATCCAGTATCCGTAGTCCCACCAAGCAATTATAACAGCATCTTCAGGAGTATTATCTTTAATCCAAGCTAGGGCTTCACGCCAATCCGAAAGTTCTACTTTGAAGCTTGTGCCAGCGTTCGCTATGCTCACAGGCGAATCTGCAGCATCCCGCCAACTAGCACCAACAGGGTATACCATAGGCAGCGTTAGGAGCCCGATGAGTACTATGGAGTAGGCGATCTTAACATCACCCCTAACCTCGTGTAGAAACGCCTTCTTACCCGCAACCATATGTGATCTCAAAACAGATGAAGATAGCTCAACCAAACCTATAGCCCCCAAAATCGCTAAAGCTAGTGTTGAGTAAACCATAAGTCGAGAGAATGAAGACGCAACATAAACTCCTGATATGCCCAGAATTAGAGCTAAAACGGTAGCCGGGCTTCTACGCCTAAACGCGATGTAAACGCCGAAGACGGCTAAGAACAAGAGCAAGCCATAAGATGTGAAATACTCTAGGTGCGTAGGCACAAAGTGCTCGGCCACAGATTCGACAAGAGGATTACCACTTCTATAGAAGGGGTAGACTACCGTAAGGTATCTACCACTAACAGCCGAAACTACGCCGAAGCTCACAACGAGTAGACCAGCTAGAAGCAGCGTAAAGACCGCCTTTAAGGAGCTTCGTAAAAACATCTTCTCCTGAACAGAAGCAAGCCTATATGCTATTAAGTTAAAAAGATACCCAACGATAAGCAGTATACCTATAGGGTTCAGGATAAAGGATGGGCCTGGTCTTGGGAAGATCGAGCTGAAGATGAGTGTGAAGGATACTAGAAGTCCTCCAGAGTATGTGGTCTTCTCTAAGTCGAATTTAAGTAGCGCGGCTACTATGAAGAAGAGCCCAAACACTATACCGAAGTATTGTGCTCCTCCCCAGCAGGTGTTAGCGTAGCCTAGCAGAATGCCAGCCAAGCCAGCCCGCCACATAACCCCCCTCATCTTAACATTTGAATCGTAGATTGTGAGATAGAGGTAGGTGGCTGATAATGCTAGGAAGAGCGCAAGCGGCTCTGACTTGAACCAGCCTAGGCTTCCACGCCCAAGTATAGGTGGTGAGGTTGCGAAGAAGAGCGCTGCTAGGAGCCCGCCTCCAGCACCAGCGAATCTCTTGACGAGCAGAAACATAATCAGGGTAGTGAACGCGCCCAAGAAGACTGGCAGAATTACTAGGAAGTCGTAGAGGCTGATCTGTATGTTGAATATTTCTGTTGTTATGAGGTAGAGGATCGCTCCTGAGAAGTGCAGCCCAACCTGGGAGCTTGCTGCGACATCCCTACCCTCGGGGAACCACGTGCTGTAATCTCTCCACTTAAAATACTCGGCTAAGCCGTCTAGACCCTTCGCCTTAACCCCCTCTACTAGATGGTTTGTTGCGTAGTAGTCGAAGTAGGGGTCGTATTCGTGGAGGTAGTAGCCGTATCTTGCTGGGTATATTCTGAGGGAGAGGGCTATTGAAAAGACCGCCACTAAAGCGAGGGTGAGTAAGATGTTTCTAGAGCTTATTGTTGGTCTGCGAATAGACTTTAAGGTCTCTTTAAGTGACTGGCTTAGGTCAGCCAACCGATTCTGCGCCTAACCTTGTGGTTAAATCTGATGGTTTTATAACTTTATGCGATACACCTTAGGACTTGGCTCTCGTTATAATCGACTATAACTTGATAGTAGCCCTCTAGATGCTGATCTAGTTGAGGGTCTCCAGTGTCTACTCTTAAAGAGTCTAGCGTAGCTACCTTTCCCCTTGTTGCTATTACTATAATCCCACTTCTGCCAACCGCTCTTATGACCTCTGGGCTTATCTGCTGGTTTCCTCGCCCAAAAATGTAACCTTGCCGCCCTATTGGTGAAACGATTATCTTAGCCTTCTTCCCCCTTATCGCCTCAAGAATCTGTGCTTCGTTAGCATCATTTACGATAACTCTGTCCTTCTTTATCACATCAACGCCAAGAAGAGTCTTTGGAAGACCGAGCAGATCAGCGATGGCTTTAGTAGTAGTCCCAGAGCCAAGTATATAGATCACGTCATCACTCATTTCTTTGACGAGCCTTCTCGCTATCGCCTTCTGGTTCTCCAACTCATCCTCAGTAATCATAGTGGGCATCTTTGATGCTTGGAGAAGAATGGGGTCTGATAATGTTAGAAGATAACCGTAAAGTTTGATTGAAAGCACACCTAACCTATACTTCTCCTTGTTGTAGGGAAGCGTATAGGTTTAAGTGCATAAGCAACCCACCATTACTAGAGTTAGAGGCTGTGGAGATGCCGGACGCCGAGGCATTAAAAGCGAAGATACTCAGTCAGAGGAAAGACCTTACTGAAGAAGAGTTAAACAGGCTTATAGAGGAGAAGAAGCGGCAGATAGGTGCAGGGTACCTTAGCGATGCTGGAGCTTGCTGGCTCATAGCCTCTGAGCTGGGTGTGACGCTTGAGGAGAGGGTGGAGAGCGGTGGTGTTGAGCTAACCCCAAGCGGGGTTCAGATAGGGTTGTCGGAGGCAACGGTAAGAGGCCGTGTCCTCTCAGCGTATTCGACTAAAATTTATAATAGAAGGGACGGTACAAGTGGTAGATATAGGCGTCTGGTAATATTTGATAAAGAATCCTTCTTGCCAGTAACGCTTTGGGATGAAGCGGCTGAAAGCTCGGAGCGGCTCTCGATCAAAGCGGGCAGCCTAATTAGAGTCGTGAAGGGGTATGTTAGGGCTGGGTTAGATGGTAAACCGGTGCTGCACGTAGGCCGCAAGGGCTACATCGAGACCCTAATTGAAGATGAAGACTTCATAACTTTGGATGAAATTAGTCGAGATGTTGCAGATGTAAAGGGCGCTGAACGGAACCTCGTAGTCAAAGGTGTAGTCGACTCTGAACCCAAACATTCGGAGTTCTCAAGGAAAGAGGGTTTGGGGAGTGTGACACAGTTCTACCTTAAAGGGAGGGGTGAGCGGAGAGTAAGAGTTGTACTCTGGGACATCAGCCCAGAAGTTTCAAGTAAGATAAGGGTTGGTGAAGGTGTGCTGATAGCTGGCGTGCGCTCCAAGACCCTACCCAACGGAGAAGTCGAGCTACACGGAGATGAAGCGACAACCATCATACCCTACGAGTTAGAAGTTAGCGGAAAGGTCCTTAGACTAATATCAAAGGGTTCGCCAACCCAAGTAAGCGAAGCAGCAACCATATTGCTGCTCGATAAATCAGGGCAAGCAGTAACGTATCTGGTTAAAGGCGAAGCGCTACAGACGATCACAGAGACACCTTATGATACGCTAGTTGAGGTAGCTTCGCAGCGACCCGTACTCTCTACAGCCTCGGACATAAAATTGGTAAGGGAGGATGAAAGCACCATACCAAAGACCGCAGACCTACTCGTCAAAGTCAAAGACGTTAAAGGCGGATCTGACAAACTCTTCCTTAAGGTGATAGCTTTAACCAAACCATCGACACAAGACATCTATACGAAAGAGGGGGTTAGTGTTAAGAAAACTGAGTTGATAGTAGGCGACGAAACAGGAGAGATTAGGCTGAATGCTTGGCGAGAGCTCCACGAAAAGCTGCTCAATATAAGCCCAGGTGAGCGGCTCCTACTCAGGAGTGTGGCAAGCCAAGTAGGAAGAGATGGTGCACCCTATCTGACAGTAAGAGCATATAGTGATGTAGAGAAGATCAAGTGATCTTTGAGGCGAACTCCTCCAGGCTTCTTACTACAAATTCGCCCCTCTCTTTCCCGCTTCTATCTAGCAGATACGCCTTTACACCAACCCTCCTAGGGACCTCGAAGTCGAAGACTCTGCTGTCTCCTATGTGGTAGAGGTCTGAGGGCTGTAGGTTGAGCTCAGCAAGCACAGTTAGGTAGACTTCTTCATCCTTACCCGCCCTACCGAAGTCAGAGGTTGTGGAGAAGACTCTGGTTATGAAGGGTGCTAGGTTTGTGCAGGTGAGTGTTATGTCGATGAAGTCGCGGGTAGCGCTAGTTATTATAATTAATGTAAAGCCCGCTCTACGTAGCTTGTTGAGGGCTGGGCGCGTGTCGGGGTAGAGTTTCAACCTATCTTTGAATCGATGCAGTAGCCGATTAGGCTCCTCCCTTAACCCGAACTTGGTCAACCAATAGCCCAGATCATACCACTCAAGCCTACTAGGACCAACCTTATCATACTCCTCATTAACCAACTTAAGCGCCTCGTCAAAAGATGTGCCCCTGGCGTTAGCTAGAAGTGCGGGGACGCCCTCGAACCAAACAGCGTCAACAAAGCTGTAGTCCACAAGGGTGCCGTCTAGATCGAACGATACAACCCTCAAACAAACCGCCCAACCAGTAGTAAACCCCTCTCTTTTAAAAGGTGACTCATTTACCTAGCGCAGATCTCAGCTTCTCCAAGCAGGGTTGGCAGAACCACTCACCTTTCCGATACAATTCAAGAGGGGAGTTGGAGTAAAGCAGCACACAAGACTCGTTTGAGCAGTGCGGTAGCCCTAGGGTGTGCCCAGCTTCGTGCAGAAGAACCTTCCCATACTGCTTTTCAAAGAAGAGCCTACCCTTAGATGTGTATGCGTAAATTTCATCTACGCCTCTCCAGAAGGCTGGGTCTATTCTCGCCTTAGAAACCACTGCGCACCCCTTCACAGCCAACCCAAACACATAGTTCACACCAGCTGTGTAGATGTCTGAAGACGTTAGCAATATGAGGATCCCTTCGCCTTTAAGCCTTAACCCCTCTTCAATAATGGCGTCTGCAAGATGCTGCCTACCGAACCTTGTGGATCTATAGGGAAAGCCCTCAATATCTAAATGCTGATCTGAGACCTTAACCTTCAGGTAGCCTCCGAGCCTAGTTTTATAGAGGCTGTATGCGTACTCAAGATCTTCGCTGGATAGATCGTTCAAGGGGAGTATGGTGAGGTCTTCGACACGCAACATTAACAGCATCCCACCGATCTAAGGTGCTCGCTTCGGAAACTTCACACCCTTCCTTGAAATGTACGCCCCTTCTTTTATCAACCTCTCCTTCAACCTCATCAACTCCTCCTTAACCCCTAAGTTGTCTAAGATTACTCGCCCATCTAGTAGGGCTGATAAGACTACTGAGTTCCAGTATGCTGCTGATTCGAGCTCATCAAGCCAAACCTCGAAGATTGAAACATTGAGGCGTGGATCAAAATTCCTGTAGGCTGAGCTTGTGGCTCCACGCTTCTTGATGACGAGTAGATCGTAGTCGCTCATAGCCGTCTGCTCACCTCTAGCCCTAGATCCGAAGAGGATTATTGTGACCGCCTCATCTTTAAGACTGGCTAGATACCTTTCAAACGCCTCCTCCATAAATCTCTCTTTTGACCCCATCCACAACCCTCCTACCTACCTCAACTGCTTTCAGAGCCTCCTCTCCCGTGTACTCTGATAGGCGTGCATTTGGGTATCTGGACTGCACATAATGCTCCTGAAGCCACCTCAACTCTTCAGCGGATGGTAGTCTGAGCGACGCAGCATCGCTAACCTCATCCGCAAGCTCGGTAAGGAGGTGAGTGAAGGGTTGATACCCCTTCCGAAAGATGATGAACGCCTTCAACGCGAGCTCAGCAGCTTGTTGAGCGTGGAAGCAGCTGAAAGCGTAGAGATTTTCCTTAAGGGCTACTTCAGCAGCCCTTAAGTTCTCCTCCGCCCTCCTTAACCACCTCTTTACGTGCTCACTACTCAATAACGCTACCCACATTTATACACTAACACAAGGATTTAATCGTTCCCTATTGGCTAACAGGATTGATGTGCAAATCTCGATGCTAAATAGGGTGTTTTAGCGTTTTTCTGAGCGTTAGAATCTGTGTTTGCTCTACTGCTGATGGCGACTGCGAACTTGAGTTTTCCTCTCACATTATCGTGGTCGGAGGAGGTGCATCTCATCACCACATCAGAGCAGGTCAAGCTCTCCTCATCCCATTAACCTTTATCGCTCAACACCACCTTATAATCTCTTCTACACCTCAAGATGCTCGCCGCCTACACACTCACATAACCACACCTAACCCCTCAAACAGGCACAATCAGACAGCCTCTCATTATAGTTGAGCCGACTTTGCGGCAAATAGATTACGTGGAAAGTTTTTAAGCAAAGGGGAAGGGATAGCAGTATAAAGTTGAGCTTCTCGGAGCCGTATAATAGTCTGCTGAATAAGCTTGTTGAGGCGCTGAAGAGTCACTTTGGTGAGAAGCTGGTTTCTGTAGTCGTTTACGGTTCGCTTGCACGCGGCGAGATACGTAGAGATAGCGATATAGATCTGCTGATAGTCGTTGATACACTACCTAAAGGCAGGCTTAGGAGGCAGGAGTTATTTGAAGAGGTTGAAGCGCTTATGGAGGGCGATTTAAAGAGGCTCTGGGCTGAGGGGCTCTACATAGCCTTCTCGCCGCTGATGAAGACGGTGGAAGAAGCTAGAAAGCTCTCCCCACTATACCTCGACATGGTGGATGATGCTGTAATACTCTTTGACCGAGAAGGCTTCTTCAAAGGGGTCTTAGATGGGCTGCGGAAGAAGCTGAATGAGTTGGGTGCGAGAAGAGTGAAGCTCGGTAGAAGATGGTATTGGATCCTCAAAGACAGGTATGAGTTCGGAGAGGTGATCACTATTGAATAACCTACGGATGGCTGAATCATATCTCAACCAGGCTGGCGAGAGGCTGAAGCACGCAGAAGAAGCCTTACAGCGCGGAAACTACCCTTACGTTATGAGGCAGAGCCAAGAAGTTGTTGAACTCTCGCTAAAAGCAGCGTTGAGAGTAGCCGGCATAGAGCCTCCAAAGTGGTATGACGTAGGGGCCAATACTTATGCAGAATAGGGATCGCTTCCAAGAGTGGTTCAAGGACAAGATTCGAAGATCGCATCTATGTCGAGGAAGCTCAGACGTGAGCGTGAGGCAAGTATGTATGGTGATGAGGAGACAGTGCTACCGCCAGAATCACTGTATACCGATGAAGACGCTAAAGAGGCGTTATCCTACGCCGACTTCGTATATGAGGCGTGTAGAAGGCTTCTGGAGGCTGTGAAGTCGAAGTAGCGGTTTTAATTCACGCTTTAGTTTTCAGCCTGAAAACAGTATGTAAATTTTTGTTACCCTCTTCTTTTAAAGAGCAACCAGTTTTTGTCCCTAAGCCTTAGCAACACATAGCCTCCTGATAGCCTCTTACCCTTGAGGGTAAATTTGATCTCATTCTCGCTTCTTGACTCAAGTATGTAGGTCCCCTTATCCCAAATCTCCACAGTACCAGCACCATACTCTCCCTCAGGAATAACTCCTTCAAAATCAATGTAGCTCAGATCATGATCCTCTACCTGGATAGCCAACCTCTTAACACCTGGCGTAGAGGGAGGCTCTTTAGGCACCGCCCAGCTCTTCAGCACACCATCCATCTCGAGGCGGAGGTCCCAATGATCCTTAGTTGCGCGGTGGAACTGAATAACAAAGCGGTCACTCAACCCTCTTGTTAGAGTGGGAACTGCGATTTATGTTTACTGTCAAACACCTAGCCATTGTTCGTATTCTATTGACGCAATATATTTAAGTATGTAAATATGATTGGATACTGAGGAGGTAGAAATGGAGAGTAAGGTTTTAGGTACTGTGAAGGTGCTTGGGACAGGATGCCCACGCTGCCAAGAGACGAAAAGGCTTGTAATCAACGCTTTGGCTGAGCTTCAGCTTGCGGCTGATGTGCAGGAGGTTAAGGACCCGAAGGAGATAGCGAAGTATGGAGTCATGTTCACACCAGCCGTCATCATAAATAATGAGTTAGTTTCGCAGGGCAGGGTGCCTAGGTACGAGGAAGTGAAGAAGTGGTTTATGGAGAGGGCTGCTAAGAGATGAGGATGGTTGAGTAAGATAGACTACGCTGCTGCGCAGAAGAAGCTAGTGTATATCTTAGGTCTAAAGTATTCACCTGTGGCTGTAACCCTAATTCGCCGTGCTGAAGATATTCCTCAAGGTGTTGCTGAGCTTGATAAGTCGATGTTCTATTGTGGTATGATCAAGTATGCGATGCTCGGTAATGTGTTCTATGCGAAGGAGGATAAGCATAGCTGTAGAAGGGGTGCGGCTGCACTGGGTTTGGTTGATATGCCGAGGGACGAGTTGACCGGCGAGTTCTATTTGAATAAAGCTTCTTGCAGCTCCTTGAGGGCTGCTGTGCGGTTTATAGCGGAGTTACCCAGCCTTGAGCCGAGAAGCATCTACGCCACACTTCTATCACCTCTAGAGAAGACACCCTTAGACCCGGATGTGGTGATCATCGAGACGATAGGTAGGAGGGCGTTCGAAGTTATGCACGCCTCCATATTTGATACAGGCGGAAGAGTTGAGAGTTGGCTGTCTGCACCTAGGCAGCTCTGCTCAGCATCAACAGTAAGGCCTTATCTGGGTAAGTTGAACATAACCTTCGCCTGCGAATTCGCTAGGATGGCTGCTAAAGCTTTTGGATCAGAGTACACCGATGAGGGTGTCATAATAGGGATACCGGGAGAGATGCTCACCAGTATTGTGGAGAACCTTCCTAGAATAGGGTATGTGAAGAAGAGGCTAGAATCCTCAAAAGAGTAAGTGTTGACTCCAAGGTGTGAAAGTTGGTGCTATAAGGTGGGAGCTCGGGGCTGGAAGCTTCACCTTCAAACTCCACTAGGTGTTTCGAGTGAAAGCCTGTGGGGATACTCGTATGCCTGAAGCGAAGGTTCTGAAGGTGAAGCCTCCACCCGACTACCCACCTGAAGACGGAGCGTATCTCCGTGGGAACGACCTCTCACCAGCAGCGGTCTGCGTGCTACTACACACCTTCTACGATAAGATACCAGATTGGATGCAGGCTCTAGTAAGGGCTGGTGTTGAGAGCGGAGCCGCACTCTCAGGCTACCTTCAGACAGAGAACATAGGGGTAGAGAAGATAGTCTGCAACATTGTGGCAAACCCAAATATACGCTACTTGATTGTGTGTGGTGTAGAATCTATGGGCCATCAGCCCGGTCAAGCACTACAAGCTCTTGTGGATAATGGGGTTGATGAGAAACGTAGGATAATAGGCGCAGAAGCACCCACACCATACCTCTACAACATACCATTAGAGGCGATCGAGCGCTTCAGAAAGCAGATCACCCTCGTAAACATAGCTCTGCTTGAAGACGTTACGCTAGCCCGTAGACCCGGTGTAGTTAAGGAGGCTGTGAGGTGCTGCTACCAAGAGGAGCCCACACCCTTCCTCAAATGGACTCTGTATGACCCAGGCGCTTACCCAGCAGAGCCTATGTGCTTCAAGATCACGTGGCGGGTTGAGAGACCCTGGGCTGTCTTATCTGGGAAAGAGGAAGAGTCCTTAAAGAAGGCGGTCGAAGCGGCTAGAAAGGTGAGTGAAAGGGAGAGGCGTAGGAAGGATGAGGAAGAGCTACTCAAGCTGCTCTTAGGGTTCTGAGCTATGTAGTCTTTGATAGACTTACATAGCTCTTGGGATTCAGCAGCTTTGGGCTCCTCTTGAGTTCATCGGAGCCTTCATCAGCCTCTTCCCCTGTCTGGGTGAACCCTCTCCAACCCCTCATCAGCTCATCAAAGAGCCTCGGAGTCGGAGAAAGCCCCTCCATCTGAAGGTATAGGTTTATGGCTGCGTTGAGATGTCTGTTTGTCCTCAACCCGCATCTTTCGCATTCATATATTGCTCCTTTCGGGGCATTGACCATCCCACATCCGGAGCATCTTCTCGTAGAGTTCTTTGGGTTGAGGAGCACAACCTTTGATTTATATTCCATAAATGTTATGATCGTCTTCCAGTCGCTCTTTGAAATGTTCCTGTTATGTTCCTTTGAGCAGTTGAGCATTCTGTTCTTCCCTAAGTGTTCGAAGCCGTGAGTATAGCCTTTGAACCCCCTCGCTATGAAGGTTGTCAGCTTATGAATGTAGTCTTTAGCTCTGTTTTTCTCACGCTTGGAGTATTTTGCCAAAACTCTTCTAAGCGAGGGCTTCTTTGAAGCCTTCTGCTGCAGCCTCCCTCTCTTCAATTCATAAACCCTATGGATGTGGAATAGTTTTGTCAGGTCTATTCTGATCCAACCTGTGTCTGGGCTGAATCCATCTAGGCTCTTCTCGTTGCAGTCCCAAGCTACCTTACCTTTAACTTCCCCTTCATCCCTTTTGAACCTGAACGTTACTGTCAAGTATTTTTCACCTAAGATCAGCTCTCCTAATTCACCTCTTGCTCTGCTGAGGAACCAAGTCTTAGAAACATCAAACACTAAGTATTCCTCATGAGGCTTTATGCTGACCTTTATCTTCCCATCCCTGTAGGTGTAGAGTGTTTCCTTGACCCTAACGAACCTCCTCTTAACTACTGGTTTCTCTCTGCGCCTTTCTCCTTTGAGGTAGCTCCTCCTCCAGGATTTCAGCATGGAATATGCCTGTTTGATCGCCGAGTCAACGTAGTGCTTCGAGTAGTCCCAGCCCTCCATCAGCAAATTTCTCAGATAGTGGTTCTTGAAGTTGTTGTCTTTTGGGATTATTGGTATGAGCCTCTTTCTCCCCTTACTATCGTGCTTTTCAACCCACCTGATTCCAGCCCATATTTCATCCACAGCTTTTTGAAGCAGCCTTCTATATGCTTCAAGAAACTCGTTTACATCATATCTTTGCCTTATATTGTATGCCCTAACCTGATAATAGCTTCCTGACACCTTCAACAACCTCCTTATATTTATGCGATCTCGTCCCACAGAGTTTTTCAGCGAAATGAGACACGATGGTTATCAAGTCTTCAACGAGCCCCTCCTGAGGAGTCTTCTCTTCGCTGTTTATTACCTCTATTTCGGTTTCGAAGGCTTGGAACAGGTTTCCTCAGCGTTTCAAAACCAAACCTAGTCAGCCTATCCTCGTATACAATAATTACCCTGGAGACTTTTCTCTCAGTAACCATCTCTAGGAGCCTGAGAAAACCCTTCCTGTTTTCGTTGAGACCCGAACCCACGTCGCTCAGTATTTGCATCCCGCCATAACCCTTGTCTTTAGCGTAGCTGTGTATAAGCTGCTTCTGCCTCACCAAGCCATCTTTTTGGGTTGTAGAAGAGACCCTAGCATAACCCACTACAACCCTCTCTTCCTTTAGCCCAAGAATGCGCTTAATTTCGCTTTCAGGCATCCTCCTCCCACCAATCGTCCTAACAACCCTTACCTTCCCCCTCCTTACCCTAAAGCTGAATAGTCTTAGTAGTGACTCCCAGCAGCATTTTAGCCTCTTTAAGCGTGTAGAGCCTCTCCATCAACAGAAAATACCACTTAAGTCTATCTATTTTGGAACTGCTAACTACGGCGATGTGGAGAAAGATCAGAAATAGAGGGTTTAGAGAGATGGCTGCGGCTAAAGTCACCTCATTCATACAATTAAACTACTCCTACCTTGTCTTCGCTATGGTCATCCTAGGTGTAGCTGTAGGCGTCACCGCACCTAAATCTGTGCAGGTGCTGAAACCCTACATGCTCCCCTTGATCAGCATCATGGTCTGGGCGATGTGTGTAACAATAAGGTTTAGGGAGCTGATTCTTGTTACGAAGAAGGTTAAGCAGATAGTCTGCGGGCTGATTATGAACTTCGTCTTCCTACCCCTACTCTGCCTTCTGCTCGCCGCTCTCTTCCTCTCCCGCAACCCACAATGGGCGGTTGGCTTCATTCTCATGGGCACCGTACCTTGCGCTGGTATGAATGTAGTCTGGACAGGTCTCCTTAAAGGAGACGTGCCTCTCGCACTCATCCTAGCCGCATTAACGATGATTCTTGGTATAGTGAGCATACCTGGGTTGACCGCACTTCTCGCAGGAGCCTATGTAGAGGTAAGCGTCATCGAAATGCTTAGAACGATAGCCATAGTTCTGGCGATACCACTTGCACTAGGAAGTTCCTGAAGCCTATCATCGAAGCAACGGAGTCGGCGAAGCCCCTCGGTATGATGCCTGCCTCAGAGATTATGTATGGGATGTCTCGGTAGCGCTCTGGTCTTCTGAGCTGAAGTGAAGATATTATCTCGTTTCCAACATCTATTACACTCTCTATAGCGACTTGAAGGTATCTCTCAGCCGAACCGCTCAACCTGAAATCTCTTTTAAACTCGTCTAAACTTGCCTTCCTCAGCTCTTCCAAATACCTTAGATACTGCCTCATCTTCGCTAGCTTAGCTTTTATGAGTTCCTCTTCTACCCTAGGATCTGCTTTATCAGACATTCATCATACCTCTCCATAGCCTTCTTAAAGTCCAGGTATTCGCATTGAGCAGAGGCTTCGAAGAGTATTCTACTACGTTCACTCCGTATGTAAATTGGTCTGCCCCACTTAATCACTTGATGTTTGAGTAGGGGTGGAGCGTTGTTCAGGATTATCAAATCCACTCTGTCCCCTAGAATCTCAGATAATCTGTTGAGTAGATGTAGGTAGTAGTCGAGTAGGTTTTCAGAGGTCGATGAAAGTAAGACAGCTATATCGTAGTCGCTACTCTCAACATCAGTTCCCCTCGCTTTAGAGCCGAAGAGGTAAGCGGCTAATACCTTCTCATCGTCCTCGAATACTCTTTTTAACGCCTCTATAACCTCCTTCTGCACCCTCACACCAACTCTAAACAACTAAAGAGTCTTAAGGTTATTTATGATCTGCGCCCCCAATAGTGAGGTGTGCAAAGGTTTAACTAACGCCTTCAGCACCATAAGTTGCAGATGAGGATCATAGCTTATACTGGTAAAGGTGGTGTCGGTAAGTCAGTAATATCCTGCGCCACAGCCATCAGACTAGCCAAATTAGGTTACAAGACGCTCTTAGCCTCTTCAGACCCAGCACACACCCTCTCAGATGCCCTTCTTAAACCCGTAGGCTCGGTTGAGACAAAGGTAGGGGAGAATCTTTGGGCTGTGCAGGTTGATCCAATCAAAGAAGTTATGGAGCATTACAGCATAGTCATAGACTATTTGGCTGAGGTGTTTAAGGCTAGGGAGATCGATGAAGCCTTAGCGTATGAGCTTGCGAACTTCCCAGGCACAACAGGTGTAGCCACACTTCTTAAAGCCCACTCTTATCATAAGAAAGGTGGGTTTGATGCTCTAGTCATGGATCTGGTACCATCTGGCGAAGCGCTTCGCCTCCTCTATGTTCCACATCTCATAGGAAGGTTCAGCCGTAAGGTTGCGAAGCTGGTCGCACCAGCGGTCCAGATCGGAAGGCTCTTTGAACCCCTAATAGGTGTGCCTCCGCCGCCTGGGGAGGCTATAGATACGCAGGTTGCGCTGCTAGAGCGGCTTGACGCTGTGAGGGAGATGCTGACAGACCCGAAGGTGACGAGCATGAGGCTTGTGATGAACCCAGATGCGTTCAGCACATCCAACGCCTTAAGGGCTTTGATGCAGGCATCACTCTACGGTATTAATGTGGATCTAGCCATAATCAACAAGGTTATCCCTCCTGAGGTCAGCGACCCATACTTCGAGGGCTGGATTAGGACGCAGAAGGAGCATATCGAAGCAGCTAAGGCGAGCCTAGAGCCTATACCTGTGAAGCAGCTCAAACTTTATAGGAGCGAGCTTAGGGGGTTTGCGCAGCTCGAGGAGGCTGCCGAAGAGCTCTTTGACGGCGAGGACCCATCTAAAGTCTACTATGTTGGCAAGCCGATAGAGGTCGCTGTTAGAGAAAATGGTGTGGAGATGGACATCCCGGCACCGCATGCGAAGAAAGATGATATGGAGGTTGAGAGGGTAGGTGATGAGCTTATAATCCACCTACGCTCAGACTCAGGTGACGCTAGAATCCTTATCCCGCTGCCAGCAGCGGCATTCAAATATAGTTTGAGGAGCGCTAAGCTTATTAACGGGAGGCTTCATCTAAAATTCTCTAGGGAATAGGTTTTGGCTGAAGAAAGGAGAGCACCCGCATACCAGCCCACAATCATACCTATACCCATACTCCTACCCCTACCACTAACACCAACAGCCTTTGATGAGCTGCTGATCAAGATGTGGCCAAGAGGCTACGAAGAATCCCTAACCCACTTTCTGAACGCTAGAATCGAGCTGTATAAGGCTGTCGAAGCAGCGTTAAAGAAGAGGAGCGAGCAGCTAGAGGAGCTTAAAGAGAGCAAACAGAAGAAGGAGAAGGTCAAAGTAGAGTAACCAGAAGTAGTGTGGCGATGCAGCTGCTGATCCGCTACCTGAACTCTCTTCTAGTGAATAGTAGGAAGATTTATTAGAAGCCGCCTTTGATACACTGGTGGAGATTTGAATCCTTAGTTTGAGAATATTAACTGCGTTAACACTTCTGACACTCTCTGCCCTCTTAGTCAGCAGCTTCTTTCTCCTATCGGAAGCGAGCCAAGGTATACAGGTGGGTGACAGCGCCATCGCACTAGGTGTTGATTCTCAGACTCGTTTACCTCTCCACAGAACTCAATCGCTTTCCGTAGACGATGTCTCAGTTTACTCCTGGCTTAAGTTGGTTGATGTCACCTCTCCTACACATAACGTTACTTGGATCTGGTTGACTCCGCAGAAGCATATTTACTACAACACCTCTGACATTATTCCAGATCCTGGAAAGGGGAGGAGCTGGTCTGAGTATTATATGTGGTCTTGGATTGATGTTCGAGGTCACGTTCCGTCTCAACTAACTGGTGCATGGGTGGTAGAGGTCTTCGTCGATGGTGTAAAGGTGCTGGTTCAGAGCTTCTCCATCAGAGACGATACGCCTCTCAGCCAACCAGTGTATGGGTTTTCTTGGCCATCTTACAACATAGAGGTATATGTTCACCCTGGTCCGTCTTATGCACGCCAAGCCGTCATCAACGCAATGAGGCAGTGGAACTTTAGCCAGATCTGGTTCCAAGCCACATACGGCCTACCTTCAAGACCGACCTACAGCCTGATTGTTTCAGACAATCCATCAGCACCTATTCAAATATACTTTAACGAAACTCAGACGACAGAAGACTGGGGGTACGCGCGCTACAAATACTGGTATAACTCTACAGGATACTTCACTAACGTGACGTGCTCGATATCCGTAATCCTATCTCTAAAGGATGGGCGTGAGCTGAATGATGTTGCGATAGAGAATGTTGCTTTACACGAGCTTGGACACGCCCTAGGCTTGGATCACGTTCAGAGAATGGGTGATTTGATGAATCACGCAAGCGGCAACTTCTACGATATACATTACCCAACGACACTGAACCTCTACGCCCT
>Ga0078972_1010096_pt1 | contig 17967 bp, 15 predicted proteins | sample YelNatPaOPGAMG01_FD_67568 | JGI IMG/M metagenome (GOLD analysis project Ga0078972, IMG submission 67568) | Hot spring thermophilic microbial communities from Obsidian Pool, Yellowstone National Park, USA - OP-RAMG-01 (SPADES assembly) (version 2) | ecosystem: Environmental > Aquatic > Thermal... | reverse complement strand
TCGCCTTGGGAATCCTCCCTCCCTGCCAGGAGGGAAATGGAAGCGCTATTCCGGCCTGTTTGTGTTATTGAAGCAAAAATGGTCGGTTCCCACCCGTGAGTGGCAGGCCATCGTCGCGGTGACTTTGGCCTCCTTCCTGGCCATCGTTCATCCCCTTGTCCCAACTCATGTCTGAACCTCAGGGGAAAGAAAACCCGCAGGGGCGCCCCGTCGCTCGCCCCTGCGGATCGGGCCCGATGTGTCAGGGTTTCCTCTGGACGCTCTCCCTCCGTTGCGGGCCCACGGCTTGGATGGAGGTGTGGAAGGAACAACGCGTGTGCCCCATACAAGAGGCAACTCCCATGTTCGTCGAAACGGGCTTAGGGTCCGTTAGCGCCGGGTTACCGCACGGTTACAACGAGAAAAAAGGGCTCCCCGAGCCAAACGCTCCGGGAGCGGTGGGAGTCGAAAGCTAACGCTGTCCGACATAGTTCGGCAGCAGGATCGGTGCGCGATCCTGGGGGTCCAGTCCCGCTTCTTGCAGCTGCCGTTCCCATTCTACCAGGTGCTGCAGGGTCGGTCGGCCCGGCTGGACCTCCCGTGCGCGCTTGGCGGCGGCAATGCCGGCCCGCCGGCCGAAGACAGTGATGTCGAGCAGCGAGTTCCCCATCAGGCGGTTGCGCCCGTGGATGCCCCCGACGACCTCTCCCGCAGCGAACAGGTTCGGAATCTCGGTGGCTCCGTTCACATCGATCTTGATCCCCCCGTTCTGATAATGGAGCGTGGGGTAGACGAGCATCGGCTCCTTCGTGATATCGACCCCAAAGCGCGCGAACTGGCGGACCATGGCCGGAAGCTCCCGTGCAACCGTCCCCGGTCCGTGGATCAGCTCGATCATCGGGGAATCCAACCACACGCCCAGGAAGCCGGAAGGCGTTCGTACTCCCTTGCCTCGCTCCCGGCACTCGCGGATAATCGCTGCGGACTCGACGTCGCGCGTCTCGCGCGGGTTCACGAACTGTACCCCATCCACGTTCAGTACCTGTGCCCCAAGGCCGCGCACCTTTTCGGTGACCAGGAAACCCAGGATTTGCTCAGGGAAGGCTGCCCCGGTAGGGTGGTACTGCATCGTGTCGATGTGGAGCAGATGGGCGCCGGCCCGATAGGCGAGCACCAATCCGTCCCCGGTGGCTCCGTAATGGTTGGTGGTGGCGAATCCCTGGTAGTGCAAGCGACCACTTCCTCCGGTGGCCAAAACGGTGCACTTGGCACGGGCCACCAGGTACTCTTCCGTCTCCATGTTCAGAAGCACTGCGCCGACACACTGCCCCCTGTCGTCCAGGATCAGTTCCACCGCGGCCGTAAACTCCAGCACAAAGATGCCGCTTCGGTTGCGCACTTCGTCCCGCAGCGTGCGCATGATCTCCGCCCCGGAATAGTCGCGTGCGGAGTGCATGCGCTTACGCGAGGTCCCCCCACCGTGGATCGTGATCATCGTCCCGTCGGGCTCTTTGTCGAACATACACCCCAGCTCTTCCAGCCACTGGATGACCTTCGGGGCATCGAGCACCAGGGCCTCGACCAGGTCTGGGTCATTGGCATAATGTCCTCCCCCCATAACGTCCAGGTAGTGGATGGCTGGAGAATCGTTCGGCTTGTCCGCCGCCTGGATTCCGCCCTGGGCCATCATGGTATTGGCATCCCCATGCCGCAGCTTAGTGACCAGGACTACCCGCGCGCCGTTCTCCTCGGCCATCAAGGCAGCTGCAGAACCGGCTCCTCCGCCCCCGATGACCAGGATGTCCGTTTCGATGTCCGTCCGGGTAACGTCGAAATCGGGGGAGATGACCGGACGAGCCTGGAGCACCCGGGCCAGTTCGTGCGGCGCTTTTCCTCCCTTGTTTGGCCCGACCTGGAGCGTGGCAAACGCCTCCGGGATAAAGTCGGGGTGAAAGCGACGCAACAAATCTTCTTTCTCCTGGGCAGAAAGCCGGGGGAAAGTCTCCGAAAGACGGGCGGAGCGCGTGGCTTCCACCCGCTTCAGCGATTCGTACATCTCTGGGGTGTAGATCATCGGGATCCTCCGTTCTTCCTTGCGGGCACGCTAGTCCGGCTCGATATCCCGGCTGTTGTATTTTTCGGCCAGTTCTTCTTTGGGCATCGCCTTGAGGGCCGCGATTTCGGCATCGTACTTTCCGGCCTCGATCTCGCGCACCCGCTCTGCCAAATGCTGCGCTCGCGGGGCGATGTAGCGCCCGTAGAGCCGGCGGCAGAGGATGGCGATGTTGTATTGCACCTCTTCTGCCGGACAGCGTGCGGCGCACAATCCGCACATGATGCAGTCGAACGACTTGTCGGCCACAGCAGCGATGTCCCCGCGCATCGCGGCGGCCATATAGGCCCGGACATCGATGTTCTGGGGACAGGCCTTCGTACAGGTGCCACACTGCAGGCAACGGAGCACCTCCGGATAAATTGAAAACAGCGTCTCCGGAGTGGCCTTCAGTTCAGCAAGGTTGTACGACCGGCGCTCCGCGGGGAAGAAGGGGATCTGGGTCAGGTACATGTTCGGCTGCACCAGCGTAGCGCACGCCAGACCGATATGCAGCCGGTAGTCCCCGGCGATGCGGTAAACCGTCGCGCAAGCGCCGCAGAAGCCGGCCCGACACCCGCATCCTCGCAGCAGGCGGTACCCGGCGTACTCCATCGCGCGCTGGATCGTCAGCGACGGGGGGACCATGTACTGCTTGCCCATGATGTAGATCGGGATGAGCTCCTCGGACATCTCGGTGCCTCCTATCGCTCCACGACGTGTAGTTCGTCCTCGCGGAAGACCGCCAGCGGCAGTTCTTCCTCCAGGCTCCGCCCGGCCTCGTAGTGGAACAGCGCCTGGACTTCCTGCCCAATGGCGCGAAAGATGACCGTGAGCGGGATATCGTTCGGACACCCGTCCTCGCAGACCCCACAGCCCACGCACGAGGCCACCATGTGGTTCAGGCGGGTGATCTGGAAGAGGAGAGTATCGGTGGGCATACGCACCGCTCCTCGCCGCCCTGCCCACTTCAGGTACTGTTCGGAAGCGTGGTCAAAGGTCGGGGTGCGGAAAATGCACTCCCGACAGTAACAGATTGGACAGGTCACTGTACAGTTATGGCAGCGCAGACAGGCGGAAAAGAGGGAAAGCAACCCCTCTCGGGTGCGCACTTGCTGCCGGAAGGCCGCGAACGCCTGGTCGCGGCGTTCTAGCCGTGCCTCCCGCAACCGCGCGATCGCCTCTTCCCGCCCGAGTAGGTCCCCTTCCTGTACGCCGAGCCGTTCGGCCAGCGCTGCGTGCTTCTCCTGCAACTCGATGCCGATGGCTTCCCGGACGTCTGCCCCAATCCACTCCAGCCGCACGTCCACCCCTTGCGGAACAAAGTGCTCGCAAATGCGGCAGGCCGTACGCAGCTCCCGGTTCGGCCAGCGGAACCCCTCGGTAGGGTGGACCTCCTCCAGCAGGCGCATCGTCAGATCGGGTGTTTCAGCTGCCATGGCGCCGTAATCGAGCACTCCGAAAGTGCCGTAGCAGTCGACGCCGATGGTCAAGACCCGATCCAGGTTGACCTGGCGCAATTTGGTCAACTCGACCGTGGCCCGCCACTCACAGGCCTTCAGCACCGCGGCGATCCGTTGCGTAGGTTCGGTAAAGGTCAACTGGGATACGACCCGTGCTGACTGGATGGGCATCACCGGGGCGACCGGGTCGGCCGCGACAAGACGCTCCGGATCGCGCACCAAGGTAGGCACCAGGTTGCGCCCGTCCGGTGTGGCGACGGGGACCAACACCGCATCGACCACGTTCTGCTCAAGCAGGAGGGAAAGCAGGCGTCTGAGCGTCCCAAGCAAATCTCCCTGAGCAACTGGAATCGTTCCGCGAGTCGGCATCGTCAGGCTCTCCTTGAATACACGCTCCATTTCCCGGCAGGCCTATTGCACCGAGGTCCTGCCAGGAACGTTCGGTTGCGCCAGGCTCAGATGGCCCATTCCCCACGCATCGGGTTGGGCCCCTTTTCCTTCAGGTACTGGACCATCTCTGTCACTGTTTCGGCGAAACGGCGGCCTTCGCTGGCGCTGATCCAACGCAGCCAGACGCGATCTTCTTCCAAACCGAGCTGTCGGAGCACGCTTTGGAGGATCGCCACGCGGCGGCGTGCTTTGTAGTTCCCGCTCTGATAGTGGCAATCGCCCGGGTGGCACCCACCGATGAGCACGCCGTCCGCACCGTCCAGCAGTGCCTTGAGCACGTACACCGGATCAACGGCCCCGCTGCACATGAGTCGGATGATCCGGATGTTCGGCGGGTACTGGATGCGCGATGTTCCCGCCAGATCTGCGCCGGTGTAAGTGCACCAGTTGCAGAGGAAGGCGACGATGCGAGGTTCGAACGCTTCAGGCATAGACATTTCCTCCGCGGAGAAGTGGCCAGGCGGTGGAGCAGGTCTGCTCCCGCTCCACCGACCGGCCCTAGCTCGTGCGGATATCGCGCAATTCCGCTTCCGCTTGCTGCACCGCGATGCGCACCTGCTCTTCCGTGATCCCCCGCACCTTCAGAGTAATCCGGCCGTGGCTCCGGTCTTCCCCGTAGAAGGTGCCCAGCGAGAGGATGTCTCCTCCCTGGCTCGCGATGGCGGAGGCCAGGCGCGCCAGCGTCCCCGGCTCGTTCCGCACCGACACGCTCACCCGGAGGCCCTGCTCGCGCGCCCCGAGCATCTCCAGGAAGACCTTGAAGAGGTCCGTTTCGGTAATGATCCCGACGAGCCGGCCGTCCTCGACCACCGGCAGCCCGCCGATCTTGTGGTCTACCATGATCCGTGCCGCTTCCTCGATCGGGCAATCCGGGCAGACGGTGATCACTTCCCGCGTCATGATCTCTTTCACCTTCAGCTTGGAGAGCAGGTACCCGATCTCATAGACGCTCAGGCTGGTGGCCGGAGAGGGGGACGCGTAGAGCAGGTCCTTTTCTGAAACGATCCCGAGAAGGTTTCCGTGCCGATCGACGACCGGCAGGCGGCGCACCCGGTTCTGCCGCATGAAACTCAGGGCCTCGGTTACCGAGGTGTCGGGTTCGATGGTGATCGGATGGGCGGACATACGATCCTTCACCAGCATGGGACCCCTCCTCTCTTCACTCAAGCGCTTCCTCGATCATCGCAACCAGCTGGGCCTTCTCGAAGCCCAAGTGCTGGGTCGCGCCGCTAGGACAGGCGACCGCACAGGCACCACATCCCTGGCACAGGACTTCGATGACCTCCGCGACGCGGGTTTCCTCGTTCAGGATGCGCGCATCGTATGGACAGACGGCGACGCAGAGGCCGCATCCGCGGCACAGCCGGCTGTTCACCTGGGCGACGGTCGCCTGGGCCTCCAGTCGATCCTTGCTCAGCAGGGTAGCGGCCCGCACGGCGACCCCCTGGGCCTGGGCAATCGCGTTCTCGATCGGCATCGGTGAGTGCGCCAGGCCGCACAGGAAGATGCCATCGGCGGCAAAGTCGAGCGGGCGCAGTTTGACGTGGGCTTCCAGGAAGAAGCGGTCCTGCGTGAGCGGAACTTTGAGCATCTGCCCGAGCGCGGCCTGTTCCGGACGGGGGACGATGCCCGTGCTGAGCACCACCCAATCGGCCGGCAACTCCACGGGCTCTTCCCCAGAGGAGCGCAAGAACACCTGCAGCATCTCCCCTTGCGCCACGACCTCGGGGGGTTCTTCGGGCTGGTACTCCAGGAAAACGACCCCGTGGCGCCGCGCCGTTTCATAAAAGACTTCCTGCAGGCCGTAGGTGCGGATATCCCGGAAAAGGACGGTCACCCGGGCCAGGGGTTCGAGATGCTTGAGGCGCAGCGCGTTCTTGATCGCCGCTGCACAACAGACCCGCGAGCACCAGGGGTGTTCCTCGTTGCGCGATCCGACACACTGGATCATCACCACGGATGGCGGCCGTCCCAGGCCTACCACCGCACCGGAGCGGTTCACCAGGAGCTCCTCGAACTGCCGCTGGGTGATCACGCGTGGATGTTGCCTGTACAGGTATTCGCCTGGCCTCGGCTCGTAGGCATCCGCCCCGGTGGCAACGACGACTGCGCCGTGCGCAATCTCCTCCACCCGGCCCTCGGTGGCCAGGTGTACCCGGCTGGAAAAGCGCCCGACGTACCCACCGACCTCGAGCAGCTGCGCGCCCGTATAGGTGCGGATCCGGGGGTGAGCCTGCACCCGCGCGATCGTGTCCCGGAGGAGTCTCTGTGGGTCGTTCCCGTGAAGGGTGTAATGGAGGTGCCGCAGCTGGCCGCCCAGCTCGGCTTCGCGCTCGATCAGCGTTACCGGGAATCCCTGGTCGGCCAGGGACAGCGCAGCGACCATGCCAGACAGCCCTCCGCCGATCACTAGGGCGCTCTGTTCGATCTCGATCGAAGGGCGATAGATCGGACGCAGGCGCATCGCTTTCGCGACTGCCATGCGGACCAGGTCTTTCGCCTTCTCCGTAGCCTCTTCCGGCGTCGCCCGGTGCACCCAGGAGTCCTGCTCCCGGATGTTCGTCATCTCGAACAGGTAAGGGTTCAGGCCCGCTTCGCGGATCGTGTCCTGGAAGAGGGGCTCGTGGGTGCGCGGCGTGCAGGACGCCACCACCACACGGTTCAACCGCAGTTCCCGCACCGTGTCGGCGATCTTTTTCTGCGTATCCTGGGAGCAGGTATACAGGTTGTGCTCGGCGTAGGCAACGCCGGGCAGGGTGCGCGCATACTCGACCACCGCCGGCACGTCGACGACGCTGCCGATGTTGATCCCGCAATGACAGATGAACACCCCCACCCGGGGCTCCTCCAGGCGCACGTCCAGCTCGGGCGGGTAACTCTTGCTCCGCGTGAGCGTCCCGCGCGCTGGAGCGAGCAGGCGTGCCGCAGCGGCGGCCGCAGCGGATGCTTCCACGACCGTCTCTGGGATGTCCTTCGGCCCGCGGAAAGCACCTGCGACAAAGATGCCTGGGCGCGAAGTCTCCACAGGCGCGAACTCGGAGGTCTGAGCAAAGCCGTAGGGGTTCAGCGCGACCCCGATCCGCTCCGCGAGGGCACGCACATCCGGATGCGTGACCAGGCCCACAGACAGGACCACCAGATCGAACCGCTCTTCCACGACCGATCCATCCGGTTGGGCGTACATGAGGCGCAAGTCGCGCGTTTCGGGATCTTCCTTGAGCGAGGACACAAAAGAGCGAATATAGCGTACGCCGTGCTCCCGCATCGCGGCTTCGTAGTAGGCGTCGAAGCCTTTGCCAAAGGCGCGTACATCCAGGAAAAAGATGGTGGGCTCGACGTCGGGGGCGTGCTCCCGGGCGATGATTGCTTCCTTGGTCGCGTACATGCAGCAGACCGAGGAGCAGTAGTTCTGCTCGCAACGGCTCTCTCGGGAGCCGATGCACTGGATCCACGCGATCCGATGGGGTTCGCGCCCGTCGGAGGGGCGCGTAATGTGCCCACCGTAGGGGCCGGAGGCAGACAGCATGCGTTCGAACTCGATGGAGGTGAGCACGTTCGGATAGCGGCCGTATCCGAACTCCTCTTTCAGCCGGGCATCATACAGGCCCACCCCTGGCGTGAGGATCACCGCACCGACCTCGAGCGCCCGCACTTCTTCCGTCATCTCGTGGTTGACCGCACCGGCCTTACAAGCGCGGGCGCAGGCCAAGCATTCGGAACAGATCCCGCACTGTAAACACCGTTCCGCCTCAGCGCGTGCTTCCTCCTCGCTGAGCGGGAGGTCGACTTCCACAAAGGAGCGTACCCGCTCTTCCACCGGCCGCCGCTTTTTCGGCAGCCGTGGCCGCATCACGATGCGCCCTTCTTCTCGCGCGGAGGCGATCTCCTGGTCGCTCAGCTCGACCACCGGCTGGAGCACCGGTTCTTGCACCCCGGCCTCGCCGCGCAGGTAGCGGTCGATCGACCGTGCGGCGCGGTGCCCGGCGGCAATTGCATCCACTACAAAGGTCGTCCCGGTGACCGCATCGCCGCCGGCGAACACGCCCGGCTGGGAGGTCATCAGCGTCTCGGGATCCACCACTAGCGTTCCGTTGCGCCGCACCTCCAGTCCGGCAGCAGCCAGAAAGCCGCTCTGTGGGGCCTGTCCGATGGCAAAGATGACGATATCGGCCGGCAGGATGTGCTCTGTGCCTGGTCGCACGTCCATGTCTGGCCGGCCATCGGGATGAAACCCGCGAAAGTCCACTTCGGCGCACCGTACGCCCGCCACGCACCCGTCTTCGGCCACGATCTCCAAAAAAGTGCGCGACGGAAAGATCCGTACGCCCTCTTCTTCGGCTTCCTCGATCTCCCAGGGATGGGCGGGCATCTGGGGGCGCGATTCCAGGCAGGCCGCGGCCACCTCCCTGGCTCCCAGGCGGAGGGCCGTCCGGGCGCAGTCCATCGCCACGTTCCCACCGCCGAGTACAAGCACGCGTTTGCCGTTCAGGTCGGGTGGCCGGCCAAGGGCCGTTTCCCGAAGAAAATCGGTGTTGACCAGCACCCCGGGCAGATCCGCGCCGGGGATGGGAAGCTTCCGCCCCTGGTGGGCGCCCACGGCCAGAAAGACCGCCTGAAAGCCCGAGGAAAACAGTGCTTCCAGGTCTTCCACACGGGTGTTTAGCCGCAGATCGACCCCCTGGGCCACAATGGCATCGATCTCGCGCTGCACCAGTTCATGGGGGAGCCGGTAAGCTGGCACCCCCACTCGCATCATCCCCCCCGCCACCGGCAGTGCCTCGAACACGGTGACCTGGTAGCCCAGCCGCACCAGATCGAGCGCGCACGTGAGCCCAGCTGGCCCCGCGCCAACCACTGCCACCTTTCCGAGCGGCTGCTGGTCCGCGGGCCGCTGGTTCTGGGAAAAGGGAGCGGAGATGCCGTTGGCCCACGCCCAGTCCACCACGAAGCGCTTCAGGCGCATGATGGAAAGTGGCTCATCCACACGGCTGCGGGAGCAGGCATCTTCGCAGCGGTGGTTGCAGATGCGGCCGCAAATGGCCGGGAAGGGATTCTCCTCCAAGATGGTACGGTAAGCCTCCTCGTAACGGCCCTGGTGGATCAGTGCGATGTACCCTTCGGCGCGCTGGTGGATGGGGCAGGCGTTGCGACACGGTGCCGTTCCCCGCTTCTCGATGGCGAAAGCGTTCGGCGTGGCCTGGGGGTAGAGCTTGTAGGTCGCTTTCCGCGTAGAGAGGCCGGCGTTGAAGGGATCCGGCAGCACGATCGGGCAGGCCTCGGCACAGTCGCCGCAGCCGGTGCATTTGCTCAGGTCGATGAAGCGTGGATGCTGGCGTACGTATGCGGTAAAGTGCCCGGGTTCCCCCTCGACCCGCTCGAGCTCGGCCATCGTGAGGATCTCGATGTTCAAATGTCGGCCGCACTCGACGAGTTTGGGGGAAAGGATGCACATGGCGCAGTCGTTCGTGGGGAAAGTCTTGTCCAACATCGCCATAATGCCGCCGATAGCCGGCGCCTTTTCCACCAGGTAGACCTTGAAGCCAGAATTGGCCAAGTCGAGCGCGGCCTGCATCCCTCCGATGCCGCCGCCCACAACCAGTACTGCACCGACGACGTGCTTCTCTTCCATAGGCTACGCCTCGTGGTCCGATGTATCCACGCACCTGACCCCGGGACCCGGCTCCGGATACCTGTGAGGAGCAGGTCGCTCCCCTGACCGGTAGGCCACGACGTCAGCCACCGCTACGCGGCGCTCTACAGGACGGAGCCTTTCTACCGGCCCCAGCTCGTGGCCCCGCGGCAAGGCCCGGATCTCCCGGGGCGCCTGTAGGACGCGCGCAGGAAAAGCAGGGTGCCCTCGCTCAAGGGCCGGGCACGCCTCTGCGTACTCGGCCATAGGTGCCGCCGCGGGGATCCGGGACCGGGATAGCCTCCGGGGGACGCTGGCTCTTTTCTTCAGGTTCCGCGACCTTTCACACCGTTGAAGCATAGGCCCTCAGATCGGTTTTGCCGCCTTGCGGGGCCGGCACCCCCTATAACTCCAGCGCATCCACCATAGCCAGGATCTGGTCGGTGCTCCAGTTGTGGATCTGCGAAGCCTTGTTGGGACACGCGGCTACACAGGCTCCACACGACTGGCACAGCGCCGGGTTGACCACTGCCACCCGGCGCCGCTCGTCCACCGAACGCGCTCCGTAGGGGCAAGCTCCGATGCAGATCCCGCATCCCGCGCAGATCTCCTCGATCACGTAGGCGACCGTCGGCTCTTGGACGAGTTCCTGCTGGGCAAAGAGGGCGAGCACTTTGGCCGCCGCGCCGCTCGCCTGGGCCACGGTATCGGGGATATCCTTGGGGGCCTGGGCTGCACCGGCCAGGAAGATGCCAGCGGTCAAGCTCTCGACTGGGCGAAGTTTCGGGTGGGCCTCGCTGAAGAAACCGTACGGGTCCGTGCCCACACGCAGCCGTTGCGCCAACTCGACCGCCCCTGCGGAGGAAACCGCGGCTGTGGCCACGACCACGAGATCCGCCGGCACCTCCACCGTGCGTCCGGTGAGCGTGTCCACGCCCCAGACGATCGTGCGGTCTCCTTCGGGAAAGACCTTCGCTACCCGGCCCCGCAGGTAGAGGATACCGTCCTCTTGCATGGCCGCCTGGACGAACTCCTCGTATCCTTTTCCTGCGGACCGGATGTCGATGTAGAACACGGTCGCATGGCCATCGGGCACCCGCTGGCGGAAGAGGCGCGCCTGTTTGGCCGTGTACATGCAGCAGATACGGGAGCAGTACGGCACGCCGCGCTGGGGGTCGCGCGAGCGCACGCATTGGACAAAGACGACCTCTTTCGGCTCTTTCCCGTCGGAAGGGCGGCGGAGGCCATCCGGTTGGGCGAGCATGCGTTCGAAGTCGAGCCCACTGACGACATCCGGGTAGCGGCCAGCGCCATACTCCCCGAGGAGTCGCATCGGGAACAGGTCAAAGCCGGTGGCCACGACGACCGCCCCAATTTCCAGCGGTTCGCCTGCTGCGTCGTCCGGTGCACCTGCCGGCTTGAGCCGCGCCCGAAAGTTGCCGATGTAGCCTTCCAGGGAGGCGAGCTCGGTCTCCAGATGGATTTGGATGAGCCGATGTTCCCGCACGCCTCGCACCTTTTCCGCAAGGAGTTCCGGACCGCCGCGAAAGTTCAGGTAGATGCCCGAAAGCTCCGCGAGCTTTCCGCCCAGGTGGTCGCTCCGTTCCACCAACACAACCGGATAGCCCGCGTCCGCGATGTCCAACGCTGCCTGGAGGCCGGCCAGCCCACCGCCCAGGACCAATGCCCGCCGGGTGATCGGCATGGAGAGCGGATGGAGCGGCTCATCGCGTGCCGTCTTGGCCACCATCGTGCGCACAATCTCGGTCGCCTTGAGGGTGGCTTCCGCGGGCTCGTTCTGATGGACCCAGCTGCACTGCTCGCGGATGTTGGCGATCTCGCAGCGGTATGGGTTGAGCCCTGCGGAGGCGCTTGCCTTGCGGAAGGTCGTTTCGTGCATCGCGGGCGAACAGGCGGCGACGACCACTCCGTCCAGGTTCTGCTCCGCGATCGCCTGCCGGATCAGATCCTGGCCGGGCTGGGAACACATGTACTTGTAGGTGGTGGCGTAGGCCACCTGCGGATCGTGCCGCAGGGCTTCCGCCACCGCCTCTACATCCACCGTGCCAGCGATGTTCAGCCCGCAGTGGCAGATGAAAACGCCGATCCGACGCATCAGGCTTGCTCCTTGTGGGTCCAGCGTTGGAAGAGGGCGAGCACCCTGGCGGCGGCGCCACTGGCTTGAGCGACGGTATCCGGGATGTCCTTGGGACTCTGCGCCGCCCCCGCCAGGAAGATCCCCGGGCGGGTGCTCTCCATAGGCCGCATCGCCTCGTCGGCTTCCCGGAAGAAGCCGTGCTCGTCTACTTCGATGCCCAGCACCCCGGCAACTTCTCGGGCAGACGGATCCGCCACGACCGCCGTGGCCAAGACGACCATATCCGCGGCGATCTCGATGGGCTTTCCCGTGAGCGTATCCACTCCCCAAACGATCACCTTGCCGTCCTGAGGGAAGAGCCGCGAGATCCGACCGCGGATGTAGAGCACCCGATCCTCCTCCATTGCGCGCTGCACGAATTCCTCATAGTTCTTTCCGGCAGACCGGATGTCGATGTAAAAGATGTACGCCTGGCCGTCGTGTACGCGGTGCTTGTACAGCATCGCGTGCTTGGCGGTGTACATGCAGCAGATGCGAGAACAGTAAGGCAGGCCGTGCTCGGGGTCGCGCGAGCGCACGCACTGTACGAAGACAACCTCCTTGGGCTCTTTCCCGTCCGACGGGCGTCGGATCTGTCCCGCTGTCGGTCCGGAGGCCGACAGGAGCCGTTCGAACTGGATGCCGGTGAGCACGTCCGGGATCTCTCCTGCCCCGTACTCCCCGATCTCGGCCGGCGGATAAAGGCCGAAGCCTGTCGCCACCACGATCGCGCCCACTTCTTCGACGACGGTCGTCTCCTGCTGGTCGAAAGCGATGGCCCCAGTCGGGCATAGTTTCTCGCAGGCACGGCACTTGCCGCGCTGGAAAAAGATGCACGAAGCGGGATCGATCACCGGCTTGTTCGGCACCGCCTGGGGGGAAAGGGTATAGATGGCCTTTCGACGGCCAATGCCTTCTTCGAAATCGGAGGGGACCCGTGCAGGGCACTTTTCCTGGCAAAGACCGCACCCAGTGCAGCGTGTCCAATCCACGTAGGCTGGCCGTCGCCGGATGCGCGCCCGGAAGTGACCAAGCTCCCCCTCGACCTCTGTGACCTCCGCATAGGTGTAGAGGCGGATGCGCGGGTGTTGCCCCACCTCCACCGTGCGTGGTGTGAGGATGCACTGGGCACAGTCGAGGGTGGGGAAAGTTTCGGAGAGCTGGAGCATATGTCCACCGATGGAGGGTTTGCGCTCCACCAGCACCACTTCATAGCCGGCGTTGGCGATGTCCAGCGCGGCCTGCATACCGGCGATGCCGGCACCAATGACCAAGGCGCGGGGAATGCCGTCAGCCGTCATAGCGCGCTCACCTTTTCCGGAACACGGGCCAGAAGGGGCAGCGGATCCACGGCATGGCGCTCGAAGCCAAACCCCTCCGGATCCAGCCCGAGCGCGACTCCCAACACCTGGGTAATGTAGAGCACTGGAAGCGGCCGGAAGCCGGGGTAGCGGGTCGCCATTTCCCGCTGGGGGTGATCCAGGTTGTAGTGGCACAGGGGGCAGCTGGTTACCAAAGCATCCGCACCGCTGCGCCGTGCCGCCTGGAGGATCCGGTAGGAGGCGTCGAGCGCGACTTCCGGGGCGCCCACGGCGAGGTACGAGCCACAACATTCCCCGCGGTGTGGATAGAAAACCGGCTCGGCGCCGAGCGCTGCCAAGAAATCCTCGAACAGATGTGGCGTCTCGGGATCGTCCAGGGCAATTTCATCGGCCGGCCGCAGGAGGAAACATCCGTAGTAGGCTGCCAACCGTAGCCCTTCCAGCGGGCGCGTGACCCGCTGCCGCAGCTCTTCGAACCCCAGCCGATCTCGAAGCAGGTCCAGCAGGTGGACGACCCGCACGTGCCCGTCATACTGGGCTTCGATGAAAGTGTTGATCCGTTCCCGGCGGGTTGTATCCTCCCGCATCACCCGGTTGGCGCGTTTGGTCACGTTATAGCAGGTGGAGCACAGCGCCAGGAGTTCCTCCTGTCCCATCTCCGCTGCCCGCACCAGGTTGCGCACCGCGCCTGCTAGGCGCAGGTCGTCGTTGGTCAGGGGGAAGGAGGCACCGCAGCAGTTCCACTCCGGGATCTCGCGCAGCGTGAACCCCAGAGCCTGCAGCGAATCCCGCGCGGAGCGGTCCAGCCCTTTGGCCTTGGTGCTGAGGGTACAGCCGGGGAAGTAGGCGATCTCCATCTCCAGGACTCCTTCTTAGCAGCGGATGGCCGGCCCTCAGGCGGAGTACTTGCGGAAGCCGCCAACGAACGCCTGCTGGGGCATCTCGGCGAGCACTTCTGGAGGGAGTTCCTCGATAGCGATGTGGCGGATTCCATGCTCCAAGGCCAGCGTACGGAGCGCTTCCGTCAGGCGGGCCACGTCGATCCCCTTGGGGCACCGGGCTTCGCACGAAAGGCAAGCGGCGCAGTACCAGATCGCACGAGCGTGCAACGCTTCCTCCGCGCAACCCAACTGTAGCAAGCGCACGATTTGGTTCGGGAGGAGGTCCATGGCCCCGGAAGCGGGACAACCGGCGGAACAGTTGCCGCACTGGTAGCAGGCCATCACGTCCTGGCCGCTGAGTTCTTCCACACGGCGCAGGAGCTCGTTCTGCAAGACGGATGGATTCAGGACGAGGCGCATGGCTCATACCTCCGAGCTCGCGGGGCCGCAGGTTCCAGGTGCGGCTCACTCCAGGCGAAAGGCCCTCTTCCCATCCTCATAGGCGTCTCCGCCGTAGATATCGTTCACCACAATGGCCGGGAAATCGACCACCCGCAGGCGAAGCAGGGCCTCGGCCCCTAGCTCGGGGTAAGCGATGACCTCCGACTCGACGATCGAGCGAGCGATCAGGGCCCCGGCTCCTCCGATGGCCGCGAAATAGACCGCGCGGTATTCCTGCAACGCCCGGCGCACCGCTTCTGAGCGATTCCCCTTGCCGATCATGCCCTTCAGTCCCGCACGCAGCAATGGGATCGTATAGGGGTCCATCCGGCCGCTGGTCGTGGGTCCGGCCGAGCCAGACACCTGCCCCGGCTTGGCCGGAGCCGGGCCCATATAGTAGATCACCTGGCCTCGCGGGTCGAACGGAAGGGGCTTGCCTTCCTCAAGCAAAGCGACCAGCCGCTTATGGGCGGCGTCGCGCGCCACATACAGGGTTCCCGTGATGAGCACCTGATCGCCTGCCCGCAGGTCGGCCACCGTCTCGTCCACAAGCGGGGTCGTGATGTGCTTCATCGCCGATCCCTCCTCTTTCCGCTAGAGGATCGCTTCCTTATGCCGCGCGGCGTGGCACTGGAGGTTGACCGCCACCGGCAGGCTAGCGATGTGACACGGCTCTGCCTCCACGTGCACCGCGAGCGCCGTCACCCGTCCGCCGAAGCCCTGAGGCCCAATGCCCAACCGGTTGATCCGTTCCAGGAGTTCGCGTTCCAGTTCGTCCTGTTCCGGGTCCGGGTTGCGGCTGCCGATCTCCCGCAGCAGGGCGTGCTTGGCCAGAAATGCTGCCCGCTCGAACGTTCCGCCGATCCCCACGCCCACGATGATGGGTGGGCAGGGGTTTGCCCCTGCTTCGTCCACCGTACGGACGACAAAATCCACGATCCCTTGCCGGCCAGCCGCTGGGGTCAGCATCGCCAGCCGGCTCATGTTCTCGCTGCCTCCACCCTTCGGGACCACGGTGAGGCGCAACTGCTCCCCGGGAACAATGCGCGTGTGGATGATCGCCGGGGTATTGTCACCGGTGTTCACCCGCGCGGAAAACGGCTGGCGCACGGACGACTTGCGCAGGTAGCCCTCACGATACCCGCGCCGAACTCCCTCATGGATCGCCTCGTAGAGATCCCCTCCCACGATGTGCAAGTTCTGCCCCAGCTCTACAAAGACTACGGCCAGCCCACAATCCTGGCAGATGGCCGTCTCGGTCTCCCGGGCAATCCGTGCATTCTCCAGGATCTGCTGGAGCACAACCCGGCCCGTTTCCGATTCCTCCCGCTTTAACGCGTCCTGCAACGCAGCGACGACATCGGCGCCCAGCTGGTAGTTGGCTTCCATGCACAAGCGCGCCACGGTCTCGGTAACGACACTGGCCGGCAGTTCCCGCATCGCTTCCTCCTCGAGTTTCCATGGCACGAGAGGGACACCGTTCCGCAAACCTTCCCCAGCGGTGGCGGTGTCCCTCTCGAAGCGACAAGCGCGCGTCCGCCACGCCGCTGTGGCCCTGATAGCCCGTTCAGCTCCGCTGCTGCCAGGCTAGCGATTATTATACACCTCTCGCCTCCCTTTGTCCAATGAGCCAGATCACATTTTTGGTTTGACAGCGCTTGCTGGCTGCGCTAAGATGGATGCACTATGCGAAATCGAACCGCGTTGGTCCTTTTCTTGCTGCTCGTGCTGGCTGTGGCGTGCCAGCCGACCGCGCCGAGTTTGCCCGCTTCGCCGTCGCCAGTTCCGCTTACGCCTGCGCCTGGTCCCACCATTGCTACGGCGCCAGTGCTGACGGTCTGGCATTCTTGGGAGGCCCCGGAGGAAGCGCTGGCACGCGTATTGCTCCAGGACTATCCGTCGCTCCACCCCGGGGTGACCGTTCGTCTGCGGCACGTGCCGGTGGACCGCATCCTGAGCGAATACGAGGAGGCGGTGTTGGCCGGGGAAGGCCCCGATCTGCTCGTGGGCCGCAGTTCGTGGATCGGCCGCTTGGCGGAGGACCACACCATCGTTTCGCTGGAAGGCCTGCTGGAAAACGGGTTCTGGGATGCCTATTCCCCCTTCGGGGTGGAGGCGGTGCGTTACAATGGGGAGCGGTATGGCGTCCCCTTTGCTTGCGAGACCGTGGCCCTTTACTACAACAAGGCCTTTGTCGTGGATCCCCCAACCACCACGACGCGGCTGCTGGAGCTGGCTGCCCAATGGCCGGGCGAAGGGCAGGCCGGGCTGGCCTTTCCGCTGAGTTTCTATAACACGGTCGGCTACCTGTACGCATTCGGAGGCCAGCTCTTCGACGAAGCAGGGAATTCGCTTCTGGACCGCCCGGAAGTGAAGGCCTGGCTTTTCTGGCTTTACCAGGTCAAGACCTCACCCGGCGTGGTGGCGACGGAGAGCTACAGCGAAGCGGATGCGCGTTTCAAGGCCGGCTCTGTGGCGATGACGGTGAACGGTTCCTGGGCGCTCTCCGACTATGTCCAGGCACTCGGCGAAGGAAAACTCGGCGTGGCGCGGCTTCCGATGCTTTCCGTAACCCAAGCTTGGCCGACCCCGTATGTGGGCTGTCGGGTCCTGCTCGTGAATCCGGCCCGGCTCCCGGCCCACCCGGCCGCCACGCTAAACCTGCTTCGTTTTCTGGGTGGGCCGCTGTTCCAGCGGATGCAGGTCAGCCGGTTGGGCACCATCCCGACCTGGAAGGAAATCGACCTGTCGGCCGATCCGCTCTTAGGCGCGTTCCTGGAGCAGGCGCAATCCGGCCGGCCCTGGCCCACCAGTCCTTGGCTGGACGTGTACTGGGATGCGGTGGAGGGCTTGATCTACAACGTCACCGCGCGACGGGTACCGGTGGACGTGGCGTTGGATGAGACCCAGCGCCAGTTGGAGCAGGCGCTGGCGAAACAGCAAGAAGCCTCGCCCTGAGGGTCAGCGGCGCACGACCACGCGGGCTGGCCGGAGTAGCCGCCCTCGGTAGCGGTACCCCTTCTGGACTTCGCGCACCACGCGCCCTTCTTCCCCTTCTTCTCCTTCAACTACGGCTATCGCCTCATGGACTTCGGGGTCGAACGGTTGCCCCGCGGCGGGGATGGGCTCTACCCCTTCTCGTTCCAGGAACCTCCGGAACGCTTCCCAGGTCGCCTGGAGTCCCTCTCGTAGCCCATGCTGTCCCTGGAATGCCAATGCCCGTTCCAGGTTGTCGCCAACGGACAGGAATTCGCGCAGCAGGCGGGTACGCTCTTCCTCGACGGTTTCCTGGGCCCTCTCCTGCGCGCGCCGTCGAAAGTTGGCCATGTCGGCAAGCGCCCGCAGGTAGAGATCGCGGTAGTCGATCTCAGCGGGCGGCGCCGTCGGCTCCGGTGCCTCCAACACGCTGTCTACCCCCTCGGGTTGAGGCAGCTCCTCCTGATGCTCAAACGTACGCATCGCTTCCCTCGTGTCGTGGCTCCCCCCCGGGGGCCGGCGGGGGGCGGCCCGGGGCCCTCGCCCTTCCCCCCTCCGCCCCCCCCCCCCCCCCCGCCCCCCGCCTCGCCGGGGGGC
>Ga0078972_1010095_pt1 | contig 17967 bp, 16 predicted proteins | sample YelNatPaOPGAMG01_FD_67568 | JGI IMG/M metagenome (GOLD analysis project Ga0078972, IMG submission 67568) | Hot spring thermophilic microbial communities from Obsidian Pool, Yellowstone National Park, USA - OP-RAMG-01 (SPADES assembly) (version 2) | ecosystem: Environmental > Aquatic > Thermal... | reverse complement strand
AAAGTCCGGGCAGATTCTGCAACATTGTACTCCAAAGGGCGCACCGTGGTGACCGCACTACTCGCTGCCAGAGAAGCAGATACTGACAAACTGAGCCAACTCGCAGTTTGAAAATCTTCGCAAATATGATCGATTTCGCAAAATAACAATATACTTCTGTGAAGACATTCGCTTCGCAGACTGCCGAGGGTATGAAATATGCGGGTTAAGCGTTGGGCGATGGAATGCGCTTGGGGGATCGATGGGCTCGAGCAAGATTCAATTTGAGCTGGATTAACCGCTGCGTCGAGGCGATTGCAGAGGCGTTCAGCTTTGTCCGCGCAGTAAAGCGCAAACTTGCGCTCCAGCACCGCAGGTCAATGTTGAGGGGACAGATCAGCAGAGTCTCCGGATTGGTTCGGTTGCGACGCCGATGATCTGAGGCGCCTCTCAATCACAGCGAGCACCCTTTGGTTCTCGTCCGACGGGAAGAGTCGAAATGCTTCGGCGTAATGTTCTCTGGCTTTTTCGAGTTTTCCTGCCGCCAAATACGCTGTGGCCAATCGTCGATGACCCTCGGGATACTGCGGTGTTCGCGCAATGAGTTCCTCGCCCAACCGTATGGCCTTGTCGAACTCGCCCAAGCGCATGCAACGGTCAACGTCGTACCAGTCCGGCCTTTCCACGGTCCTGATTTCGTCGAGCTCTGTCTTGACTTTGCGTTCCGTCACAACACCGATGACGACAATGACCGGTATGAATATGGCCATTGCGATTAACATCCACTTGCTGATCTTGCGCTGCATCTCAGCCCAGGCAGCTATCTTCCGGAGTTCGGCGAGGATCAATCTAATGTTCTCCGAGTCTTCCATTGACAATCTTGAATCCCAGTAGCGACATGTGCGCATGTTGTCAAGACCAATCCCTGCCGTTGTAAACCTGCGGGTGGAAACGGAGACGTCTTGCCTGGACTGGAGAGAAATCATGCCACCGTCAGACGGATGTGCTATCCTCGAATACCTGCGGAGCACTTTACTCAGCGCGGGGCAGCCGCAACCGAATGATCCGCGATTTCCGCGCAGATTATCCAATATAATGCAACAGAAATGACGCTCTGAGTGTCGTTGGTCGGCGGGCCCGCAACAGTTAAGTTTCGCACGCAACGACCGCAGAAAGCCCGGTCAGTAACTGATTGCAGCACTGCTTTTGAGGAGCAGCTCGTTGTATTGAGCAGCAGCAATCGGCACGGCCCCTTCAACAAAGTCTTTCTTTTCGTCGTATCCACGACTCTTGAAACAGGGGGTGCACAGGTAAAGTTTTCCGCCCAACTCGAAAAAATTTTTCAGCAACTCGCCCAACGGCGGTTTTCCCGGAACTACAACATGCTCACCGACGCCTTTTTGTGCCAACAACACTGCGCCGGCCATCAAGACAACACTTGCATCCATGTCACAGGCCAGTGCACCTACAGCGTGCATGAACGGCAGCAGAGCGATCTCCGCCTGGTCAGGGCCTTTTGTCAGAACATATACGATGTGGGGTTTCAATGGTTTTTCAGATACACTGTTCATTTTACGGTGGTTGTTGGTGTTTTCGCTTGTTGAACGCAAGAACCTTCAGTGAGCCAACAGCATGCAGTGGCCGCGCACATGCACAACAAAGCAGCGTTGATTGCCTTTCATATGAACAAGGTGCTCTTGGATTGTGTGGCTTCGTTCAAGAAAGTGGCAACCCCGCCAAGCTCGACTCCGTCCAGCAATTCTGACTGCTTCAGACCCATGACCTCCATGGACATGGTGCAAGCAACGAGCCTTGCGCCGTTTTCTCTGGCGGTCTCAACCATCTGTGGCAGGCTGTGCACATTCTTTTTCTTCATGACATGCTTCATCATGGCGGTCCCCAAGCCTGCAAAATTCATCTTCGACAGCCGCATTTTCGTCGCGCCTCTTGGCATCATCCAGCCGAACATTTTTGCCAGCAGATCCTTGCTGACTGAACCTGACTCCGGCTTGCGCAGGACGTTCAGCCCCCAAAACGCAAAGAACATCGTGACTTGCATGTCCATTGCCAGAGCGCCATTGGCGATCACAAACGCAGCCAGCGCTTTGTCCAGGTCACCTGAAAACAGGATGATCGTGACTTTGTCCGTGGGCGGCTGAGTTGTGGGGGAGCTGCTTTGTGAAGATGTGATCTCTTGGTTCATTTTCTATCAGTTTGTTGTTTGGTTTGGTAGGTCTGACGCTTCAATCCGAAGATGTCGTCGTGTCGATGGTTGCATGTGCGATCAGTAACGCCATGTCAAGACTGCGCGGGTTCGGGTTGGAGGTTGGCGGTTCGCGCCTGTGTTTCCCGAGCCAGTTGCTGCACCTGGTGCAGATACAAGGCAACCGGCCGATACGCCAAATGCGCCCATTTGCTGAAAGGCACTTCCACAACCAGCATCGGCACAAGCACTGCCATGTGAACCACGTACGTTACATACGTCGCATAAGCCAAACCGTTGATCCGAAACAGGTGCACGAGTATTCCCGACACCGTTGTCAACATAAGCAGCACAAGAAAAATCCAGTCGCTCGGGTGCGAATGCTTGTGTGACTCATGCCTCTTTTGCCAGCGCCCAACCAGAGCGCTGCCAACCCCGTACAGCAGAGCGCCGGTTGCAATGTAACCAAGCCATCGCTGCGGATGCCAAATCGGATGAACTGCGTCGGTTTGAAACCAGCGAAGAAAAACGACAATGAGCACGAACATTGTGACGTACCCGGCAAAAATGCAGAAGTGTTTGAACCATTTGGTGGCAGTTAGTCTTTCCCCTTCACTCTTGCATCCAAGCCATTGTTTCTGGGTAAAGAAGTGTGTGAACAAAGTTGCAAGGCCGCGAATGTATGCTTCCAATGGCACTTTCAATCCCGGTTCCCGCCGCATGATCCAACGGTGCATCCGCCAGACATTCGACAGCAGCAGAACGGCCAAAAGACCGCCAATTCCCCAATCGATCAGTTCAATCACGCGCGCGGGCGCAAACGTGTTCAGTTTAACACCGCCTTCGTGTGTCAATTCAGTGGTCATCGGCCCGGCGAATAAAACGAACAACACTACAACAATTGCGGCCAGCCCCAGAACCGCACCAAGTTCAACCCGCGAATCGAGATAAAGGCGACGTCCGATGCCTGTCCAATCGTACGCGCCGATCAAATACCGCCTTGCGGCCATCATCAATTCACCCGGCTTTGCATTCCGCGGGCATGTTTCCGAGCATTGGCCGCAGTAATAGCAAAGCCATGGTTCAAGCGATCCACAAAGCCGGTCTTTCATGCCCGTCTGAACGTACCGGATGATCCTCCGGGGGAATGCAACTTCGCCTTTTGACAACGGACACACCGCAGTGCAGTTCCCGCAGTTGAAGCAGGCCTCGATCTGCCGTGCTCCGTGCGCCTTCAAGTCCTGCACAAGATCTGTGTTAACAACGTGCGCCATTCTTAGCTCCATCAGTTTGTCACTTGCGTGTCCTTGCCGACGGCAACCAGCTCATAGCGTGGATAGTCTCCTGCCTGACCAACTTCTCTTGCCAGGCCATACTTCCTCATACCGGTCAGGTGCCAGAGTACCTGTTTGCCCGACAAACCCGCTGCCATGGCAATGTCCGGAACGGTGGCGGGCCCGTTCTTGAGAGCGGCTTCGATCGCAAGCCTTTCACGGCGAAACTGCCTGGCGTATTCAGCGGGGTCTTCGCCACGTTCCTTGCGCTGATCTCGAAACCTCTTCAGCGCGGCTTTGTGAGTATCAGTGAGTTTGGCCATGAGATGGACTTTCAGAAGTTACGGGTTGACCGGGCAATGGAGCGGAAAGCAAGCCATCCACCATCGCCTCGAACTGACTCAACGTCCACCCTTGCAAGTCGATGGCGCGTGTGGGACAGACGGGCACACATGCACCACAACCCACACACAAACCCGGATTGACACTCGCCAGTGTGACAGTCGTGCCTTCGCGCTCGACACTCGTCCGAACCAGCGCGCCTTCATAAGCGCATTCCGGGAAACAGAGCCCGCATCCGATGCACTTGTCCACGTCCACGCGCGCCTTGAACGGTTCCAACTCGACAGAATCGTGTGCCAGCAAACACGCTGCCTTCGAAGCGGCGGCGGATGCGGAAGCGAGCGTTTCTTCGATCGTCATTGGTGCCTGTGCAGTGCCCGCCAGCAGAATACCGTTAACTGAAGTTTCGACCGGGCGGAGTTTGGGATGAACTTCCTGGAAGAACCGATCCGCACCAATTGGCAGCTTCAACAGGTTGACCAAATCCCGGTTCTCACGTGCAGTCATTCCAACTGCCAACACCAACAGATCAAGCGGCACAACAATTTCTTCCCCCCAGGTCAACCAATCTTTGAGCCGAACCTGGATGGGAAAACCGTCAGCGCCATCTTCAACCACAGGCGGATCATCACCGTGGAACCGGAAGAAAATTATTCCCTCCTCGGACGCGCGCCGATAATAGTCCTCATGCAGCCGGCCGTAGGTCCGAATGTCCTGGTGAAAATCGAACACAACCAGATCGGGAAACCGGCGCCTGGCATGGAGCGCCTGATGCAACACGGTTGTGCAGCACACACGCGAACAATAGTCGTTCACCTTGCCATCGGCCTGCGGCTGGTGAACGCCCTCGATCTGCCGGCTACCGACACAGTGCATGAAACCTATGCGTCGGATTCTTTGACCGTTCCATTCGAGGCCGTTCCTGCTTACTCCGGCCAAAAGCTCGATAAACTCCGGCATGGTAATAACCTGGGTGTAACGCTTGAATCCGTATTCGCCGGAACCCGGTCGGTAGTAATCGTGGCCGGTTGCTACAATGATTGCGCCAACAGACAGCTTCTTGACCTTCGATCCGCCGGTCCCAGCATCAGCAACACCGGTCGCCATGGCCGGCCCGACTGTGATGTCATAGTTACCAAGAAAACCCGAAGCGCTCTTGATGACCGTGCCCGTCAATACTTCAATGTTCGGGTTGTTCCGAACCTCGCCGACCAACCGGTCAATCTGCGCTTTTCCGCTTTCATCAGTCGGAAACGATCGCGCCAATCCCAACAGCCGACCACCCAATTGCGGTTCGCGTTCCACAAGCACCACACCCACTCCCCTGCCGGCCAAATCAACAGCCGCTTTCAACCCTGCAATGCCGCCTCCTATGACCAATGCACGGCGATGACTCGGAAGCCGTATCTGCTCGAGCGGTTCGGCATGGTACAACCTGTGCACCGCCGCAGCCACAAGCCGAATCGCCTTCGCCGTCGCTCCTTCAGGATCGCCGTGGTGCGCCCAACTGCCCTGTTCGCGAATGTTGACGTGCTCGTAAAGGTACGGATTGAGCCCGCCGCGGCGAACCGCGATGCGAAAAGTCAATTCATGCAGAAACGGCGAACATGACGCAACCACAACACGGTTGAGCTGCTCTTTCTTGATGTCCTCAGCGATCATGGCCTGCCCGGGCTCCGAACACATGAAGCTGTGAACCTTGCTGACGCGCACCCCGGGCACCAACTTGACAGTTTCAGCGACCTTTTCCGTATCAATCACGTCGCTGATATTCCCGCCGCACCGGCAAACATAAACACCAATGCGTGGTTCCGGCGCTGGCGACTCAACTTGAGTAGTGGTGCGTATCATGTTTCGACAGAGTTTGCCAACTGCTCGGTTTTCTTGGTTTTCGGTTCTCCGAGCGTGTGCATGGCCAGAAACTTCGATGTCTCCATTGCTGCCGCTCCTGCTTCAACGATGCTGTCAACAATGTCCTTCGGTCCAAGAGCGCAGCCCGCAGCAAAAACACCCTCAACCCCGGTCCATGTAATCCTCAGCGAGTCAGGCTGGCGCAGAAAACCATCTTCCGCCGCAGGCGTACCCAAGGCCCTGGCAGGTTCAAAAACAGGGATTGCACCCTGAGCCAGAACCACCAAATCGTGACGACGTTCCGCTACACGACCTCCCTCTTCCTCGAGTTCAACCCTGAGCGACAGGTCGTCGCCGGGAACGGGCTCGATGCTGGCCACTTTTCCTTTTACGAACTGGATGCCCATTGCCTTTGCGTTCTGATAAAACTGATCGTGCCCTTTACCGAAAGCGCGAATGTCCATGTAGTAGATCGTAAGCTCAGCGGTTGGCAACGCCCCCGAGAGCAGCATGGCCTGCTTGATCGAATACATGCAGCAAAAACGGGAACAATATGGGACGCCGATGCTCTGGTCCCTTGAGCCCGCGCAAAGAACAAAAGCAACGTTGCCGGGCACTTTGCCGTCAGAAGGCCGCAGCACTCTCCCATACGGACCGTGCGGAGCAAGCAGCCGCTCCAGTTGCAGAGGCGAGATTATGTTGGCCGATCTCGCGGCGTTGTATTCGCGCTTCAACTCGAGAGAGTTCAGCGCAAAGCCGGTTGTCAACACAACAGCACCGGCCTCGATCGTCAGGCGCTCTTCCTGCTGATCAAACCGGACTGCATCTGTAGGACACGCCTTGATGCACGCCCCGCAAGCGATGCAGTATCGTGGATTCAAAACTGCTTTCTGCGGCAAAGCATTGGTAAACGGAACAGCAATCGCTCTCTGAGCACCCAAACCTTCTTCGAACGGGTCAGGATACTCGACCGGACAGGCGTATTCGCACAGGCGACATCCGATGCAGAGCGAATTGTCCACGTATGTCGGGTGCTTGCACAAATGCACCTTCCGCACACCATCCCGCGATTCCACCCGCTCGACTTCGGTCGAAGTCCACACCTGAATGTTGGGATGGTGGAATGCGGCCGACATCTTCGGGGTGGTGATGCAACTCGAACAATCCAGGGTTGGAAACGTCTTGCTCAGCGAGATCATCTTTCCCCCGATGCTTGCCGAGCGCTCGACCAACAGCACCTTGTGATCCTGGTCAGCCAGATCAAGCGCCGCCTGGATACCCGATATCCCGCCGCCAACAACAACCACATCGACGCGTGCCTCTTGCATTTGTGAATTCTGCATCGGTTTCAAGCAGTCTGTGCCGGCAAACCAACGCTGCTCCGCAGATCGGCCAGTGATTCCAGCCAAAGGGCTTCGGCTCGCTCCCTGTTGACCGGCCCAAGCGAACGCAGTTTGTCGTTCATCTGATTCACTTCTTTGAGAAAGGCCTTGATGCAAACCGTGCAAATGGCCGTGAGCCGAACACGTTCTATTTCCAGTCCGCCGGTCTTCATCCGTTTGACCAATCGGTCAATCCGACGCGAGAGTTTCTGATACACTCCTTCGTATGGACAGTCTGTGCCGCACGAAGCCACAATAATGCCATCGATGCCCCTGGCAAATGCCCGCAAATAGAAATCCTCAGGAAAAACCACCGGCGATGGCACACGCAACACGCTTATGTTCGCAGGGTATTCAAGGTGCGCTTTGCCCACCGCATCCGCCCCGGGATAAGCACAGGCGGAAGTCGCAAGCACTATAATAACCGGCTTGTATTCCGAGGTCATTGCATCCAAGGAGCCACGAACGCCGCTGTTGGAGTCACTCGCCAGTCAGGACCAGCGAGGCGCGCCGTCCACCCAAAACGGGCGGCACCAGTTGGGTATTGCGCCAGCGCACGTTTGGAAGGTCTGTGGCGGAGCTTTGCAAACTCGGGCCTACTTCTTCCTTCGCACGAAATGACGATCGTAACCGTCGGCTTCAACACAGCCAAGATACTCATGCCCAACGCGCGCCGCCCAGGTCGGTATGTCGTTGCGGGAACCCGGATCATTGGATTGCACTTCAACGATCTGCCCGACCGGGACCGAGCCAACGGCTTTCTTTGCTTCCAGCAGTGGCCCGGGGCAGGCGCTTCCACGTGCATCGGCAACTTTGGCTGCGACTATCTTTGTGAGGTCTTCACTCATAATTGATTCACTTTTACTGGTTATACTTTACCAATTGGAGAGCCGAAAAACAGCCAAAAGTTACAAAATCCTCTCACACATGCATGGGCGGCTGTGAATGCAATGCTCCTCAGCGTGGCACAGCCGCAACCAAACTATCGCTAATCACCGATTCCTGAGCAGATTTTCCGATATTTTGCAACTGTGTCGTTGCCATGTCTTGCCGCGGCTCTTCACAAGACATCGAGGTCCGATGGCCTTACCGTCCGGCCCCCGCAGAGTGTTTCCTCTCTTGATCCCGGGAATTGCCCTTAACTGGTTGTCCAACTGGCAATCTCTGAAGCAGTTTTTGGACTGGAGCGAGAGTTCCGACGGTCAAGATCAGACTTGCGGTCCGTCAGATTTCCAGTGCAATTGGGCCGGTGAAAGCGATACGCAAGTGTTTCGAGTCCTCCCCGGTGACGGCAAGAGTTGCCCCATTCATCGTGCTCATCGCATTGACACTGCTCCAAGGGCGGCTTGGTGAAAGTTCACATTACTGGATGTACCTGGCGAAGACCATCGTCGGGCTTTGGTTGGTTCTGATGTCGCGCCCATTCGTCTCGGAAATGCGCTGGGCGTTTGGCTGGGAAGCCGTTGTTGTCGGTGTAGGAGTCTTCATAATGTGGGTGGGCATCGACCCGTTCTACCCAAGGCTGCCGGGCATTGGGCAGAACGCAGCCGCGTGGAATCCAATCGCTCACTACGGCCAGGGCAGCGCCATGGCGTGGTTGTTCATCGTGACCCGCATACTCGGGTCCACGTTTGTTGTTCCCCCAATCGAGGAAGTGTTCTACCGCTCTTTTTTGTATCGCTACATAATCAAACAGGATTTTCTCTCCGTTTCCCTTGGGACGTTCGCATGGATGCCGTTTCTTGTGACCGCTGCGGTATTCGGCTTCGAGCATCATCAGTGGATTGCCGGCATTCTGTGTGGCATGGCGTATCAATGGCTTGTGATTCGCAAACAACGGCTGGGCGATGCAATGACCGCACATGCCATCACCAATTTTCTGCTTGGTTTATGGGTTGTTTGGAAAAACGCATGGCATTTCTGGTGAGAGAGCCGGTTGGCCACCGCACGTCCGCCGCCTTCCTGTGTGGGATTGCCGCCGCCGTCCTCATACTCCCCCGTGCCACCGCAAACAGCTTTGTTGACCTGCTCATCCGCAACGCCGGCGAACCTGCATTCACCGGCGCATTCGTTTTCACTCCTGAGTTCCAAACAAAATCGCAAGTCGTCGATGCAAATCAAACCGCCGTCTATGAGTTCAGGATTGATTACTACGGCGTGGCCCAGGATACCGTCCATCTCCGCGGTACACGCAGCGGCACCGGCTGGGTAGTCCGTTACTTTGACTCGGTTAACGGCGAGGAGATCACTGACATGGTCACCTCGGCCGATGGCCACGCGTGGGAAAGGATCACCAGCGGAACGTCAATGGCCTTTCGCCTCGAAGTCACACCAACCATCGCCGCTCCCAGTGACCAGCCAAAAACAGTCAATATCACCGTCTGGCCTGATTCAGCCCCACAACGAACCGACTCGGCCCGCGCGCTGACCACCCGCCTGCCACGCATCCAGCCCGACCTCATGGTAAGACGTGACTACGACCTTCGGTTCACCGGCGACAACGTCTATAACACCTCCGGCACACGCCAAACCAAATCGCAGGAAATCGACCCAAACATGCCCGCCGTCTATTTCCTGTCACTGGCCAACGACGGAACTTTCAATGACCGCTTCGTTTTGACTTCAACCATCCCCGAAGAAGGTTGGACCGTCCGATTTTTCGATGCGCCGGTGGGCGGTCGAGATGTCTCAGAAGAAGTGCTCGGCAACGGCTGGACCAGCCCTGCAATGCTTCTGAACGAAACCCTCGAGCTGCGCCTCGAAATCACAGGCAGCGCCGCCGTTCAGGGCGTCAGCCTCTGCCACTTGTTGATCAAAGCAACGTCCACCACCAACCCCGAAAAACAAGACACCGTCAAAACCATCACCGCCGTTATTCCAGACAGCACTGTACCGCATGGCGGTGTTTACACCTCAAACGATGACTTCGAAAAGGGCACACTCGCAGGCGTAACGTACGAAACCGTCCCTGACCAGCTCGAGCGCTCAGGTGATCCTCTCACTTTCCCGTACATCTGGGTTCCAAACTCGAACGAAAGCACCGTCTCAAAGCTTGATACTCGAACAGGACGCGAACTCGCACGCTACAGAACCGGCCCGGAAAAACTCAATGACCTGCCCTTGAATCACAACCCGTCGCGTACCACCATCGATCAGCAGGGCAATTGCTGGGTTGCAAACCGCCAAACCGGCTCCGCAGTCAAGATAGGCCTTTTGGAAAATGGACAATACCGGGACAGAAACGGCGACGGCATCATCCAAACCTCTCGCGACACCAATAATGACGGCGATATCACCGGCGATGAACTGCTCCCATGGGGAATGGACGAGTGCGTCTTGTTCGAGATCGTTCTGATCCCAAACAAAGAGGGCACATTCACCCCGGGTACATACGAAGGCGGCTACGCCGATGACAATTGGAACCCCGGACCACGAGGCGTTGCCGTCGATGCCAACGGCAACGTCTGGCTTGGAACCTACGGAACCCAGAAGTTCTACCACGTCGATGGAATCACGGGTCGCATCCTGAAAACCGTCGATTTTTCTTCCGTGCCCCATCATTCCTACGGCGCCGTAATTGACGCCAACGGTATCCTCTGGTCATCCAGCCTCGACGATAACAACGTGCTCAGACTCGACCCGTCCGACGGCTCATTCAAGGTTGTTGACGTCGGGCACACCGTCTATGGACTCGGCCTTGACAGAAGCAATCACCTGTTCATCGCCGGTTGGCGATCAGGCAAACTCACCAGACTTAACATAATCACCGGCGAGAAAGACTGGACAATCAACGCGTCTCCAACGTCACGTGGCGTGGCTGTAACCGAGGACGGCGATGTCTGGACTGCCGATTCCGGCCCCGGCACCGTGTCGAGATTCTCTAACGACGGCGTTTTCAAGGAATCAATCCCCGTCGGCAACACACCCACCGGCGTTTCAATCGACGCCGCCGGAAAAGTCTGGGTCGTTAATTACGGCGACGAATACGTCAAACGCATCGACCCGGTCGCAAACCGTGTTGATCTCGAACACCGTATAATCGGCGGCCGACACTACGGGTACAGCGACATGACCGGCATCATCTCGCGCACCACTACAACCAAAATCGGCCTTTGGACCATCACACACGACTCGCGCTACCCCGGCGCCACATGGGGCACCATCGCGTGGACCGACTTCACCCCGCCAGGTACGTTGCTCGAAGTCCGCGCACGCAGCTCCCCAGACCGCACTTCATGGTCGCTCTGGGAAATCGCGACCAATGCGGTCCCGCTCTACGCCACGCCCCCGGGCAAATTCCTCCAAATCGAAGTCGCCTTCAAAACACTCGTCGGCGAAGATTCCCCGGTCCTCTATGACCTGACTGTTACACCCATTGACGATACCGCTTCACCGCCCCGGCTTGTTCTTAAAAAGCTCCCTGCAAATCAGGTCGAACTCGCATGGGAACCCGAGACCGATCGCTCTGTCATGGAACAGACTGACAACCTTGCATCGCCATGGACTAGCATCGGCCTCGTGACTTCACCATACCGAATCAATATTGACCACTCGACCCCGGCCCGTTTCTTTCGGCTGCGCCAGCACGCCACACCTGCGCCCTGAGACTGCTCAGCGCGGCGCAGCCGCAACCAAACGCTCGAGGCGTAACCATTGCGCTGGTTGCAATAATACCGCTGTGTCGCGCCGCGCTGAACGGGGCGACTTCGTCGCCCACGGCGGACAGTGGCGTTCACATGGTGGAGTGAATCCTTGCAAAAAGACACAATCGAACAATCACTGAGTCTGCAATCGATGGTCAAATTCTGTGACGTCGCGGCGCGAAACCCGCGAAAGTATTGCCGTAATAGGCCGGGCCTTCAGCCCTTGGATTGAGTACATCGTGTCTGTCCCCGTATGTGGGCGCCGTAGCCCGGTTGGACCATCCGACCGGTCGCTGGCTCGGTTCCGATGTGTCAAAAATCCGGCCGCCCGGGCCAAATATCGTGCCTGTCCCTCTGTTTGCACTGCCAACCGGCAAAACTCCGTGTCTGTCCCCATATCCCGACCACCATGCGTCTTTTCGGTCACCCCATTGAAAGTTGAGAGTTGAACGTTGGACGTTGAACGTTCCTGATCGCTATATCGAACATCGTGTCTGTCACCATATTTGCGCCGCGAGCACAACCCCCATGCCGAAATACCGTGTCTGGCACTTTGTTTCTGACCCGCCTCCCGTGATCAGCCCACCGACATTGGTCTGCCCAAGTATCGTGTCTGTCCCTCTATTTGCGTCGCCAGCAGAAATGCCCAAATACGTTGTCGCTGAACTGAATTGACCCGGGTGGGCTGGGGTAGATTGATCCACGCAGGGAAAGTGTCGAGCTCGGGTTTTTGATTTCCAAGAAGTCAGGGCGATGGAGTCGTTTGGGTTGGCGCGTGCGGAGCCGAGGAACAGCACCCCGTCCTACCAGCTGGACAATGACGTGCCAATGCGGTAAGACGGGGGCATCTCTTATCGCATCGGCATCTTAAGCGAGAGCTTGGGCCTTTTGCAATAAAGATCGCGGAGCATTTTGAGTTCCGGGCGGACTGGTACCGGCGAGGCGCGGTAGCGGCCCTGGTGCTGCAGTATTACCTGCTGCTGCGATCTGTGCTGCGGGCCAAGCCTCATTTGCGTCGCAGTCTGACCCGCTGCCGGCACTGTGGGATATTTTTTCTGACCCATCCGCGCAATGCCGGTCGGCAGGACCTGCGGTGTCCCTTCGGGTGTCGGGAGGCGCACCGAAAGCAGGCTTCGGCGCAACGCAGCGCCGCCTACTACCGCGAACCCAAGGGCAGGAGCAAGAAAAGCCAGTTTAATCAACGTCGGCCCCGGCAGTATTGTCCCCCGACCGAGCCATCGCTGCTGCCGGCCCGCCGACGGGGGCGGAGGGGCCGTCGCCCCAAATGGAACCGGCCGATGGTCCGGTACGTGTGCATGATCGCTACTCTGATTGAGAACCGGCCCATCAGTGCCGGCCAGGTTCTGGGAATTCTGAGGCGAAAATTGAGACAACACACCTTCGCCAGCCGCCACCGGATCGATCAGACTCTGGCCCGGCTCAATCGAGGACCACCTTGAAAGACCAGCCTATGGCGAAAGAAGTGGATTTGGCCAGTTTGGACCTGCGTTACGAATGCTTTCGGCTCAAAGCCGAAGCTGTCGAGGGACGGCTTTTGGTTTCCATCGCCGAGGGCGGCATCCATGAACCGCTCGAAGGGGTGGAGGTGGATGGGCGCAACGTGCTGCTCAACGGTTTCAAAAGGTACCGGTGTGCGCGCCAATTGCACCTGGCCACCGTGCCCTATCGCTCGCTGGGTCAAGACCAGGCGGCGGCCATCCTTGGTCTGCTGCGCACCTGTCAGGACCGAGCTCTGAGCATTCTGGAACAGGCCGCATTCATCGGCGAACTCAAAAAGACACACCACTGGACGGTGGCCGACATCGCCGCCCGCCTGTCCCGGAGCAAGGCCTGGGTGAGCGTGCGTCTGGGACTGCTGGAACCGATGAGCGAGTTGGTGCGCCGGCAACTGTTTGCCGGAGCCTTTCCGGTGTACTGCTACATGTATGTGTTACGTCGGTTTATGCGCCTAAACCGGGAGGGTTCAGGGGCGGTGGATGAGTTTGTGGCGGCGGTCAGCGGCAAGGGTCTGAGCGTGCGCCAGATTGAAGAGTTGGCGCAGGGGTTTTTCGGTGGGCCGGAGTCGCTGCGGGAGGAAATCCGTCAAGGCAATCTGGCCCTGCTGCTGGAACGAATGCGCCAACCGCCCCAAAGCCCTGACGCGTGCAGTCCCTTCGAGCGGGTTCTGCTCCAAGAGCTGGTGCTGGTGCAAAAGTCAATGCAGCGGGTGATCGGCAACAGCCAGGAGCAGCACAAACTCCTCAGCCGGGCCTTTCACGCCCAGTGCCACTTGTTGACTGCCAGCATCCTGAGTCACGCACCGGTCTTTGTTCACACATTGAAGCAACTCCATGATCGAAACCGACAAGCGTAAGGCCGTCTTCCTGCTCCATCAGGAAGGTCACTCGGTGCGGGAGATCGCCCGCCTGCTGAGCTTGAGCCGCAACACGGTGCGGAGCATAATCAACCAGGAGGGCGGCGTGCCGGCGCCGCGGCCCCGGGCCGACAAGCTGCCTTTGGATGAGGAGTTGTTGCGGCGGCTCTACCACCAGTGCCAGGGCCATATTGCCAGGGTGCATGAGAAGCTGGTCGAAGAGGAGGGCGTTGCGGTGGCCTATTCCACTCTGACCCAGCGATTGCGGCAGTTGGGTATAAGCGACCCGCCCAAGGTCCGCTGCCAGCATGTGCCCGATGAACCCGGGGCTGAGATGCAGCATGATACCACACTCTACCAGGTCCAGTTGTCGGGCAGGCGCACCGGCCTGATCGCCAGCTTGATTTACCTGCGCTACAGCAAACGCCGCTACCTGAAGTTTTATCGCGCATTCGACCGCTTCAAGATGAAGTGCTTCTTTCACCAGGCCCTCACCTTCTGGGGCTATGCTGCCAAGCAGTGCATCATCGACAACACCAATCTGGCCCGGCTGCGCGGCACCGGCGCCCAGGCCATCATTCATCCGGAGATGGAAGCCTTCGCCCGACAATTCGGTTTCGTGTATCGCTGCCACCAGATCAGGCACAGCGACCGAAAGGCCGGGGAAGAGCGCAGTTTTTGGTTCGTGGAGACCAATTTCCTGCCCGGACGCACTTTTGCCAGCCTGGAAGACCTCAACAGCCAGGCCTTCGACTGGTCCACCACCCGCCTGGATAACAGACCCCAGGGCAAGGCCGGGCTCATCCCGGCCAAGGCTTTCGAGCACGAACGCACCTACTTGATACCGGTGTCGGCCCGGTTGCCCGCTCCCTACAAGGTCCACAACCGCGCCACCGATCATTACGGTTTTGTGAGCTTCGGCGCCAATTACTACTGGGTGCCCGGCACCCGGCGCGACGAGGTCAAGGTGCTCGAATACAGCGACCAACTCCAGATTTTCCAGGCCGGCCAGTGTCTGGCCCGGTATCCGCTGCCGGCTGATGGGGTGCGCAATGCCAAGTTCAGCCCCCCGGGTCAGCCAGCACCGCCTCACCACCCCCACAACCGTCACCATCCCACCCAACTGGAAGAGCAGCACCTGCGCGCCTTGGCACCGGCGGTCAACGCATATCTGGATTATGCACTGCCTGTCAAAGGTTTGGCCCGCCATCTGTTCCTGCGCCGGCTGCTGGCCTTGAGCCGCCAGATGAGCCTGCAGCTCTTCAGCCAAACCCTGGAACGGGCTCGCAAGTATCGCATCACCGACCTGGAGACCATCCAGAACATCGCCTGGTTGTATCTCCAACAGGCCCCGGGCCAGGCGCCCCAGGTCCAAATCGATGCCGCCTTCGACCAACGCGAAGCCTACCAAGAAGGTGCCCTGACCGATCCACCACAGTTGTCGATCGACCCGGAACACAACGACCATGACTAAAGAACTCACCAACATGCTCAAGTACCTGCGTCTGGGCAATCTACTGGCCCATTGGGAGGACTACCTCAAACTGCCCGCCGACAAGAACCTCTCCCACGCCCGCTGGCTGACCCACATCATCGAGCAGGAATACCAGCGCAAGCACGACAATGCCCGCCAAATCCGACTTCAGCAGGCGCACCTGCCGGAATTGCTGGCCCTGGAAACCTATCCCTTCGAGCGCCAGCCCAAGCTCAACAAGAAACGCCTCATGGCACTCTACGACTCCCTGGACTATCTCCAGCAGCACCAGAATCTGATCTGGCTGGGCATTAGCGGCTGCGGCAAGACCGGCTTGGCGACCGGTTTCCTCATCCGTGCCATCGAGCAGGGATACCGCGGCCGCTACGTGCTGTTTGCCGACCTGGTCAATGAACTCTACAGATCCGTCGCCGACCATTCCGAAGCGCAGGTGCTCAAAAAGTACCTCTCCTATGATCCGTTGCTCATCGACGAGATCGGCTACGTCGAGGTCGAACCAGTGCAGGTCGGACTCTTCTTCACCCTCATGCACCAACGTCACAAGAAAAAGTGCCTCCTCAGCAGAATCTGTGGGTGCATGGTGGCTCGGGTAATCGCCCAAGGTTATGATACAAAGCAAGTTCCATCGCCCGATACGTGCGAAAACCATACGATCTTCTGGTCACCACTCTGATTTTGTTGTTCAGACCCTCGACCGCACCCGCCGAAATCTCACCCTTGGCTCGAAACCAGTTCAACATTAGTTCCCGGTGCGCCCGCAACGTCCGCGCCACCTGCATCATTGGCTTGATCCGGCTCCGCAGCGCACGCCATGTCCAAAACTCAAGAAATCGACCCGCACCCCAAACCGACCTGTAGGTCCAGAAATGCTCGAAGAGGTCTTTCAACGCCCACGCGCGTGCGGTGACCAGCTTGGCCCTCAGCAGTCGGCCAAGTTGAACTCTGGCCCGACCACGCACCCGACCCCCTCGGCAAAGCAACTTCCACCTCATCTTCTTCAACCGCTGCCCGGCCGGCGAGCCAGCAGCCCGAAGTCGCCCGCTTTCGGCCCGCCGCACCCGGTCCAGGGCTTGATTCAACAAACCAGTGATGTGAAATCGATCCAAAACGTGCAGCGCCTGCCCCGCCTCCGCAGCAATCACCGCAAGATAAGGCTGCCACATGTCGCTGCACACAAACCGCAAACCCGCAACCACCCCTTGACCAAGCGCTGCCAACCCACGCAGCAACGCCGCTTTGCTCCGCCCCTTCCCAACCCACAACAGCCGCCGACACCCCTGGTCAATCTGGTAAATAACCGTCAGAAAACTCTCAGCCCGCTTGCCCTTGCCCCAGTGAATCTCATCAATGCCAATGGCCTGCACACCAACAAGCTCCCGATGCTCCAACCCCCACCGCACAAACCATTCCACAGACCGACACACCGCCTCCCAACTGGTCCGGAAAACACGCGCCGTCTCCAGCCACGACAAACGCCGTGCCCACAAAGCCAGAAACCACATCATCGCTATGCTGATCCCGCTCTTGCCCCTGCTCCATGGCATCTGTTCGACCACCACACCGTGCTCCGGACACTCCACACGCCGTGGCGCGTACAAAAGATACGAATCGATCCCCCACAAAGGCACAAATAGCCACCTGCGTTCCTTCTGCCGATCATACCCGGCTGCAGGACGCCCGCACTTCGAGCATTTGGCCGGTACCCCGCTGTGCGCCTCAAGCCGGATTTCAATCCGCTTGGCCTTGTCCCCATGCCGTACCAGCCGCACCTCCTTGTAAACAAAACCAACAAAATGTTGAATACAGTTCAAAATGGTCTTAACTTGCAATTGCATCGCTGTTCCTGTCTTTCATTGATTCTTTTAGGCCGAAAAGTAATCGGCCCGGCGGGAAACAGCGATGCTTTTGTTGTAATCGCAAACCGAGCAGAAACCTGCCCTCCCTCCCTGCCCAGCCGGAAACCCTGCTCACCAGAAGCTTGACCCCGGTGCTCCTGACCCTCAGACTCCGCCGTCCGGTCAAACAGAAGCGGGCTCTGCTGGAGAGCAACCCGCCGAGGGATAACCGGACCGAAAGGCGACGAAATAAAACCGTCTCCACCTTTGGGGAGGCCAAAACCTCCCCAAGGGCAAATCAGGAGGGTTTTATTTCGGAGCCTGAGCATGCCTCAGAAAACTCACCCACCCACGCCCGGAAACACACAAAACCGCCGATCTGACAACCCCCGCTGCGCAATTTACTCACCCTTTCACCCACAAATTCTGCTATAGAGCCATATTTCCTTTCTATCGGCGCCCTGGTTTAGTAGGGAACTGACTGAACGCCGAAAGGCAATGGAGACACATAGAAGTGAAAGCATACTTCTATCGCCCAACTATCGTAGGGAACTGACTGAACGCCGAAAGGCAATGGAGACTTGCTGCT
>Ga0078972_1010093_pt1 | contig 17969 bp, 11 predicted proteins | sample YelNatPaOPGAMG01_FD_67568 | JGI IMG/M metagenome (GOLD analysis project Ga0078972, IMG submission 67568) | Hot spring thermophilic microbial communities from Obsidian Pool, Yellowstone National Park, USA - OP-RAMG-01 (SPADES assembly) (version 2) | ecosystem: Environmental > Aquatic > Thermal... | reverse complement strand
CCCATCTCCGGTTTAAAGGGACAGTCCTCAGCGGGACCCCTGCCTTCAACCTCTTTGAGGGCCCCCTTTCGGGCTGTTCAGTCATTTCTATGAAAGGGATATTGAACGGCACGACCAACTTCATACTAACAGAGATGGAGAAGGGCGCTGATTACGCCGCAGCCCTGAAAGAGGCACAGAGATTGGGCTACGCTGAGGCTGACCCGACCATGGACGTAGAGGGAATGGACGCCGCCGCAAAGCTGACCATTCTCACCAACGTTCTCTTGGGCGCTAATATAAAACCCGGGGACGTGAAGCGGAAGGGCATCACCTCTGTATCTCCCTTGGATATACAAGATGCCAAGCGCAAAGGTGAGCGCATAAAACTCATAGGGAGGGCTGAGAAGGAGGGGGAGAGAATTCTCGCCGAGGTCTCGCCAACTCCGCTACCAGTCTCCGATCCACTCGCCAACGTTATGGGCGTGACAAACGCCATCACCTTCAAGACTGACTGCCTAGGCGATGTAACCGTGATGGGTCCTGGGGCTGGGAGGAGAGCCACGGGCTACGCGTTGCTGTCGGATCTGATCTCAATTGCCTGCAGCAAGCAGGGTCTTTAATGTTTATGACAACCTGCAGATATCAAAATAATCAACACCATTGACTGCCAAAATGATTAACAAAAATCAACAATTACCAGCGAACTCACTTTCCAACCAAGTCTATATGCATCCTGAGGTAGTTCTTCAAACCCTTAGTTACCAAAAAGTTCAACTTCACGTGCTGCCTTCCAGCATACCCAAGTTCCCTAGCGAGCCAAGGCTTCTTTATTAAAATTTTTACCCTCTCCGCTGCCTCTTCTAAACTATCCACAAGATACCCCGTGACGCCGTCTATGACCTGCAGCGTAATCCCTCCAGCCTTTGTACCAACCACCGGCACACCCTTCCACAGCGCCTCCGCCACAGTCAGCCCGAACCCTTCGCGGGTCGATAGCTGCAACGCGGCGTTGAAAGACCTCTGAAATGCGTTCACCTCCTTATCCATCACTCCATCCAGATTTGTGAGTATGTGAATGTCTTTGTCGCCCCCAGCGTACTTCACTGTTTTATTGTACCACTCCTCGCCCTCGGCGTCATCAAGCGCAAAGGACCCAACCAATAAAAGCTGAAGGTCGTCCAAACTATTCTTAACCATTCTGAAAACATCTATCGCACCAGTGGGGTTCTTCCAAGGATCGAACCTCGCGATCTGCCCAACAATAGGTCTCTCGGGATCAACGCCATACCTCTCCAACACCTTCTGGATCTCGGTTGGACTCAATTGCATATTCTTCGCAGCCAAAGGATCAATTGTTGGATAGTCTATCAAGACCCTCATCCCGTAGAGATCCTTTGGTATGTACTTCTCCAATGAAAACATGGCGGCATCGTACATCCTGACATATGCGCTCAACCTTGACCAAACCCTCATGTTTGGACTTGACGTGTCAATATGGCAGCGCCAGACCCATTTCCCTCCCTTCTTGTTTTCAATCAAGGGTAAGGGTTGAGGATCATGAATCACGACAACCTCTGCGTCATGTGATATAATTGGGGCGTTCCTCATGTTGGTCTCTAAGTAGAGCCTCATCATCCCCTCATCCAAGAACACCGACTCGTCGCCCTGCAAGGCATTATGAATTTTTTTAGTCACTAAAAAGAAGTCCTTCTCCCCATGAATGGTCTTCCACTCAGCCTTGAGTCCTACTGATATTGCCAGTGGCACAACTCTATTCAATATCTCGGCAACCCCTCCGCCGAACTTCGTTGCGTTTATGTGGAGTACTTTAGCACCTTTAACATGTTCAGCCAGCTCCTTTATACTCTCGATCTCTCCCTTGCCCACTATGGGGGCATAGTCCTCTATATTCACCATTCAGAGCATCATCTCGACCATTTGCTCTATGCCCTTGATCCTCGCAGTCTTCCCTACAACGTCGATCCTCGAGAGTATCCCAACAAGATCCTCTCCTCGAAAGACTAATAGCCCGCTCACATCCATTTCTAAGAGGCTTTTGACTGCCTCGCCCACGTCTGCGTCAGGTTCTATACCAACAACCTTCTTTGTCATCAACTCCTCTACCTTGCGATTGAAGATGTTGTTCACCGCAGCCTCTATGCCCGCCTCTTTTGCACTAGCTAGTTGTTTTAGGATGTCGCTGATCGTTATCAAACCCACCACTTTCCCTTTGTCAAGGATCGGGAGACGCCTCAGCCTTTCGTTCACCATTCTTCTCGAGGCATCATAAACTGTCGCCCCTGCATTTTCAGTCCGGGGTCTTACACTCATTATCTCCTTTACCCTGATTCCGATTTCTTTCCCCCTGAGTCTCTCTAGGAACCCAATCTCCTCAACAATCCCTTTGAACCGACCGGACTGATCCACCAATATTACGTATCCTGCCATGTTTTCTCGAACATATTTTAAGATAGTCTCCAGGTTGGTATCTTCTAAAAAGATCTGATGCGTTTCGTCCATGAAAAGGTTCACTGATTCGTTCAATGTCAGGTCCAGACCTTTCTCTTCAATGACAGAGGTCCCCCGCCTTCCAATGAGCACCTCTACAATCCTTCTTCCGCTAATAACTCCCCTGACTGTTCCCTCATCGTCTGTGACTACTAATCTGTAGCGACCTTTTCCGCCTCCAATAAGACTCACAGCCTTTATAAGTGGGTCGCTCACCTTCACTGCAAAATGCGAAGAAACAAACTCACCTATTTTCATAACATTCACAATATTGTTGTTTTTGGGAATTATAACCATTTTCTCATAGGCACAAAAAAGATAAAAATCTCCTTAGTTCCTCTACAAAAGGAGGGCCGGTAGATTAGTGGCAGATCACCTGCCTTGCACGCAGGGGGTCGTGGGTTCAAGTCCCACCCGGTCCACCAGAAACTTAAGTTTCACAAAAAAATTAAAATGAATTCTTCACCTGAAAGGCTCATTCTTATTAGGCCACTAAAAGGGGACCACTGGACGCCACCGAGCCACCACGCATAAGGTTATAGACTGTCTTGCCAAACCTGCCAGAGTCATTTTGGTCCAATAACTAGATTTTAAATTATTTTCCTCGTTAGAGGGTTTTTAGGGACAGATCACCATATGTAGGAGTCTAGCTCTGCCTTTCGTTTCAAGAAGAAAATTACGCCGCTTGGTGTTATGCTCACTCACTCTAACAATCTTCTGATGGAATCCTCTTCTAGACTATAGGCTAGGAAAATTGGTTTTTGAAATCACTGATAATACAGTCATCCATTTGCCTTAGCCCAAGAGTGGCAGACTGCCTTCTTAAAATAAAAAGTCATCATTCGCGACCAAGTCTTCCATGGCTCCTTCCGAAATATGATCCACAAAAACTAACTCTTATTAACTAAATTATAAGGTAATCAATATATTGATTAGCCATGAACTTCAAGAAAAGACCCAGAATCATGAAAAACAAATTAAATATGTTATTTACCTTTACAATCCTCAGCTTTATCGTCATTGCCACATATGCGCAAACTCAAGTTGGGGTTGTCTCTGCACAGGGTGCGGGGGGCGCATATTTCACCAGTTTAATAGTAAACAATGGCCTCGGTTTTATTGATCTAATAAACGGCGGACAGGCTAAGGTTATGCTAGGGCAACTCGTCTGGTGCAACCTGACATTTTATAACGATAAAGTCGGCACTCTTGGAGTGAGGCTATTCACAAAACTTTATGTGGACGGTTCACTTTTGGGAATCTCCAGCTCACAGTACATATTTAGGTACCTGACAGGAACTCAGTACTGGCGACTGCCTGACCTTTCCCCAGGTCTGCACAATGTGAAAGTTGAGTTATGGTGGGACGACGGCGGAACATATTCCCTTGAAGATGCGAGATCCTTCCAAGTGTATGTCGTTCAACTTACTCCTACCCTATCTGCCCCACAGGTTGGTGTGCCTAGGGGTTCTGCTAAGGGCTCAGGGTGGGTCGTCTCTTTGTCTAACGACGGGAACGATATGATGTATCGAACAACCGTCTCGATAGTTGATTCCGCGGGACTGGTGGTCTACCCACAAACTGCCTCCCTTGAGGATCTGCTGCCCGGAGCCATAAAGTCAACACTCTTCACACTGGTCGCTCCAAGCACCCTCGGAACAGGTCAGTACAACATCAAATTTGCTATAAGCTACTATGACTTTGTGGGCAACATTCATAGGGACTACTTCTACGGGATGGTCACAGTCACTAGGACTCCGGCGTCACTTTCTGTCACGCTGGACCAGGGTGTAGTAATAATAGGCGGGACCGTCACTATACAAGCCAATCTGACTTCGGATGGCGTCGGCCTGGGGAACCAGAAGATTGAGTTCTTTGTGGATGAGAATGCCATTGGATACGGAACAACGGACTCGTCAGGGCGCGCAACAATTGTTTATGATGCAAACTTGACTCCAGGAATACACACAATTAGGGCACACTTTGCCGGGACCGGCGAATTCCTCGCCAGTGACGGAACTGCAAACCTTGTAGTTGTGGCTATACCCACCAAAATAGCTCTCACGGTACCACCATCCCTCACGGAAGGGGTTGGTGCTACCCTGAGCGCAGTCCTCTCGGACTACAAAGGATCTCCGATCCAAGGACACACCGTGGAATTCTTGGCAAACGGGACAGTAATTGGCAGCACAAAGACCGACTCGTCTGGGAAAGCCACACTTGAATTCGTTCCAAGGTCCTCTGGATCTCTCCTAATTCAAGCGGTGTATGAGGGTGCAGGGAACTACGCCGCATCATCCAGTCAAATTTTAACGGTTCAGATATCCCCTAGCATATTCGGGTCCACTTCTGTAATTATGGTGGGTGCCGTCGCTGCATTGATCGTTGCGCTTGCCTCATACCTGTTTTTCCGAAAAACCAAGCAAAAGTCATCAAGTTAAAGTTCTCATCCTGGAAGGAGATAAACAAAATTTCTGCTCTTAATGCTTTTTCTGGTGACTTGAAAACAGTTGCCTTCTTGCATATTTGACAAAAATCAAGTTTTATTCAACTTTTTTCCAAGCAGTTATAATATTTTTTTCAAAAAATTATATTATATTCGCAAATCTATTTTGCTGTTTAACTGTTTTACATTTTTAAATAAATAAACAGTCTTTAATAAAAAGAAAAGTTTTATATTTTACTTAATCTCTTCTATGATGTGGATGAGTCTCTATGAGAAAACCATACGCTTTTACCCTAATCTTCATGATAATCTCGCCAGCATTTTCCATAGGGATTCTAACGACACCGCTATATGCCAATTCGAATATTGTCGAAGAACAAACAAACAACAATGGGGTTACAAAATGGACTATTATGGTCTATTTGGATGCCGACAACAATCTGGATACTTACGGAGTTTTAAACCTCCAACAGATTTATGCCGGTCTTAATCCTGGGGCTAACGTAAATGTTGTGGTTTTATTGGACAGGCTGAATGAAGAGGCGTGGCTATACGATATTAAAAATAGGACAAATGAGAGCCTCGGGGAATTGGACATGGGCTCCTGGGAAACGCTTAGAGATTTTGTTGTAAATGTCACTAGAGATTTCAAATCAGATTACTACATGCTAATATTATGGGACCATGGTCTGGGATGGCCAGGCATCTGCTGGGATGATACCAACAGCAACTCAACCTATCAAAGTTACATCTCCCCAACTAATTTAACGAAAGCACTCACAGAGGCCTATGAGCAGACGGGTAAAAAGGTGAATATAGTAGGATTTGACGCATGCCTAATGGGCATGATAGAGATATGCTATGAACTCAAAAATGTTACAGACATCGTCATCGGATCAGAGATGTTAATTCCTGGGTATGGATGGCCTTACAAGGAATTTATGGAATACATCTCGAACAACCCTCAAGTAGATCCAAAGACTCTAAGTGAAGCCATTGTAACCCAATATGTTGAGTACTATTCAAGAATCAAACCAAATTTCTTGGTCCAACTCTCTGCCATAGACACCTCAAAGATTGATAAAATGTCCTTGAACCTTAACGAAACGAGCGCCTACCTCGCTGGTAATGTGGAGAGCATGAGGGGTCTCATAACAGGTGCTAGGAGCGCCTCACAGCAAAAATTCATACTCGGCACTATGGGTGTTATCTTTTACGTAGATCTCTACAAGTTCGCTGATCTTTTGCAAAAAAGAACTGATGATCCAATTTTAAGGGATCTCGCTTCAAACCTCACCAAGAGCATTGATGATATGGTCTTTGCTGAAAACCACACACGCCCCCAAGGGAACCTTGACGAGAAACAGTTCGGTCTAACTGTATACTTCCCAGCGAATCGTCAGACATTCATTTTCAAATACCCGGACTATGTTCCAAACTTTGCTGTGGATACGGGGTGGTACAACTTTCTACGGGCATACTGCAGAATTTCCTGATTTCAAGGCGATGTCGTGGGTTTATCCAATCTAAGTACTGGAAGTGTATACATGAAAAACATATATACAATTTTTTTGTATTAAAAGAATTATTCTTTAATAATATTGTATATTTGTAAAACAAATACATAAATCCAATTTTGATGTAAATTTTATAAAAACATTTATAAGGACGTTTTGCAGTGCTTAGTAACTGTAATACAGATGTTTGGAGGACATACGATTGCCGCTTGAAATCAAACCTGCAAAAGGGGGATCATCTACCCTGTACCTCAGGATACCAAGGGACGTAATTAAGATGTATGGCATTGACCAATGCACAAACTTCACCTTTGAGCTCCTAGAGAACAACGGTGGCCTCAAACTTATGTATAAAGTCCAAAAAACATCTGGAAACAAAAAATCGAATTATGGTGAAAAATCATGAAGAGGAACACTCCAGAAATTAAATCGTTTGCAGCCATTCTTTTATTAACGCTTTTGGTGCTGTCGATAGTTTCTCCCACCATACTGGTGATTAGCGGTACTAGACCAAAAGCTTATACAGACTACTATTCAACCCCAAAAAACACTACACTATTAGTGCCAGCCCCAGGTGTACTCAATAATGACATTGGTGAAGGTCTACAGGCATATCTTAAAGGCAAGCAACCAAAGGGCCTAGACTTTCACTTTAATACTGATGGCTCATTTTCATACACCCCGCCCAATAATTTTGAGGGTGTAGTCACTTTCAAATATTATGTGAAAGATATTTATGGTCAAAAAAGCGCACCAGTAAAAGTCTATATAACTGTTGGCGCAGTACCAATTTTTGTTACATTAAATATAATTGAACCATTGGAAGACGAGACCTACACCACGAGCACGATCCCAGTTGAGATCGATTCAAACGCCACTACAGTGGTCTACAACGTTAAGAACGGCACAAAGTGGGTATTCCCCACCAACCAGACCTACTCAGGTCCAACGAGTATGACAGGCTTCGTCAATGGCACCTACAAATTCTACGCCTGGGCCCTAGCCCCAGCGACTGCCGAAGATAGCGTCAACTTCACCGTAGCCATACCCGAGACTCCACCAACATACTACACACTGACAGTTATTACCCCAACTGGTGGCTCGATCAACGCAACCAACGGCTCTTACCTTGCCGGCACCGTCATAGGCCTCTTAGCCACTCCAGATTCCGGTTACACATTCGCCAATTGGAGGATTAACGGCGTCAACCAGACCGACAACCCCATATCCTTAACCATGGATCAGGATTACACCGTAGAAGCCTTCTTTGTATTAGAAACCTCACCACCACCGCCACCTCCACCAACACAGACTGTCACACTGAACATCATCAAGCCCAAAAACATGACCTACACAACAGGTAGCATAGATGTAGAAATTAGCACAAATGCCACCTCAGTGGAGTACAATATCAAGAGGGGCGACTCCTGGATCTATTCAACCAACCAGACATTTAACGGCAACTTTACCATTGGAGTAACAAACGGAACATATACATTCTACGCCTGGGCCAAAGCCCCAGCCACCGCTGAAAGGAGCGTCACATTCACTGTAGCGATACCTGCGGGAGGCGAAACGGGCACTCCACCGCCTGTAGAGACCGAAGAGCAGCGCAAAGCAAGAGAGGACGCAGGCGCAATCCTTGACATCATATCCGGTGGTATAGTTGCGGGCGAAGAGGACCTATTCAACTATGACTACAACCACGACGGCGTGATCGACATCCTTGACGCATTCCTCAGACTCTACGATGCAGGGCTTCTACCTTGGCCAGACTACCGCTTCACACCTGAAGCAGCCCAGAAATACCTTGCTCTCTTAGAAGCCCAGTACGGCAAAGACCTCATAAACTACCCAACCATCGATGGCAGGGTCTACCTGCTCTTCATCCTTACTTACCTGCCCTATGTACAAATGCCTTAAAAAGTTTCATTTTTTTTCTTTTTATTTTTCCCCAATTTTCTGATCATACTTTAAATGCCCTATCTCCACATCTCACATATCTAGATCCCTGTCTCTACAACTTTCCAATAATGACCTCAATCACATTTTTGCCTAAAACAAAGCATTTATTTTAAATCAATGAATTTCGCCATCTATTTTCCCATTTTCCCATTTTCCCTTAATTCATCTCTGCAGCAATTTCAGAATCATTGGCGACAAAAACGTACTCGCTGGACGCCAGATCCTCTGCCACCACGACTGGAGTGGCGCTCAAGATCGCCCCTTCTACATTCACAAGACCATACCCGTACTGATCATCCTTCCCAGAAATGCCAAGGTCGATTGCTCCCTTCTGCAGGAGCGTTCTTATGCCTTGGCTGTCCAGCTCCGGGTGGGAGGAGATTAGCAGCGCCAGCGCCCCGGCTACATAACCGGCGGCATAAGACGTCCCGTTCTTCACCGCGAACCCGCCTCCTGGCACCGCCGACAGCACATTCACCCCTGGGGCAACCACCTCTACCTCTGGACCTGTGGACGAGGTCTTGGACAATTTCGCCTCGGCATCCACGGACCCAACCGCTATAACGCTATCATACCTTGCCGGGTATGTGACCCTCCCCCCCGTGTTCCCTGCGGCCGAAACTATCAGTATCCCATTACTGTAAGCCTCGTCCAGAGCCTCTCTCAGCTCTGGATAGTCCCTGAATAGGCTCATGCTCATGCATATTATGTCCACATGATTTTCAATGGCCCACCTCACGCCCCTCACTATGTTGGCAAGCTGCCCCCTCCCGTCCGCCCCCATGACCTTGATCGCGTATATCTCTACATCTGGCGCAGCTCCCAGTGTTCCCTTAGTCCCGTTTATTACTCCCGCTATCAGTCCTGAGACGAAAGTACCGTGCCCGTTGTCATCATATGGATCAGTATCGTTGTTCACAAAATCATACCCTCCGCGGTACGCGTGGCTCAGCGCTGGGTGCCTGTAGTCTATCCCGGTGTCGATAACTGCAACCCTCACACCTGCTCCAGTAAAGTTCTTATCAATTGCAACATCTGCCCCTATCATTACTATCGGCCAGGCAAAATCCTGTGGCTCCTTTGTTATTATCTCAGAAGAACCGTCTGCAAGAACCACCCACGCCTCGTCTTCCCCGCCCCCCAATCTTTCGCTCTGCGATGTGGCGGCAGTGCCCAAAAAGTTCGCAACCGCGGGCAAAACCGCCCCATTGGGCGCAATCAGCGCAATAACATTGGGGGACAAGATCGTTATAACAAAAAAGAGTGCCATCGCTGACCCAAATGCGCGGGTGGCACTTCTAGGCCGCCTTGGTCCCGTGAGTTTTATAGAGCCCTCTGTCTTCATTGTTGGTCATTGATTAATCGTCAAAATCTTTCATATGCATGGGTCTGTAACACTTGTTAGTGCAAAGTGTTTGTAACATTCGTTCGAACACTTTATAAGGTAGGGGCATAAACATTACACTGTGGTCCTCCTTGGCTGAAGAAAAGATCATCGAGCGGCTGATGGGATTTGGACTTACTAGGGAGGAGGCGATGGTATACATATTCCTTCTTAGGGCTGGGCCATGCCCTGCCCGTCTACTCGCCAACAAGCTCGGCGGCAATAGGATGAAAGCCTACCGAACACTCAAAACCCTCCAGGAGAGGGGACTCGTCGAGGTGACCCTCGGTCGCCCCGTCAAGTTTGTGGCGGCGCCATTAGACTCTGCGCTCAACAACTTAATTGAAACTTACAGATCCAAACTTTCTAGCATGGAGGAGAGTAAGAAAGAGATCTTAGAGTATTGGTCTAGGCTACCAACCACAGATGCCTCCATTGGAGAGCCAAAGTTCCGCATCCTTCAGGGGCGCCAGCAGGTATACGACCTGTTATTGAAGATGTTTGACAGGGCAAAGTCCGAGGTCCGAATCCTGACGACAAGAAACGACCTATACCGCCTTTCGTTTGCAGGACTTGATGGGAAGCTGAGAAGGCTCGGCGAAAAGGGCATCAAGCTCAAGATCCTTACCCAGCTTGACGTCCAAGGTGTGGAGGTTGTGAGCAGCTATCTCAGTTTCGCAGAGGTCCGCAATATCTCGCTCCCCGCAATACTTCGGCTTGTGACGGTGGACGAGTGCGAGTCCCTCACCACATTCGTCATGGACGACTCGATGAGCATGACCACTGATGAAGACTCTGGACTCTGGACCGACGCGTCCAACTATGTCAAGGCAATGAACGCCTCCTTCTGGGCACTTTGGAACAACAGCTCCCCCATTCAAGAAATCCTCCCCAAGCTCATGGCACAGCAAGAGCTCATGGAAGGTCTGAATCTGACTAAGAGATCATTGGAATCGATGGGTTGGTCGGCGGAGGTCCCAGGCAAGATAATAGGCGAATCTGGGGTTGAACACACTTTCAGTATGGTGGCTAGAGGTCCTGGCATGGATAAGCCTGTTGTAGTTGACCTCCTCACTGAAGATAAGCCCATGTACCAGCTCCTCACAATGAATCTAAAGCTCTTGGACGTAAAACTTTCCCAACAGTTCCTGGTCTCTTATAGACCTCTCGATGAGAAGGAGCTCCGCCTTGCCCGTCAGTACAGCATCCAACCCATAGTCGCCGAGAGGGCGGAAGAGGTCTCTAAAAAAATAATTGACGAGATGAGCTCTCTCGTGACTTCTGGACCTTCTTGATGCGGTATCGATACAGGTGCATAGAAAGAGATTCGGATAACTTCAGATTTAGATTTAGAAATATTCGGATAGGAATCTAATTTAAATTGGGTCACAAAAGGTTTTGCGAGAAGCTCTTTATGGTACGCATGTTGGAGAGATGGTACGGTATCCTACAACAGCGCTGGCATTATAATAAAGGATGATGGTAAATGAGCAGGAACCTGTGCTTTTATAGCTCCTAACACATAGATCACCCTGCTTGAAAGCGGTGGCGAGCGCTAAAAATGGTTGAGAGCGGGTGGAAGAAATACCTGGAATTCTTGGACAATAGTCCCTATTCGACGAGCCTCCTCGCCTCCAGCTTGGCTCCCCAGCACAGGATCGAATCCGAGGAGTTTGTCTCCGTGGAGAAGACGAATTACTCGCTCTTCCCTTTCCAGCAGAGGATTCTCGAGAGGATAAGGGGCGACGCCCTAATTGTCGGACTCCCGACGGGGCTCGGGAAGACCTACATCGCTGGAGCGTTCATCGCGAGGGAGTCCGCCCGAAAGCAGAGGAGGGTCATCTTCCTCACACCCTCCGTCCCCCTCGGGGTGCAGCAGACGCTCTTCGCTCGTCGCATGCTGAATATTGCAAACGCTTACTTCATATCTGGTGGCATATCACCCGAGAAGAGAAGGGAACTGAGGGTCTGGAACGCCGGCTACGTCGTGACGACCCCCCAGACATTCTACAACGATTTCTTGGCTGAACACGAGGATGCCCTGCGCCATGCAAAAAACATGGGAGACCCGGTAGAAGCTCTGAGGGGCCTCCTCGGATCCTTCAGTTTTCCATTCGACATACTTGTTGCCGATGAGTGCCATGGCTACATAGGCGAGACCGACGGTTACTCGATACTTTTGTCGGCGAAGGCATGTGGCACAAACATACTCGCCCTGAGCGCCACGCCACAGCTCCACTCCCCAGGTAGGCTTGGCGAACTCAAGAGGATATTCGGTCAGATAGAGGTCTTCTCCATAGACGACCCAGAGATCAAATCCTTCATGCCCGAGAGATCGATAACCCTCGTTAGAGTACCCGTTCCCAAAAAAATTTTGACTGTTTACGACCAGCTCGCGAGGGTGATAAAGCTTTACAGAGAGAGAGTGAAGGGCGCCTATGGCTCGCAGCACTTGAGGGGGTACTGCAAGAAACACTCGCTCTGCGTCTGCCTGCTAGCCCTCAGAATAATGCGGACCAGAATTGTGGAAGACGGCGCGAGCAGCGTCCTGAATTACGGTATATGGAGGGTTAGGGAGCTCAATCAGGGCATTGATGAGCTCGACGGGAAGAGCATACGCGAGATTTACCGCGAGGCGGTGAAGTCTAACTTCAACCACAAGTTCAGGGCAACAGAGGAGATCCTGAGGAGGAAGAATTTTGAGAAAGCCATAGTCTTCGTCGAGTCCGTGGAGGGTGCCAAGCAGCTCGGGACCATACTTCACGCCACCTACGGTATGGATGAAGTAGCAGTGCTTGTGGGTAAGGGAAGCATGTCCATGGAGCAGCAGGCTTCCGCCCTAATGCACTTCAAGGAGAGGGCTAGGATCTTAGTCTGCACCAGCATAGGTGAGGAGGGCTTGGACATACCGGTGGCTGACCTTGAGGTCTGGATGGACCCGCCGAGCAACCCAAGGAAGTGGATACAGAGGTTCGGGAGGATCCTGCGCCAGTCAGGGAGTAAGAAAGTCGCGAATACCTACGCCCTAGTCAGCATGATGACGCACGAGAGAGGGAAGCTGCTTTCAGTGATGCGGAGGGTTGAGCGCATCTACGGCTTCACACAGCAAGTCAGGGAGGAGGACCTGTTCAAGTTGCCGGAGAAGAAGGAGAAGGGGAAGGGGAAGGAGAAGGAGAAGGAGAAGGGAAATGAGAAGGGAAAGGGACAGGGGCAGAGGGAGATCACGCAATACATTTAATTTTCATTACGCGATGTCGCTAGGATTACGTCATGAAATTTGTGGCAAGTGGCGATGATTGGCTCCGGGTCGGAGATCGTAGATCCGTTAGCAAAAGTAAGCCTCATAATCTCAAAAACAACGTTGAGACCCTTTCTGTTTATTAATAGGCTCGTCTGTACTCTCCGTTTCGGACATATCAAGCGGTCAGGGTGCAAGCTCTTCATTTTCCTTCCGTTTTTTGTTTACTTTCTCGAGCTTGTAGGTGAGGATAGTTCCTTCGTCGCCCTCGATTAGCTCGAATGTGAAATTTGTATTTTGGTCTATTCCGTAAATCTTTATGATGTCCTTTGGTATGCGCAGGTAAAGTGTGGAGGGGCCCCCCTTAGTCGGTCTGATTTCAAGCGGCAATCTTACATCCCTCAAGGAAAAGTTTAGTAAATATAATATTTTTGCAATATGTTTATATAATTTTTGCTAAACTTTTAGTAATTATGGTGATTTAAAACTGTTTAAGTGTAATTCAAAAACACAAATATGCAATTTGATGTAAAAAAAATAGAAATGTTTTTATTTTAATTTTTGAATATTTTTTCACACAGGGAAAAAAGGAGGCAAGAATTTGAAAAATTCTAGGGCATTATTGGGTACTATCTTCGTCTCACTGATGGTTCTAGGGATCATAGCAGTGCCCGTAATGGCAGAAACAACAGCAAGGATATGGACAGACAAAGCAGATTACTCACCAGAAGAAACAGTAACCATTTATGGCGAGGGATTTCAGGGAAAAGTGAACATTACTGTAATTAGACCTGATGGCACGATAAATGACCCGGCAAATAATATTATTGGAGAATGGACCGTCGACACGGATGAGAACGGAGCTTTCGAAACAACCTACATACTTGATGGCATAATTGGGGTTTACACTGTCAACGCAATCGACGAGGGCGGAAATACTGCGACAATGACCTTCACAGACGCTCCCAAAGTTGGCAGCGTAACCGTGGGCGCCCAGTCACCAAACCCCGTCGCTCCTGGTAGCAACGCAACTTACACAATCACCGTGAACCGCGGAAGCGGCTCAGGCTCATCTGGCTTGTTCACCGCAACTTTGTCCATAACAACATCTTTGCCCACAGGCGCCAGCGCCAGCTTCAGTCCGAACCCTGTTTCCTTTGAGCACTCTGATAAAAGTAAAACTGCGACCCTCACTATTACCACAAACTCCTCTACCCCTGCAGGCAGTTATTCATTCACTGTGAAGGCAGCCACAAGCGAAACCGATTACGCAACTGGCGTCGGAACACTGAATGTTCAGGCAGTCAACCGAGCTCCAACGCTTACTCTTCCAAGCTTACCATCATCGATTAATGAAATGGAAGAATGGACTTTCACTGCCACAGCCACCGACCCAGACATTCCAGCTAACACCTTGACATTCAGCCTAGAAAACGCCCCATCTGGCGCAAGCATCAACCCATCCACAGGCGCCTTCACATGGACCCCATCTTCAAGCCAAATAGGCACCTACACCTTCAACGTAACCGTCAGCGACAGCTCATTAACCGACGAGAAGGAGATAACAGTCACCGTCCAAAAACGACCAACAACAATTAATTACTTTGGTGACACAAGCGGACAGTATTCAGATAACGCAACCCTCATTGCAACCCTAACTGATCAAAACGGCACCGCTCTTGCAGGTAAAACTTTGACATTCACAATTAACGGTTCATCCACAACTGCAGTTACAAACGATATTGGCATGGCAACAGGCTACGCAATCTTGGACAAAGCCCCTGGTAACTACAAAGTTAATGCGTCATTCCCAGGCGACGATTGTTACCTCCCGAGCTTCAACGATGAAAACTCTTTCACCATTGAGAAAGAAGACGCTAGGATAACCTACACTGGCGCTCTATTTGTTTCCACAGCCTCAACCACCAGTGGGAAGGCGCAGGTCACCTTCGCCGTCACTGTTCAGGACATAACAGCATACGACCATGCTTCGGATCCCTATCCAGGCGACATCAGCAAAGCAAAAGTCACTTTCTACAACGACAGCACCCCTATAGCTACAGTACCCATAGCACTCGTCCGCCCAGATGACACTAAGACCGGAACCGCAACTTACCTCTGGGAAGTCGACATCGGAAATAGTGACTCTAAGGACTACACCATATCAATTACAGTTAATGACTATTACACTGCGAACGAAACTGTCGTGGTCACGGTCTCCAAACCACTCTCGACAAACTTCATAACCGGAGGGGGTTACATAATACTGTCCAACTCTGCAGGTAAATACGCTGGCGACGCAGGGACGCATGCAAACTTCGGCTTCAACGTCAAATACAACAAAGGTGGCAAGAACCTGCAGGGCAGTGTCAACGTAGTCTTCAGGCTAACCTTGAATGGCACACTCCGCACCTACCAAATAAAAGGCAACGCGCTGACCTCGCTGCAAGTAAATGTTACAACCGGAGAGGCTACACTCTTCTGCAAGGCCAACCTTAAGGACATAACAGATCCATTTAACCCCATTCCAATCGAAGGTAATGGGATCCTCAAACTCACCATGGTTGACAAGGGTGAACCTGGCAGGTCCGACAGTATTGGCATTACCTATTGGGACAATTCTGGTGCGCTGCGGTTCTCCAGTAACTGGAATGGCACAATGACTGTAGAGCAACTGTTAGAAGGCGGCAACCTAATCGTCCATTAGATACCCATCAACTCCCCTTTTTTTATTATTTTTCTATTACACGCCTTGCTGTTATCTTTACCATCTTTTTTGTCTAATATCCGCGAAATAAAGCCCCTCAGGGTGGAAAGTGTATTTTTACTGTTAAAATTCACAAAAGAGCCAACTCGCCCGAAAAGTTTGGACTAATTTCGGTTAGAATTGTAGCAGTTAACTCGCATTAAAATAAAGTTCGTATTTTCGTCCTACCTTTTTTAGCATTCTTAACAATCACCGTCTCTTGAGAACCAATAAATCATCTTTTATCGTTTTTAATTACTTCTGTAATCCCAATTAAGAAAACAGGCTGTGCTGCTGCAACTATTTTTATATCTGCACGCTTCTACGAAACTCTGTGCTCTAAAATGGACGCCCGCTACTACGCCAACCTCATGATCCATTTCATGAACGACGGAACCGTATTCCTCCTACCAGCAGTACTCCCTCTCATAATAATCGAGTATGGTCTCTCCTTCGGTGCCGCAGGTCTCTTAAGCTCAATAATTCCGTTCTGCTTGGGGGTGCTACAGACTCCCATTGGTAGCCTCTCCGACCGTTTACCCAACACACTCATGCTGCGATTCGGTATCCTCATAGTCTCCATTGGCTCTTTTACCGCAGCGCTTTTTCCTTCCCTTTTGGCCCCCTCCTTGTTTCTAATCGGCATTGGTGGCAGTATATACCACCCTGTTGGTTACGCCTACACCTCAAAGATTGTTCAGAACAGCGGCACTGGAACTGCACTTGGCATCCAGAGCAGCTCCGGAGATATGGGCATCCTCGCGGCACTCCTGAGCGCAGGCCCCCTTATCATGGTTGGTGGATGGCGCTCCGTATTTCTCTTCTGGGGCACACTCTGTCTTGCATCTTTCATAGTAACCTCATTCATATTCAGAGGGGGAAGTAATCCCTCAGAAACAGTGCTGGGCTCTCAATCAGAAACGAAAACATGCGGCCCTCCTAAAACCCCTTATCCTGCCCCTCCCAGTACCGCCAAGGGGCACACCCTCTCAATCCTCCTCAAGAAGGAGTCGCTCCTCATCATGGTGCTCTTTGCATCTTTGGGCGCAGTGCAAAGGCTGATAAGCACGTACCTCCCAACGGTCCTCTTCTTCGAGGGTATAGACATCACCATTGCAGACTCCATAACTGGGGTCTTGGTGGGAGCAGGCATAATCGGCGGAATATTGGGAGGTAACATGGTCGACCGATACGGGGCAAAAAAGATGACTATCTCATTCTTCCTCTCCACATCTGTCCTAATGGCTTGTGCCTTCTTTGTCAGAGAGACATTCCCAACGGTCATCCTCATATCCATGGTGGGGGTGGCCCTCTGGGGCATCTACCCTGCCCTCTACTTGCTCATGCGGGAGGCGACTTCCGTCAGCATGGTGGGGACTTCATACGGTCTACTACTCTCGCTTGGTATGTTGAGTGGAATAGCAAGCATCTCTATCGGTGGCCTGATCATGGAAACCTCGCCTTACCTCATCTACATCCTTGGCGCCTCCATAGCCGCCTTCGGCACAGCGCTGTCCACTAAACTAGGCATAAGTTAATTGTGCCCTGCTGGTCACATAAATAGGGACATTCAAACATGAACGTAAAATCCGAAAACTTTAATTGCCATTCTTGTTGGAAATATTTCGAGCTCCGGTAGTATAGTCCGGTCAAGTATACTGGCCTCTCGAGCCAGTGACACGGGTTCAAATCCCGTCCGGAGCACCACAAAATTTTGAAAATTTAATTCCCAGCGGGGAGCCCCTTCCTTTCAAGGTGGGTAGCTCACAGTCAGCCGATCAAAAAATTTAAAACTCCACGCACAGCCCCACTTATTGGGGCTTCTATATTTGATGTTCGAGGTAGGCGAGACACGCGACATTATAAGGATCCTGGTCCTGCTCAGTGTGAAGAAGGGCTGCGAGTGTGAAACTGAGCCCCTTAGGAAGAGGATCGAGCATTACATTGGCTGTCCGGGGTGCGTGGAGCCTGAGGAGTTCGAAAATACATTAAATGAACTTTCCGAAGACGGTCTGATAAATAGGAGCGATGGGAAGATCGCCCCTACCGAGAAGGGCTACCACCTGAGCGAGGAGCTGAAGAACCTCCTATTCAAGGATGAGCCAGTACTCGAGGTGGTGGCCGGTCTCACAGACGGCTCCATAACTGCCCTCATAGTCACCCTATCAACTTTCCTCGCTGGG
>Ga0078972_1010092_pt1 | contig 17970 bp, 20 predicted proteins | sample YelNatPaOPGAMG01_FD_67568 | JGI IMG/M metagenome (GOLD analysis project Ga0078972, IMG submission 67568) | Hot spring thermophilic microbial communities from Obsidian Pool, Yellowstone National Park, USA - OP-RAMG-01 (SPADES assembly) (version 2) | ecosystem: Environmental > Aquatic > Thermal... | reverse complement strand
AACCCATCGATGTTGAAATATTTGATCCGCCTTTATGTTGTCCCACCGGTTTGTGTGGGCCAACTTTGGATCAAACCTTATTGGATGTCAATGAAATGGTTATGGCGCTTCAAGCTGAAAAAAGTAAAATATTACGACCTTTTTGAAACCGATTGCCCTAAAATGCCCGCAGAAGCACAATTACCGTTGGTCTTCGTCAATGGTGAGGTGACCATCAATGGAGGGAAAATTTCTATCCCGCTTCTGCGCCGTAAAATAGAAGAAGTCCTTGTCAAAGCAGTGGTGTAAAGAACAAAGGAGACCTTTAGAATGAGCATAGAAGAGGACTGAACCTATATCGCGACGTTAAGTCACACAATAAAAATATTATGGAGGTCATACATGTCTGAAGCAATTAGCACAAAAGCCGCGGCGCAAAGCCTAAGCAAACAACTTTCTTTTCTCGACCGCTATTTGACGCTATGGATATTCCTGGCGATGGCGGTAGGGGTGGGGATCGGTTTTCTATTCCCGACAGCAGTTACCAATTTCAACAAAGCAGTATCTATCGGAACAACCAATATTCCCATTGCAATCGGATTGATTTTAATGATGTATCCACCGTTCACAAAGGTCAAATATGAGGAATTAGGTGATGTATTTCGGAATAAGAAAGTTCTCACATTATCCCTCATTCAAAATTGGGTGATCGGTCCAATTCTCATGTTTATTCTGGCGATTTTATTTTTACGTGGTTACCCAGAATACGCGGCTGGCTTAATCATGATTGGTTTGGCGCGTTGTATTGCAATGGTGATCGTATGGAACGAGCTAGCTCATGGGGATACAGAGTATGCAGCTGGCTTAGTAGCATTTAATAGTATCTTTCAAGTGTTATTTTATAGCGTCTATGCTTATATTTTTCTCACTGTTCTCCCAACCTGGTTTGGTTTAAGTGGAGTAGTAGTAAACATCACGATGGGTCAAATTGCCGAAAGCGTCTTTATATACTTAGGCATCCCATTTTTAGCCGGATTCTTAACCCGCCTGTTTTTAGTGCGTGCTAAAGGTAAAGAGTGGTACTATAAAAACTTTATTCCTAAGGTTAGTCCTTTGACACTAATTGCTTTGCTCTTTACCATTATCGTCATGTTCTCATTGAAAGGCAATTTGATCGTTCAGATACCGATGGATGTGGTTCGTATTGCCATTCCGCTTTTGTTTTATTTTGTGATCATGTTTCTGGTCTCTTTCTGGATGGGACATCGTTTAGGCGCTAACTATGCACAAACCACGACCTTATCTTTTACAGCAGCCAGTAATAATTTTGAACTGGCAATTGCAGTTGCGGTAGCTGTTTTTGGTATTAATAGTGGCGCTGCCTTTGCTGCGGTTATTGGTCCATTGGTAGAAGTACCGGTGATGATAGGGTTAGTCAATGTCGCTTTTTATTTTAGCAAGCGTTTATATGGGCTTTCACCAATTAAAGTTACATAAGGTTTGAACACATACAAAGAGAACAGCGCCTCTACTAAAAAAAATTGAATTGAAATAAACGATGTTTTCTCATGCTCTCTTTCCAACCGATTTTTCAGCTTACGCAGATGCGGTGTTAGCCTGTCTTCCGGATCTTAGGAAGGCAGGCTTGATAGAAGTCACCCTGCTCAGCGTTATCCGACCAACTGATGTGCCATTACCGGAAACCATCAATCGGGAGAGCTTAGAGTATTGGCGCTGGTATTCATCCGAAAAGTTGAATGTAGCGCAATGGGCTCTTGAGGGAAAGGGGTTGCGGGTTTTCTCACGAGTGGAATATGGCAACCCGGTGGAACAGATTCTGCGTGTTGCAGATGAAGAAAGATTTATTCTTGCGTGTGGGCGGTGAAACAAGTCCATTGGGGCTCTCTGCTTGTGGGCCGAATACCCGCTCCGGTTGTTGTGGTTAATTTTTCTTAGTGGTATCGGGACAAAATAACGCTATGTGGTTTACGTCGCTTAACCAAGAGAGGCAATTGGAATGGCTGTTGAAAATGCATGAATAAATAGGATATTGATAATGCATATTGTCTATTTTGGAGTAAAATAAATTCATTGGATTTGGCATAAATACATCATTGCTATGGAGATATCACACTCATGAAACACAAAGTCCTTTTCCTTTGCTCCGGTAATTCTTGTCGTTCTCAAATGGCAGAAGCGATTGTGAACGCACGTTTAGGCGAAAAGTGGGAGGCGGTCAGTGCTGGCACTAAGCCGGCTGGCTATGTCCATCCTTTAGCGTTGCAGGCGCTGGAGGAAATCGGTATTCACCATCAAGGACGTTCTAAATTCGTGGATGAATTCCAGGGGCAGGATTTCGATTTAGTCGTCACGGTTTGTGATGCGGCAGCCGAGGAATGTCCGCTCTGGTTAGGAAAAGGGAAGAAAGTGCATCACAGCTTTCCAGATCCAGCGAAAACCAATGATTTGAATGTCTTTCGTCAAGTGCGCGATGATATGTTGCAGATTTTGCCCGGGATATTACAAGAAAATGAAAATTGAATTACTGTATTTTGATGGCTGCCCTTCATGGGAAAAGGCACTAGAAAACCTGAAAACGGCATTGCAGTTGGAAGGAAAAAACGCTGATATAGAATTGATTTGTGTCAGGGATAATGACCATGCATCTCAGTTGAAATTTCTCGGCTCGCCGTCTTTTCGGGTGGATGGTGTCGATTGGTGGCCCGAAGAACGCACCCGTTATAATTTAAGTTGCCGTGTTTATGCTACCCCAGAGGGAATGCATGGTGCACCAACGGTGGAGATGTTTCGTCAACAGCTGCGCCAACGTGAATAGGTTAAATGTAAAACAGATATCAGTATTTATTATGGTATAATAATCATTTGGCGATGAGGCTCGCCATAACTGTCTGAGTGACTGATAGCCTCTATTGGAGGAATACTTCAATAGAGGCTTTTTGTTCTTAAAAAGAAATGGGATTGATGATGATTATGGATAATTTTTACTGGTATTATGTTTCTATAACCAGGAATTTTCTTAAACCAGAAAAGGGCAAGGGATGATGACTGACCCAAGTATTCTTTTTATAAAAGAAATCCCCAATATCGATACTGCTGCCCAACCGCTTTATTTTCCCGATTTGAACCTTGATCAAATTGTGGACACGATCACTGCTCGGAAGAGTGATTACAACTTAAAACCGTTTTTCTTCACACCCCTGACAGATCCCGATACGATTGTTTATCGCCAAGATGTATTTCGAGATATCCATGATCTGAATTTGCTAGCGGGGCTCAAATCTTTTGCCGAGAACATGGTGCAGGTACGCCGATATTTGGGCTTAGTGGAAAAGTTGGATTTTCATTACCATAAAGAGGGCTGGATTTTAGAAGCAGCTCTGAAATATTGCCAGGCTGTGATGGACTTGGAGAAGGAGCTTGCTCAGGTTAACCTTGCATCGGCTGGGTTATTGTCTGTGCGTGCTTTCCTCACAGATTATGTGCATTCCACAGCATTTCAAGGCTTATATCAGGAAGCTTTGACAGTTCAGCGAAACCTGGCGGCAATTCGCTATTGCATCATTTTACAAAACGGCACGGTTCGGGTGCGCAATTATGAGGGCGAGATTGATTACAGTCAGGAGATCTTAAAAACCTTTGAGAAATTTAAACAGGGGGCTGTGAAAGATTATCGAGTGGAGTTGCGCGAATCAAGCGGGATGAATCATATTGAGGCAAAGATATTAGAGTTTGTTGCCCGATTGAATCCCTCCGAATTTAAAGCGTTAGATCGTTTTTGCGAGCAACATTCACCGTTTATTCATCCCGTCATTCAACGTTTCGACCGCGAGTTGCAATTTTATATTTCCTATTTGGATTATATTACCGATATTCAAAGGCGCGGTTATCCCTTTTGTTATCCCACCTTAACCAGAAATAAAGAGGTGTATGCGAAAGATACGTTCGATCTCGCTTTAGCATACAATTTACTTTATCAGGAAAAGCCTCTTATTTGTAATGATTTTTCTCTGCAAGGTCATGAGCGTATAATCGTGGTAACTGGGCCGAATCAAGGAGGGAAAACCACTTTTGCCCGTATGTTTGGGCAATTACACCACCTTGCTAACTTGGGTTGTCCGGTTCCCGGGAAAGATGCGCAATTATTCTTGTTTGATCAGATTTTCACTCATTTTGAGCGGGAAGAAAATGTGCGCAATCTCCGGGGAAAATTGCAAGATGATTTATTGAGGATTCACACCATTTTTCAACAGGCGACTCCGCAGAGCATTTTTATATTGAACGAAATATTTTCCTCCACCACATTGAAAGACGCCGTATTTCTCAGCCAACAGATTCTCTCCCGCATATCGGAGCTAGATGCAATCTGTGTTTGGGTCACCTTTCTTGATGAGTTATCTACGTTCAACGAAAAAGTGGTGAGCATGGTGAGTACTGTGTCACCCGAAAACCCACTGGAACGCACCTTTAAAATTATCCGCAAACCAGCGGATGGTTTGGCTTATGCACTTTCTTTGGCTGAAAAACACCGCTTGATGTACGAACAAATTTTGGAGCGAATTCATCCATGAACGTATTTTTGCTTTATCCGGATCGGGATTTTAATCCCCAAGAAAAACTGCCGCCGCAAACAGAAGATCTCATTCAAGACCTTGAATTTAACACCATCCTTAATGCCATGGCAAAAGGGGATAAGTTTTTATTCAATGTAGCAAAGCAAACGATTTTTACCAGCCTCACTGACCCTCAAGAGATCCGTTATCGTCAGGCAATTTTACAAGATTGCTTGAATAACGAGTCGGTTGTACGTGATTTGTATCAAATACCCATAAAATCGATTGAAAATAAACAATCCCAATGGTTAGGCATTTTCAGCAATTATCCAGGGGGGATCTTGAGCAGTGCGGTGCAGTTTCTGGAAATGCTGGTGGGTTTGTTGCATCAAATGAAACAAATTGTTGACCAACATGCCTCTAATTTTAAGTCAGAAGGATTTCAGCGCTTCTTTCGCATGATACAGCAAGAATTAGACGATGCCTATTTTGAAGAGGTAGAAGAACATCTGCAAACATTGCGTTTTCGCAAGGGGGTTTTAATCAGCGCTCAACTGGGCAGAGGGAATGAGGGCACGAACTATGTTTTACGCCGCCCCAATCGACAAGATGATCCATGGGTACTCAGATTGATTAGCAGAAAAGCGCCAATTTATTCCTATACGATTGCGCCGCGAGATGACCATGGAGCACGCGCCATCGGAGCTTTACGTGATCGCGGGATCAATTTAGTGGCAAATGCAGTAGCGCAGTCTGCTGATCATGTGGATAATTTTTTGACCACCTTGCGGACTGAGCTGGGTTTTTATATTGGATGTCTAAATTTAGCGGAACAATTAAAAGCTTACGATGAACCAATCGCTTTCCCAACGGTTTTACCCGCCGATAAACGTTCTCATTCTTTTATGGGCTTGTATGAAGTTGCGCTTTCATTACTGAAAAATCAAAAAGTGGTCGGTAATGATATTCATGCCCATGAAAAAGATTTAGTCTTCATCACCGGCGCCAACCAGGGTGGAAAGTCAACCTTTTTACGCAGTGTTGGACAGGCGCAATTAATGGCGCAATGTGGGATGTTCGTTGGCGCCGAATCGTTTGAAGCGAATGTTTGTCATGGTCTATTCACTCATTTTCGCCGTGAAGAAGATGCAACGATGCAGAGAGGTAAGCTTGACGAAGAGTTGAGTCGGATGAGTGTTATCATCGACGAAATTAAGCCGCATAGTATGATTTTGTTTAATGAATCTTTTGCAGCCACAAATGAACGCGAGGGCTCGGAGATCGCTCGCCAAATTATCAACGCTCTCTTGGAAAGGAAGATCAAGATTTTCTTCGTTACCCATCAATATGAATTGGCGCAAAGTTTTTACGAGAAAAATATGCCGAATATCCTGTTCTTACGGGCTGGACGTCAAACAGATGGGAAACGGACTTTTAAACTCAATGTTGGGAAACCCCTGCCGACCAGTTTTGGACGGGATGTCTATCGGGCGATCTTTGAGAAATAAACAGCATTGCTGCAAACACTAAATATTCTATAAAAAGGTTCTTTATTGATTCATGGATAAATTTATTGTGATCTCGATCGGCGCTATTTTAGGCGCAAATGCCAGGTATTGGGTGGGCGGATGGGCTGCAGAACGGTATGGAGCAGCTTTTCCTTATGGCACCTTAATCATTAATTTGACTGGTAGTTTTATACTTGGTTTGTTTATTACTTTGATAACGGAAAGATTTTTGGTTAATCCAAACTGGCGCTTGCTGATTGGAATAGGATTCTTGGGCTCGTATACTACATTTTCCACTTACACGTACGAAAGTGTAGCTTTGTTGATGGGGGGGCAACTCTGGATTGGATTGATAAATCTATTTGGCGGTAGTATGCTTGGCGCTGCTGCGGCGGTTCTCGGTATTCTCATTGGACGGATTTTGTAAGAGAGGGAATGAATGACTCCACAACTATTGAATAAAGCTCAGATTCTTACAATATATATTGGAGAGAGTGATCGATGGCGCGGTAAACCCTTATATGCTGCAATCCTAGAATTGCTTAAAAAAGAAGGCATAGCTGGGGCAACCGTTACGCGCGGTGTGGCAGGTTTCGGCGCGCATTCCCGTATTCATAGCGCCGCAATTCTACGCCTATCAGAGGATTTACCATTAATCATCCAGGTTATTGATTCACCAGATCACATTGCACGTGCTACGGAATTAGTCTCCCCTATGGTGCGTGAAGGGATAATTACCCTGCAAGATATACAAGTGATTCGCTATACTCACCGCTATCTCAATCCCCTCCCAGCGGATAGATTGGTTGAAGAGGTCATGACAACAGAGGTGAATGTGCTCACAGAGGAGATGTCAATAGCAGAAGCCTGGCAAAAAATGTTAACCTTACTAGTCAAGGCGATGCCAGTTGTCGATAGCGAGGGGAAGGTAGTGGGTATGTTGACCGACGAAGACTTGCTCGAACGGGCAGGTTTGCAGCAAAGGCTATCGGTTGCGATGAACTTGGAGAAACCAATTCTAGCAGAAGAGCTTGCCTATTTGCAAAAATCAACACTGACTGTTGGGCAAGTGATGTCAAAACCACCGATTACGGTTAAAGTGAAAGATTCATTAGGTTTAGCTGCCTCGCGCATGAGTCAACATGGCATAAAACGACTGCCAGTTGTGGATGAGCATGGTAAATTGGTGGGCGTGATTTCGCGCGTTGATATTCTCCGCCTGGTAGCAGAGATAACCCCAACGAAAGTGAAACAGCCAATCAAGGCTGGCAGAACAGTAGAAGATATCATGTCGCCAAAAATCCCATTTGTGAAACGGGATGATGATCTATCGGTCATTATTGAGCGAATGCTGGAGAATGGGCTTCACCGCGTCATTGTTGTGGGTGATGATGGCAAAGCGATGGGTTTAATCAGTGATTCGGATGTCGTGGCACGAATTCAACCGACTCAAAGAAGAAAAATATTATCAGCCTTATTAGGAAAGACCCGCTTGCAATATAGTGATATCACTGCTGCTGATCTGATGTCACCAGGGGTGCTAGCGGTTTATCGTGAGACGTCGTTGTTAGAAGCCGCGAAACAGATGATGGATCAGAAACGAAAATGGCTGGTAGTTATAGATGAAAAAGGATTACCGATCGGATTAGTGGATCGACAAATCTTGTTGGCGGCTTTAAGCAGTGGATGATCGTTCTCATATAAATTTCTTATCTTGAGGGAATGGATAGACATGATAAAATAGAGTATATCACTCCAAATATAATGGGGTGTTTGGAAAGAGAGAAGTATTGGTATGGAACGGTTATTACAGCATCTACAGCCCCCTTCTTCGGAGATCACACCAGAAAAGGATTATCTTTCCCGCCGCGAATGGTTGAAGATGGTTGGGTTGGTTTCTGCAGCTTCTGTTTTAGCGGCTTGTGCACCAAAAGAATCAGCCTTGTCTACACCAGAAGAAACGGGAAATACCCAGAACATTCCGCTAGACGAACTGGGCAATCCCGCTAACACTTATAAAGAGATCACCAATTACAATAACTATTACGAATTCAGCACCGATAAACAGGCGGTTGCCCGATTAGCAGAGAAATTCCACCCTACTCCATGGACGCTTGAAGTGGGTGGATTGGTGAACAAGCCAAGAACCTTTGGATTGGAAGACTTGTTGAAAGTAGAGCAGGTGGAACGTATCTATCGCCTGCGCTGTGTGGAAGCATGGAGCATGGTCATTCCCTGGACGGGATTTGAATTGAATAAGTTATTGGAGCAAGTGGAGCCACTGGGCAGTGCAAAGTATGTACGATTCACCGCCTTACTTGATCCGAAGCAATTTCCGGGACAGCGCAGTCAGCTTTACCCTTGGCCATATACCGAAGGATTGCGTTTAGACGAAGCAATGCACCGTCTGACTTTGATAGCGACGGGTATATATGGAAAGTCATTGCCAAATCAAAATGGCGCCCCATTAAGATTAGTAGTACCGTGGAAATACGGGTTTAAATCCATAAAAGCCATCGTTAAGATTGAATTGACAGAAACGATGCCTGCAACGCTCTGGAATACGATTGCCCCAGACGAGTATGGGTTTTATGCAAACGTAAACCCCCAAGTGGATCATCCGCGTTGGTCACAGCGCACCGAACGCCGTATTGGTGAACTAAACCGCCGTGAGACCTTGCTGTTCAATGGCTATGCAGAAGAAGTTGCCTCGCTTTATTCAGGGTTGGATTTGAGGTCGAATTATTAATGCGTTTAGCATGAGACATCCCAACTGGATGCGGGTTGCCGTTCACGCGATTGGATGGTTCCCGTTGGCCTTGATAGGCATTTCTGCTCTGCAGGGTCGTCTCAGTGTCAATCCGATACAGGATGTTGAGCAACGATTGGGGCGCGCTGCATTTTACTTTCTGGTGCTCACCCTGGCTTGCACTCCGATCAACACAATATTTGGTTGGCACGCCATACTTCGCCACCGCCGTACATTGGGTTTGTATAGTTTTTTCTACGCCAGCTTGCATTTTTTCGTCTTTGCTGGAATTGATTACGGATTTAATTTGTCCGAGATCGAAAAATTGATCCTCGAAAAACCGTTTATCTTATTGGGTGTGTTCAGTGGATTGATTTTATTATCTCTAGCTATAACATCATTCGATTGGTGGAAGAAGAAATTGCAGCGCAATTGGACCAATTTGCATCGTTTAATTTACCTAGCAGGGTTGACCACTGTTGTGCATTATGGCTGGGCAAAGAAAGGCAATTTATTTTCTTTACAAGGGGATGTCCTTTACCCCGTTCTATGGGGGATAGTTATTGGGGTCTTGCTGATCATGCGAATTCCGTCCCTGCGGAAATTCGTGAGTAATCTTCGCCAAACCATTCGATTACGCCTGTTAATTCATTAAGAATGAGGGCGTTGAAAATTACACTGCTTTGAAAACTCCGCTTCGTTCGATTTCCTTGCGCTCCTCTTTTTTGATATTACGTTGATTCTTAGCACCCTGCGTATATCCAAGTGAGAAGGAAATGGGTGACAATCCACACCCCCATCAGTTTCTTGAAGCTTTATCCGCTTGTTTATAGACTGTTTCCCATCAAACCTTTGGAGCAAGTTGCAAAGGAGATATTCGGGGGTGATGCCTGATGATATTCTCTGTAGAAGAAGATTTGCCCTGTTTTGACGAATTGCTTTTGTACCATAGCTACCGCCTGTGGATTATAGTTTACTCGATTCATACTTATGGAAAGGCGATTAAAGGTTTTATTCAATACCCTCTGAGGTTATAATGGATATAGAAGCATTAGGATAATTATCTTTTCGCGCATTTGATTGCATGTTACTAAAATTTATAAGATAAATGCATGAGCTTTCTATGGTCCATTATCAAGGAGTGTAGGTTAAATTATTTTAAGACCGACTGATATGTTTCATTAAATCAAAAAATCAAAGTAGGGTAGAATTGAAACATCGTTATAAATTTGGATTGATAGGATATAGGATATGAGTGATTTGCCTTTGTTTCGTTCAACAAAGCTCATTGAAAAGAGTTTTATTCCAGAGGCTGATATTGTTATCTTTTCCGGCGATGTTATTGATTTCCTTAAACAAGTTCCGGATGATTCGGTCACTCTCGTTGTGACTTCTCCGCCTTATAACTTAGGTAAAGAATATGAAAATCGCGTTTCAATTGAACAATACTTGCAAATACAGGCTCAGGTTATTGCTCAACTTTATCGGGTTCTACGAAAAGACGGAAGCATTTGCTGGCAAGTGGGCAACTTTGTTGAGGATGGCGAAGTTTATCCTCTCGATATTCTCTATTATCCAATTTTCAAAGAACTCGGGATGAAATTGCGCAATCGAATAATTTGGAAATTTGGTCACGGATTACACGCATCGAGACGTTTTTCAGGTCGTTATGAGACTATTCTCTGGTTTACAAAATCAGACCATTATATATTTAATCTTGATTCTGTTCGTGTACCAGCTAAGTATCCTGGAAAACGTCATTATAAGGGACCAAATAAAGGAAAACCTTCAGGTAATCCTTTAGGGAAAAATCCCTCTGATGTATGGGAAATCTTGGTTCAAGATTGGGAAGAATTGGTGTGGGATATTCCCAATGTAAAATCTAATCATCCTGAAAAGACAATCCATCCTTGCCAATTCCCTATCGAACTGGTCGAGCGTTGCGTACTTGCACTCACAAATGAAAATGATTGGGTTTTTGACCCTTATATGGGTGTTGGTTCAGCTCTTATTGCAGCTATTATGCATAATCGAAGGGCAATGGGGTGTGAGAGAGAAGCAGAGTATATAGCGGTCGCCCGCCAGCGTATTCTAGATTATTTTAATGGCACGCTTCGTAGCCGGCCCATAGGAAAACCAGTTTATCAGCCAACGGGCAAAGAAAAAGTGTCTCAAATTCCAGAAGAGTGGAGGGAGATGTCTCAGGTACGACTTCTGGAAGAGCAAGGTGATTACGAATGATCATTGCTGGAATATATTCTTTCAATGGTGGTAAAGATATTATTCAGTCCAATTATCCCGTAGAACTTAGGGAAGTAGAGCAAATTATTACTGCCATTGATAGCAAACAATGTAAGACGAAAACGAGTCTCGAAAAGACAATGCCCGGTAGAATCCTATATAGTCCACGAGCGTTGAACCGGGCTTTTACGAAAGAGTTTGAACTGCGTGGGTGGGAGAAACACAAAGTCCAATGTAATTACCCAGTCAATTACTATGTATCTGGCTTTGTCCCCAACAATTCATCCAAAAGAGCTTCCCGTGAGATGGATTTCGTTAAAAACCGCATTGGTGTAGAAATTCAATTTGGCAAGTATGCTTTTATGGTATACAACGTTTGTGCAAAAATGACTATCTTTCATAACCTAGGAGTAATCGATGTGGGAATCGAGATCGTTCCGATTAAATCCTTTGCAGAAGAGATGTCAACAGGAGTGTCTTATTTCGAGCAGTTTGTCTGGGATTTGGAACATCGTGGAGTCGCCGATATAGATATACCTGTGCTGGTGCTGGGAGTGACAACTTGAAAAGCAAAGAAAAACAAACCTGTGCTTCCACCTCTGGTGCTACTCCACTCGCTCCATGTGTTGATTGAACCTGTAACCGTTCTGCTTCACACCCCCACGTGCATCCATCTGCTTGATGAGATGGTGACAGCCCATAACCCTTCCATCTGAAATAAATATATCAGCTAGTGAGTTTCGCATCAAACCTTTGGAGCCCTTACGACGACGATGATAACGATGATAACATTGGCCGTCATTTCCCGGAAAATTATGGCAACGGAATTATTAGAAACCCTCATCCACAATAATGATGAACTTAACCGAATCCTACAATACATCATCAACAACCCATTGAATTGGAAATACGAAGAAAATCATACATGAGGAAGGTTAAATAACATCCCCATCCCCAAAAACCTGCCTGCACTGCACAACGGAGCAACGCGGTGGGCATGGACCCGTTTGGCAAGCGATTATAAAAACGTTATAACAACTGCTGATATTTCGTTGTGCTTGTATAATGTTATTAATGAACCCCCATGATAAAAAACTCTCCGCAAAAAATGATCGTTTGATCAGGTTATTATCAAACCTTCGACACTTTGAATCCCTTTCACCAAATATCGTAGAGCAAATTGCTGCAATTGCCACATGTCGACATTTTAGAGCTGGTCAGGTTATCTACCTTGAAGGAGATGTGGCGGATAAATTATATATTCTCGAAAAGGGCTGGATTAAAGCGACGCGTATCTCGCGGGAAGGGCGCGAGCAAGCCATGTTGTTTTTAGAAGCTGGGGAAATATTTGGCGACATTGCCGTTTTCAGTGAAACAACCTACCCGGGCACTGTAACTGCGCTCGAAGATGTGGATGTTTGGGAGATCCCTGCACAAGAATTTCTACAGCTAATTCAGGAATTACCGCTGCTGGCTATGGCTATTATCCGTCACTTAAGCGATCGAGTACTTCATTATATCAAGTTGGTTGAAGACCTCTCCTTACGAGATGTCGAGGCACGCCTTGCAAATACGTTATTGCAACATGCTGAACTCATAAATGGCAGTCTATTGGTGCGCCGCCGCCAATGGACAACGTTTGACGAGATGGCGGTAAGGCTGGGCACCGTGCGTGATGTTTTGAGCCGAGTGTTGAAAAAGCTGGAATCAGAAGGATTACTCAAAGTAGAGAAAGAATCGATCCAATTGCTCGACCCGAAAGGTTTAGCACAACGGGGAAAATTGTAAAGCGAAGATAATTAAATTCCTTTACATAATAGTTGGTTTAATTTCAGTTTTTTCGATCCTTTCAGCGAAAAAATTTTACCCAAAGGATTGTTGATTCTTTATGTCTCTGTTATCTTCCTAATACTCGCGCCCGTTGGTGCAGTTTTATCGATGGCCAAAGGAATAGAATTCCACTTGCCAATAATATAGTCAAGTCAAGCCAGGGGTTGATTAAGCCCTTTCCCATAACAGCATGAGACATGATGTCCTGCGCGTAAGTTAAAGGTGAGATGTACGCTATTGAACGAGCAATGGGAGACATTTCATTTAAGGGGATGAAGACGCCACTGATGAAAAGCAAACCCCAGCGCAATAAAGTACTGGGCATTTGTACATCGCCAGGGTTCGTTGTGGGCATGGATCCAAAAGCCAACCCTAACGTCGAGAAGGAGAATGCCCCTAAGATAATACCTGCCACCAATAGACCTGGTTGGATGATTGTTGAATGAAAGAATAAAAGTCCGGCTAACAGGGCTACTCCTGAGACTGCTATGGCAAAGAATGCCCCTACCAAGGTCTTACCAAGCAATAGCGTCAGCAGAGCCATAGGTGCTGCTAACAAGCGATCATACGTACCAATGCGCCGTTCGGTTGGGATAATGAATGGTCCTGCAGCGCCAGCCGTAAAGAAAACAGTCATCGCCAAAAGGCGCGCTAACCCTTCCGCAGCTCCTAGTTCTCGTCTTACCGAAAACGAAAAAAACATAAAAAACGGCATTAGAAACCCAAACATAATCATACCTGGCCTAAGGTAATAAACACGTACATCTTTTACAGCTACTGTCCAGGCTTGTGCCAATTCATTTTTAATTCGTTCGATATTCATTGGCGGCCTCCTTTCATCCCGCGCCGCGTGGGCTTTTTTTCGAGTGATTCATTTGTTACAATGCCAACTTGTTTTCCGGTTATTTCTAGGAAAACATCTTCTAGGCTCGGACCAAGAGTATTCAAACTGACAATGCGCATTTCATTTACCTCGGCATAATGTACGATTTGCGGTAAAAGCATGGATGGATCTTCGGTGTACAATCGTATTTTGTCTCCTACTTTGACTTGAACCGTCACTCCAGGTAAAGATGTTAACCCTTGTATTTTTTCTGGTAACGGATTGTCAAAAGCTACCTCCACGGATTGTACACGGCGAAAATTCGCTTTAAGTTTTTCGGGTGTGTCAATTGCGGCAATTTTTCCGTGGGAAATAATTGCCACACGCTCACATAATTGATTAGCTTCTTCTATTTGATGAGTAGTCATAAAGATGGTTGTTCCCTCCGAATTCATGCGCCTGATCAATTCCCAAATGGCATGGATACTCTGCGCATCTAAGCCAGGGGTTGGTTCATCCAAAAAAAGAAGAGATGGCTTGTGAATGATTGCCATTGCAATACTTAACCTTCTGCGCATCCCTTTTGAAAAGTTCTCGGCTTTTTCGTTACGTTTTTCATAAAGCCCAAATGTTTCGAGCAATTCCTGGGCGCGTTTTTCCCGCTCGTGACGTGGTACACGGTAGAGGCTGGCGGTGAACATTAGGTTGTCCCATGCAGTCAGTTCTGTGTAGACGTTGGACTCTTCGGGAACCAAACCGATTTGCCGTTTGGCGGGATAAGAGTCACGGGCGAGATCATGTCCATTGATCAAAATGCGCCCCTCTGTCGGTGTTAGCAAAGTGGTTAACATCCTCTGGGTGGTTGTTTTTCCAGCTCCATTTGGGCCGAGGAAACCAAATATCTCACCTTGCTTAACCATAAAATTAATATGGTCCACCGCAAGAACACCTTGCTCCGAGCGTGCGGTGGGGTAATATTTGGTCAGATTTTCTACTTCAATCGCATTATTCATCATTACTCCTTGAGATAATTGTGAAAATATCCTTCTCTTTCTTGCCGAGTAGTTCTGGTCGGAATAATCTTCTTTGAAAGTGCTCTTGACCCAAGAACAGATATTGTCGCTCTAGTGGGGCTGCTAAAATAGGTGATTCGCTTCTTTGAGTTCGATGGCAGTGAATAGCAGCCATCTTTGCTTCCCAGACAGCTGATACATTTACTGTGCAAGTGATTTCATTATCTGGGACGGTATGGATCTGCGTCATGTCAAGCGTCTCGGCCAGCGAACGCGGCACAGCCAGGGTGTAGAGTGCTCTCACTCCTTCGGCGCGGCGAAAGGTTTCGGCGGCAAAGCGCCCAATGGCTATGTGATCGGGATGACCTGAGACACCGTCGGGCCCATAAGAGAGTATGATTTGTGGGCGTACATCGCGTACGATTGCCAGGATTTCAGAAACGATTCTTTCGGGGTCGGCTTCCGAAAGGTGACCATCCTGATAGTCGAGCAAAATCGGTGGCTGGATTCCCAGCGCCGCGCAGGCGCAGCGCAGTTCATTTTCGCGCACAGAAGGTAATTCTTCAGGCGTACATATTGGAGGAAAGCCGCATGACCCGGCCTGTCCACGTGTGGCGGTCAAAACCTGCACGCGCACGCCGCGCCGTGCTAACAATGCCAGCGTCCCGCCGCAACGGAAGGCCTCGTCATCGGGGTGGGCGAAGACGGCAAGGATGTTTAATTCTTTCATATTTACACATTTCTTAGCTGCTTTGTATTGTCAAAACGCGTGACTGTTCCTTAGCTAACAGCATACGCTCTACTCCAGCTGGTATGACAATTAGCGAACCAGAATTTAAAAATTGTCTTTCCTCACCTGTAACAATTAACTCTCCTTTTCCAGATAACATCAAATATATCACCTGATTTGTCATCGTGCAGGGACCAACTATCTGATTTACCTCTAAACACAATAGCGATATTAGTAAATTTTCCAATTGATAGAGTGGAATTGGTTTTACTTCTTTCGCGGAAACCTTTTGCATCGATTCGGTGTCAATGACTTGCATACTCATTAAAAATTTTCTCCTTTCGGGATAAATTGATCATTTTCGGCATATTGCAGAGCCCGCTCCAGAAGGGTTAATAATGTTTCTTGCTCTTGGTTTGTAAGCCCTGCTAATAGGCGCTGAAATTTTTGGAGATGTGAATTTTGGATTTGACGTTGTAATGCTTGACCGCGCCGAGTAAGAAAAAATTGGATTGAGCGGCCATCCAGAGGATGAGGCTTTCTTTCCACTAACCTATTCTCTTCTAGTTTTCGTATTCCAACACTTACAGTTGGGGCAGTCAACCTCAAGCCATTCGCAACATCTTGTAAATTACAACCCGGTGAGTTTGCTATAAAGTCCAATAAGGATATTTGGGCAGGTGAGATTGGCGCATTTTCTAGCGAATGGGTATCCAGTCCTAATGTTCTTACCCGTTTCATGAGTTTGAAGAATTTTTCTTCGGCTAATTCATTTTTGTTTTGCATCATCATTACTCTAGAAATTTAGTTAGACTAACTAATAATATCACAATAAATATATTACGTCAAGGGTAACGCAAAGGTCATCCTTCAGACCATACGACAAAAGTCGTATACAACAAACTAAGTTGCCAATAAACTATTACTACAAATGATTTTTATCAGTTAAGGATTAAGAGTTGAATGAACGATCCACTTTTGCGTAAAACCATCCTTTCCTGCATAGCAGAGGATGAAAGAATTGCAATCAAGAAATTACGTGTAGGAGTATCCAATGGGATTGTTCATTTAGCTGGCATAGCTGCATCAATCGAAGAGAGGGAGTTAGCTGCAGAGATTGCTGCAGCAATACCCGCAGTGCGCGGGGTTGTTAACCGCATTGAGGCACCAGAAGCTCCTCAACCGGCCCGGGTAATTGATCTAAATTTGGATGAAAAGTTACCTCATTTAGAGAGACCTAACCATGTTGGGACAGAGAGAAGAATCGAATATGGGAATTAGAATTATTGTGTTCAGCTTAATTACTTTCTTCCATGACTTGTTCAGCGCCATCTGGATGGGTGGTTTGATTGTCACGGTATGTGCTTACCTGCCAGCAGTCAAAGAGGCGCTGGGTGCAGGTCCGCAAGTGAAGAAGGTGATGGCCGCCTTCCAGAAGCGGCAAAGTTTATGGGTTTATATTAGCATGGCGGGCTTGATTGTAACTGGTTTATTGATGTCCAATCGCAGTCCGCAATTCGAGGGTCTGTTTACATTTAGAAATCCATACTCCGCTTTATTATCGATTAAACACATCCTGGTCATAGGGATGATTGCTATTTCCCTTTATCGAACTTTGGTTCTGGGGAAAAAACCCTCGGGTATGACTCCCGATAAAGAACGCTTGAGTATGCAATTACTACTGGTCAATGCAGTTTTGGCGGTGTCCGTCCTGTTAACCAGTGGTTTTGTAGCAGCGCTTGCGAGGTAATGAGCAGGCGGATGATGAAAAAACCTCTCGGTATAAATGTCTGTATGACATGATCAATTTTTCTAAAGGAGAAAAAAGATGAAAGATAATTTTAAATTAGGTGCCTGGTTATCTGCTATCGGTATCTTGATTGGATTGCTGTTTTTCTATCTCATTGCAAAACAATATAATTTGGTCATCGATGCTCATGCTGCGGTTGGGCGCACTGATGAAGCAACCTCAGTCAGGATTACTTTTGCAGTTTTAGGCTGGCTGGGAATTAGCACTACTGCAATATGGGTTGCGGTACTTTATGGTTTTCTGCAAAAGGAAAAATGGGCTTGGTTTTGGGGAACGGTGGCGGCAACCATCCAATTATTGACCGGCTTCTTCCCCGCTATTCCCTCCATGGATAGTCATCTGCCTATGCCCACTTTAAGTGTTTTTGGAGTAGCGTTGATCCTTTGGTTTGGCATGCTCTTGATCGGGGATATAGATAAAAAAATCATTGCCCTGACTTTTGTGGCTGGATTGGCGTATGTGTTGACATTCATTGATGGCGTAGCTCCGATTTCCAAATATACCACCTCGCATAATAATCCCTTTTGGAATGCGATGTATGTGATGACTCAGCAGGTGAGCTGGTGGGGATCAGCGGCCTGGGCGGTTTTCATTTTTGCGGTCCTGAAGAAAAAACCTTGGGCGCTCCCAGTTGGTTTGTTCGCTGGCACGATGTCCATGTTGGCGGGATATCCGCTAGGGCTTCATAATGCCTTTGTGGAAGTGCATCGTTTCTC
>Ga0078972_1010091_pt1 | contig 17974 bp, 18 predicted proteins | sample YelNatPaOPGAMG01_FD_67568 | JGI IMG/M metagenome (GOLD analysis project Ga0078972, IMG submission 67568) | Hot spring thermophilic microbial communities from Obsidian Pool, Yellowstone National Park, USA - OP-RAMG-01 (SPADES assembly) (version 2) | ecosystem: Environmental > Aquatic > Thermal... | reverse complement strand
GACCTAGCAGAATTGTGATACCATCTTCTCGGCCTTTGGCCATCCGTGGTAAGTCCTCCTTTCTGTTCGCTACGGGGTTCTTACCACCTTATCACTTTTCCACAACTTTCAGCATAGAGCCGGCCGGCAGTTGACAAGCGGGTTGTGGTATGCTAAATTTAAAATAAATGGCTGAAATGCATAACCAGGTTCGAGTTTGGTTCGGCTTCTGGTTTAGCTCGTCTGTCCTCGGGCTTGGGAGGGCATTGGCCTAAATAGAACACAACCCGAAGTACACAGAGGACCCTCCTAGGCAGGAGGGTCCTTAATTTTTAGTCTTTTCCAGGAGAAAGAAAATGGCTGCTCAAAGGAACACAGGGACAGAGCAAACATTGACCCCGACCGCTGGGCATTCCCCTCGATCCAGCACATATCTTTTCACCAAGCCCAGCCAGGGAAATTGCAGGACGACAGTCGATGTGGCTGGGGTAAAAGTGGGGAGTAAAGGGCTGGCAATAATCGCTGGACCATGCTCTGTGGAGAGCGCAGGACAAATTATGCGTATTGCCCGCGAAGTCAAGGCAGCCGGCGCCAACCTGCTCCGTGGTGGTGCTTTCAAACCGCGTACCTCGCCGTATAACTTTCAGGGACTAGGAGAAGAGGGACTGAAATACTTAAGGGAAGCAGCCGAGGAAACGGGGCTTGGCGTAGTAACCGAAGTACTCGACCCCCGCCATGTGGAGCTGGTGGCTAGATATGCCGACTGCCTCCAGATCGGCTCGCGTAACATGCAAAACTATCCCCTGCTCCGCGAGGTAGGGAAGAGCGGTAGACCTGTACTGCTCAAGCGCGGACTGGCCGCTACTTACGATGAGTTCCTGCTGGCAGCCGAATATATAATGGCGGAAGGTAACACAAATGTAATACTGTGTGAGCGTGGCATACGAGGGCTGACAAACGAACTCCGTTTCACCCTTGATTTGAGCGCTGTGCCTTACCTCAAGGAAAGGACACACCTGCCCATCATCGTTGACCCCAGCCACGGTACAGGAAACGCAAGACTGGTACCAGCTATGAGCCGGGCAGCGGTCGCCTGCGGCGCCGACGGCCTCATCATCGAGGCCCACTATTCCCCAGCCGATTCCGTCAGCGACGCCAACCAGACGATATCAACCGACCAGCTGGTTACTCTTATCAAAGAACTGGCACAGATAGCCAAAGCCGTGGGACGTAAAATACAGCTCCCCCAAATAGCAAATAGCGACTGAAGGCGACATAAAAGTAGCCAAGGTGTTGATGGTAGGCCGCCAGTCTTCAGTCCCAGGCCCTCACCTCAACCATCAGAGTCGTACCTTTGCCCGGCTCAGAGCGAATATGCATCACGCCGCCCAATAACCTCACCTGCTGCTCTATCCTCGCCAGACCAAGCTTGCCCTGAGTCACATAAGTCTCCAGCCTCTCTGGCACCGAAAAACCACGACCATTGTCCTCAACGGTCATTCTAAAATCGCGGGAGAGAAAGTCCAGGGTCACAATGGCAAGGGATGCCCTTGAGTGCCGCACCACATTGGTCAATGCCTCATGGACAATACGGAACAGTGCCGGCTCCAGCTCTGCCGGAAGCCGGTGCTCGATGCCATTTACCTTCAGCTCAACTCTGACACCGCTCTGACTGCTCACCTGGTCTACCAGCCACCTGAGCGCCGGTAATAGTCCGGCATTGTCCAAGATGCGGGGGCTGAGCCCACGGCTTAACCTGCGCACATCGTCCACAGTTCGCAGCAGCATAACTAGGACTTCTTCCAGTTGCTTTCTTGCCTCCGGAGACATGTTCTCACCACCGCTATTCTCCAGAGCGTGCAGGCGGTTAGCGACGACCAGCATCGACTGTATCACCCTGTCGTGTAGCTCCCTCGCCAGATGTCGACGCTCATATTCATGCACTTTTACTATCTGGCTTATCGAAAGATGTCTCGCCGCCTTCACCGGCTTCGAGGATACCTTGCCCACCCCGGCATTGTAGTCAAAAGCAACTAGCAGCCCCATGAGCAGGGCAACGAGATCGAACAGGCTGACGCCAAGCCAGAACGCGAGGTCATGCGCTTCCTGAAGGAGCTGAGGTAAAGTAGCCACCAGAAAAGCTGCCCACGTGCCGAAAACACCGCGCACACGGAATATTGCGCCTGCATAGAGGATAGGAAACAGGAACAGGAAGCTCAATACAAAAGCATAGACGCCTTTGACCTGGAAGGCATCGGCGAGCACAGGGAACCATCCCTCCACACCGAGGAAGCGAGCGTTGTACAGCAGGATAAGACCAGCCATGATAAAGGCAATAGCCCACAGATGTGGCATCGCCAGGATTTGCTTCGCTCTCTCCCCGAGCACTACCGTAGCCGGCCAGTTCCGTGGCACCTTCCCTGTCATCGGATGTCGTCCGTTGATATGATACCTTGCTGCAGACAGACAGCGACTGCCTCAGTGCGACTGTTCACACCGAGTTTAGCAAAAATACCCGTGAGATACCCCTTCACCGTCCTCACGCTAAGTCCCAGAGCAGCAGCTATATCGCTATTTGGCATTCCACATGCCACCAGCCTTAGCACCTCTAATTCCCTCTGCGTCAGCGCCTCGCCCGATTTCAGAGCTAGTCGTGGCGGCCGGTAGCGGGGTACATGGCGCAGGAGTGACCGACCGACCGGGCGAGAGAGAACCATATCACCAGTGGCCACTATGCGCACCGCCTGGACAACTTCCACACCAAAAACCCCTTTTGTCAGATACCCCAGAGCACCAGCCAGCAGGACTTCAGCTATGGTCTCATCATCATCATGAACCGTTAGCGCCAGCACCGCCGTATCAGGGGAAACAACTTTTATTCGCCTTGTAGCCTCGGCACCGTCCATGCCCGGCAAACTCACATCCATAATCGCTACATCAGGCCTTAGCTTTTCAGCCAGTGCCACCGCCTCCGCACCATCGCTCGCTTCGCCGACAACTTCCATGTCAGGCTCCTTCTCCAGGACAGCACGGAGTGCCTGCCGCAACAAAGGATGGTCGTCGACGAGAAGGACGGTTATCTTTTTTGGCCTCTGGTAGCCCATTTTTCAAGTCCAATAGTCAATCAACACAGGATGACACTGCCCCACTGTGCCTATTGTATTACCTCCAACACCGAGGACGCAAGTCTCGCTACTTTAGGACGCCGGTGAAAGCATGGTACGTGTCCTCGGGTTGCTTGTGGACAGTGCAGAGAAGAGCTAAATTACGTAAATGCATCATTGGTCCGTTCCCTGGAATAGAGACACATCGCACCCGCACGGAGGTGAAAATACATATGGACGTATACGAAGTGGTAAAGAAAGCAATCTGCAAGGTAGAGCCCGGGCTTGACGAAAGCAAGATAGTGCCGGCTGCTCTGTTGAAAGAGGACCTGGACCTGGACTCCCTCGACCGTGTGGAGCTGGCGTTGACACTGGAAGACGAGCTTGGCCTCTACCTTCAGGATGAAGAAATGGGGAATATCTTTACTGTGGGGGATGTGGTGGCGCTAATTGAGTCGAAGCTGAAGGTGGAGAAGAAGAGCTAAGCCGCCAGACTGACGTGAAGAAACGGCGCGTTGTCATAACAGGTGTGGGGATGGTGACGCCCCTGGGGACAGGCGTGGACAAGAACTGGTCAGCCTTGTGTACCGGAAGGTCCGGTATTGGTCCGATTACGCGTTTCGATGCTTCCCCCCTGAGATGTCAGATAGCCGGTGAGGTAAAAGACTTCCATCCCACAGACTTCGTGGACGAAAAATTTGCCAAGCGGTTCGACCCATTCATCCAGTATGCCATGGCAGCCTCCGTAATGGCATGGGAAGATAGCGGGCTCAAGATGGGTCAGTATGACCCACGGCGGATAGCCGTGGTGATTGGAACAGCATGCGGGACCAATTCCTACTTCGAACATGCCCACAGGCTTGTGCTTCAGGGGGACCTGAGAAAGGTACCACCTTTCTTTCTGCTTAACGATTCGGGAAACATGGTAGCAGCAGTGGTGGCAATCAGATTTGGAGCCAAAGGCCCCAACCATTGTCCCATGGAAGCCTGTGTTGCCGGGACAAGTGCCATCGGGCTCGCCTCCAAGCTAATACAGTACGACGAGGCTGATGTAGCTATCGCCGGAGGTGCCGACGCCGGTATTACTCCGACCTGCATCGCCTCGCTGGACAACCTCGGTGCCCTCACTACTAAGAGGAATAGCGAACCAGAAAAAGCCAGCCGCCCTTTCGATGCCGATCGCGACGGCTTCGTGACCAGTGAAGGCAGTGGGATAGTGGTCCTAGAAGCCCTGGACACAGCGCTGCGAAGGGAAGCTAAGATATACGGCGAAATTGCTGGATTTGCCAGCAACTGCGATGCCTACCACTACACTTCGCCAACACCGGATGGCGCCGGCCAAGCTGAGTGCATGCATCTGGCACTCAAAGATGCCGGCGTAGCACCCGAAGATGTGGACTACATAAATGCCCATGGCACCTCAACAATCCTTAACGACATCGCGGAAACCAGGGCAATCAAGAAGGTGTTTGGTAGCCGCGCAAAAAATGTGGCAATAAGCTCTAATAAGTCAATGACCGGACATATGTGGGGGGCTTCCGGCGCAGTTGAGGCCATCTTCTCGCTCCTAACCATAAAGAACGGAATAATCCCACCAACCATAAACTACGAGACTCCGGACCCCGAATGTGACCTGGACTATGTGCCCAACCGGGCAAGAAAGGCAAAGGTAGACATCGTGCTCTCTAATTCCTTCGGCTTCGGTGGCGTCAACGCGGTCTTAGTACTGAAAAAATTTGAGGGAGCATAGCTTCTGGCAACATGAGCAACCGGGTAGTCGTGACCGGATATGGGGCCATAACACCGCTGGGCACAGATATAGAGAGTACCTGGGAAAATCTGATAGCCGGCAATTCCGGAATCAGTTATATTTCCCTGTTCGACACAACCAACTTTACCGTCAGGATAGCGGCGGAGGTGAAGGATTTTGACCCGCTCAAGTACCTTGACCCTTCAGTCGCCAAATACACGGACAGGTTCACCCACTTTGCCATCGCAGCCAGTCTGCAGGCAATTGACAGCGCCAAGCTTAAGGTGGGCGAGGATAACCGGTACGATATCGGCATAATCATCGGAAGCGGCATCGGAGGCCTCACCACCTTATCGCGCCAAATGGAAATACTGTTCACCAGAGGGCCAAACAGGGTCAGCCCCTACCTTGTGCCCATGATGATAGCTGATAACGCCCCCAGCCGCGTATCCATGATCCTCGGCGTCAGGGGAACTAATCTGAGCCTGGCCACTGCCTGCTCTACAGGTGCCGATGCTATAGGGCTGGCCTATCTGCTAATTAAGCATGGTGTCTACAAGGCAGTAATCGCCGGTGGCGCTGATGCTGCCATAACGCCCATAGGTATCGCCGGATTTGCCCAGGCAGGCGCACTATCAAAGAACCCAGACCCGACAAAAGCATCAAGACCCTTTGACGCCAAACGCGATGGCTTTGTCATCGGGGAAGGTGCCGGGGTGATGGTCCTGGAGAGCCTGGACTACGCACTGTCGAGGAATGCCAAGATACTTGCTGAAATAGTGGGCTACGGAGCGACATCCGACGCCTTCCATATAACCCAGCCTGCGGAAGACGCTGAAGCTGCCGCTAGGGCAATACAGCTCTCCCTGGCACAGGCCAATGGTATGACGGTGGACTATATAAATGCCCACGGCACATCAACGCCACTAAACGATATCACTGAGACCAGAGCGATCAAGAAAGTCTTCGGCAGTGCAGCCTACAACATACCTATTAGTTCCACGAAATCCATGATGGGGCATATGCTTGGCGCCGCTGGTGCAGTGGAGGTGATAATCTGCTGCAAAGTCATAGCAGAGGGCATCATCCCGCCGACTATAAACCTAGAACACCCCGATGCAGAATGTGACCTGGACTACGTTCCCAATAAGGCAAGAGAAAAAAATGTGCAGCTAGCTTTGTCCAATTCCTTCGGATTCGGTGGGCATAATTCCGTACTGGCTATTAGTAGGTTCCAGTCGTGATACGAATAGACATATGAACCCGAATAACAATAACTGTGAAATATGAGATGAGGTTAAAAGGACACTGATCCGACACCGGAGGCAATGGATGCTGACCAATTTGGCAATTTGTGAGTTACTGGGTATCAAGTATCCGATTATTCAGGGTGGGATGGCTTGGCTGGGGACTTTCGAGCTGGTATCAGCGGTATCAAATGCCGGCGGCCTCGGCGTTATCGGGAGCGGTGATGCTCCGCCCGACTGGTTGAGAAAACAGATCAGAGCCACCAGGGAACGCACCGACAGGCCTTTTGGCGTAAATATTATGTTGATGTCGCCGTTTGTAAAAGAAAACCTCCATATAGTCATCGAGGAAGGCGTGAAGGTGGTGACATTCGGCGGCGGTAACCCTGGCCCATATATCCCCGCCCTTAAAGAAGCCAACATCAAGCTGCTACCAGTCGTTTCCAGCGTGGCACTGGCACGGCGCCTGGAAAGGCTTGGGGCAGATGCTATCATTGCCGAAGGCATGGAGTCGGGGGGACATATTGGTGAGACCACGACCATGGCACTAGTGCCACAGGTCGTCCAGAGTGTAAAATTGCCGGTCATAGCAGCTGGTGGCATCGCCGACGGACGTGGGCTTGTGGCAGCCCTTGCCCTCGGTGCTCAAGGAATCCAGATGGGAACACGGTTCATCTGCTCCCAGGAATGCATCGCCCATCCCAGGTTCAAGGAACAAATTCTTCAGGCACATGACCGGTCCACCGTGGTCACAGGTGAATCAACAGGCCATCCCGTCCGCTGCCTGGAAAACAGACTGACGCGGGAGTTTAGAGCCCGAGAGAAAGCCGGGGCCTCCAAAGAAGAACTCGAGGAACTCGGCAGGGGCAGGCTAAAATTGGGTGTCATTGACGGCAATATAGAAGAGGGCTCACTCATGGCAGGACAAATAGCCGGACTAATAAGGGATATAAGACCCGTGAAAGAAATCATCGAGTCCATCATAGCCGAGGCTGAAGAGATCATCGAGAACCTTTACCGGCTTAAGTCACGGAGTTGATAGAGCGATGCGCCAGCTAGTAGCCTTTCTGTTCCCCGGACAAGGCTCACAAAGAGTCGGCATGGGCAAGGACCTCTATCTCAATTTTCGCTCCGCGAAAGAGGTGTTCGACGAAGCCGATGAAGTGTTGGGCTTCCATTTATCACGCCTGTGCTTTGAAGGTCCCGAAGACGAACTAGTTCAGACAAACAATGTCCAGCCAGCAGTGCTCACCGTTAGCATCGCTTGTCTCAGGGCTGCCTGTGAGATGTATGGTACAGCCGTGTTACAGCCAGACTTCGTCTCCGGACACAGTTTGGGCGAATATACCGCCTTGGTAGCTGGCGGCGCACTTACTTTTGCCGATGCTGTAAGGCTGGTACGCAAGCGGGGGCAGTTGATGCACGAGGCTGCCAAACAATGTCCCGGAGGAATGCTGGCAATAATCGGCCTCGATGAGCAGACAGTGAGCGAGGTCTGTAAAGTTGCTGATGTGGAAATCTCCAACATTAACTCACCAGAACAAATCGTGGTCAGCGGACAGATTGAAAAGCTAGCCAAAGCTAAAGAACTAGCTGCAGCCAATGGCGCCCTGCGGGTCATACCTCTTAAAGTGAGCGGCGCCTTTCATTCGCGTCTCATGGCTCCAGCCGCGCTGGAACTGCGGAGTCTTATAGAAAAGACGCCGATCAACGACCCTGTAGTCCCGTTAGTAGCCAACACCAACGCTAGGATACTCACCAAGGCCGCGGACATAAAGCTCGAACTCTTCGACCAGCTTACACATTGCGTTCGTTGGCTGGATTGCGTGAGGACCATGATACACGCCGGCACCTCCGTTTTCTTCGAGATAGGACCAGGCGACGTCCTCACCGGGTTGCTCAAACGCATAGACAGCTCTGTACAGGGCTATAACGTCAATGACCTGAAGAGTCTGTCCCGACTGAAGGAAATAACAGCCAAGATATGACACGGAGGCAAACATGGGCATCAACTATGTTAAAGAAGGCAGAGTAGCCATTTTTACCTTGAACCGACCTGAGGCACTGAACGCCATCACTCCAGAAATGGTTCGTCAGCTAAGTGAAGCATTCCTGGACTTCAGAGAGGATGACCAATTAATGGTCGGCATTATAACTGGAGCTGGAGAAAGAGCCTTCTCCATCGGAGCGGACATAAGAACGATGTTACCGGAAATGAAGAAGATACGGTCAGAAAAGGGCCCCGAGCCCCCAACTATAATGTCCGGATTAGCGATATGGAAACCATTGATCGCAGCCATAAACGGGGCTTGCCTGGGCGGGGGCTTGGAGCTCGCCCTCGCCTGTGACCTCAGGATTGCTTCCGAGAATGCCACCTTCGGTATGCCAGAGGTGACCCTAGGGCTGATACCTGGCTGGGGAGGCACACAGAGGTTACCCAGGACTATACCACTGGCCAAAGCAGCGGAAATGTTGCTCACCGGTCGGCCCATCAACGCCCAGGAGGCGTACCGAATTGGTCTGGTCAATAGGGTGGTACCGCTTCCACAACTGATGGAGACAGCTAAACAGCTTGCGGAAATGCTGTGCAGACCAGCCCCTCTAGCCGTGCGAGCTGCCAAACAGGCTATTCTTCAAGGAATGAACCTTGCACTGGAGGACGGGCTGGCACTGGAAAGACAACTGAATGATTTTCTATTGTTCACCGAAGACTTCGAGGAGGGATGCAAAGCGTCTCTGGAAAATAGAAGGCCCGTTTTCAAGGGAAAATAGACTTCAGACACAGTAAGAGGACAGGCTGAACAAATAACAAGGCGCCAACGAGAAGGATTGACGCTAAAACCCTAGGCGAGATATCCTCTGTACCCCCGACAACCACACAGTGCTCAGACCGACTGTTCTCAAGCTTTTGCTCAAGCAAGTCTTGTGATAAAATCCTAGTCACAGGAGACGCGTTCACTGTATGAGACAACAGAGCACTGCTCGCAAAATGAAAAAAGTTGTCTTCCTGGTACTTATATTGTGCCTTTTTGTAAGTACCTGGGGTTGTCTGTTGCCGACCCCGTCTTCACCGATACTGTCTCAGACAGAGCCACCCAAGACAGAAAACCCCGTCGTCGCTGGGGGTCTGAATCCATCCTGGTCAGCACCACGCCCGGCAGAAGAAGCCCCGATACTGCCAAGCATTGCCGACGTGGTAGAGAAGGTTTATCCCTCAGTAGTAGCTATAACTACTGAAGTAGTGACTCTCGATATCTTCCTGACGCCCCGGAGCCAGTCAGGCGCTGGTTCGGGATGGATAATAGACAAAAACGGGATTATTGTCACCAACAACCATGTCGTGGAGGGAGCTAAGAAAGTCACGGTGGAGCTGTATGATGGCAGAATCTTTGAAGCAGACCCGAGCAGTATATACACAGACCCACTGACTGACCTTGCAGTCATCAAAATAAACGCAACCAATCTGCCCGAAGCTGCCGTTGGTGACTCAGCAAAGCTCAGAGTAGGCGATTGGGTAGTTGCCATTGGCAACCCTCTGGGCAAAGGAATAAGGGCCAAGGAAGGTACTATCAGCGGTCTGAAGGTCTCATTGGAGGTCGACCGGGGCCAGACTCTTGACGACCTTATCGAAACCTCGGCGGCTATCAACCCTGGCAACAGTGGTGGACCTCTGGTTAACATGAAAGGAGAGGTAATCGGTATCACCAGCGCCAAAATATCAGGGGTGGGTGTCGAGGGTATGGGCTACGCTATAAGCACTAACATGGCCATGCCGATAATTGAGCAACTCATAAGGCAGGGATATGTCGTGCGCCCCTGGCTCGGCGTTAGCCTATACACGGTAGACCCCTACATTGCCATGGTAAACCGTCTGTCGGTGAGCAAAGGAGCGGTAATTACGTATGTCGCACCGGACAGTCCAGCATATCGGGCAGGACTCCAGCAACTTGACGTCATAATCCGTTTCAAGGGAAGACAGGTGACCACAGCCCAAGATGTTATCGAGGCGATACGGTCATCGAAAATCGGTGAGGAAGTTGAAATAACCTTTGTCAGAGGAAATGAGACACGCACTGTTTATGCCCGTTTAGCTCAGAGCCCGCCTCCAAGAAGGTAATTTGCCCCCTATCCCCTGCATCGCATTACACTCAGCACAACCTCATGCCCCGAGATACGGTGCTTTTCAATGTAACTCTCTTGAGGTGGAACGGACTGTATTAGTTCCTTGGAAAGTGTCTCCTGCTTTATATAGTGAGCAAATCTTTCTATTACCTCGCGGACAGGGTCATCTCCCTGATAGTAGGTGATAATCGAATCGGTGACTTCGAGTCCAGCCGAACGGCGCATAGTCTGCAGACGCCTTACTATCTCCCGGGCTAGTCCCTCAGCCTCCAGTTCCGGTGACAGTTCTGTCATCACTGCCACCCAGTGGTCTCCCTCCATAGCCAGAGCAAAATCATTTCGGTTCACGAAACCTTCTGGGTCGGAACAGAATTCGAGCTCTTTGACATTGAGCTCATCAACTATCTGGTTACTCAGCCTTGTGAGGTATCTTTTCTCACCCTCCGAATTGACTCCAATGACTGCCTTGGCTAACGGCTGCCGCACTTTTATCCCAGCTTTAGCCCTAGCAGCACGTCCCAGGCTACACACCAACATAGCAAAACGGGTAGCCTCAATCAATTCCTCGTCTATCTCAGTGGGCTGGGCTACAGGAAAATCAGCCAGATGCACACTTTCCGGAGCCTTAGGATCAACTGAGCGGACTAAGTTCTGATACAATTCCTCGGCAATGAACGGGGTAAACGGTGCCAATAACTTGGATAAGGTGGTCAAGCAGCGATATAAAGTCATATAAGCGGATTGCTTATCAGCATCATTCTGGCTCTTCCAGAAACGTCGCCTGCTCCGCCTGACATACCAATTAGAAAGCTCATCAACAAATGCCTCGATTCTACGGCCTGCGGTTGTGGGGTCATAATGTTCCAGAGCTGCATCGACATCTATAATGAGTTGGTTAAGGCGGGAAATTATCCACTTATCCAAGTCAGACGGTGAAGACTCGAAAGTGGAAGTAGGGTCGAAGCGGTCGATGTTTGCATACATCACAAAGAAAGAATATGTATTCCACAGGGTGAGCAGGAAATTGCGCAGCACCTCCCCGACTGCGTCGCCGGAAAAGCGCCGTACGTAGCCCGGGGGCGATGAAGTGAACAGGTACCAGCGCAGGGCATCGGCACCATGACTATTAAGAACGGTCCACGGGTCGACCACATTCCCTTTGGCTTTGCTCATCTTTTCTCCCTGCGCATCTAGGATATGCCCCAGACAAATGACGTTTTTGAAGCAGGGACGGCCGAAAAGCAATGTGGAGATGGCATGTAAGCTATAGAACCAGCCCCGCGTCTGGTCGACCGCCTCACAGATATAGTCAGCGGGGAAACTGCGCTCAAAAATATCTCGATTCTCAAAAGGATAATGCCATTGGGCAAATGGCATCGCCCCTGAATCAAACCAGCAGTCTATAACCTCGGTGAGCCGTCTCATCCTGCCGCCACATCGGCTACAGGAAAACGTGATATTGTCTACGAAGGGACGATGCAAATCCAGCGATTCTACCAAACCCTCAATACCCGGCTTGTTCTTTAGCTCAGCGATACTGCCAACGCACTCATACCCACCGCAGCTCTCACAATTCCAGATGTTTAGCGGTGTTCCCCAATAACGCTCACGTGAAAACGCCCAGTCGACGTTATTCTCCAGCCAGTTACCAAAACGCCCGTGCTTTATGTATTCGGGATACCAGTTTATCTCCTCATTGTTAGCGATAAGAGCCTCCTTGCACAACGAAGTTCTAATATACCAGCTCTTTTTGGCGTAATAAAGAAGTGGTGATTCACACCGCCAGCAGAATGGATAGGTATGGATTATTCGCTCGCTACGGTACAGCAGACCCCTTGAGTCAAGCTCTTTCAACACTAGAGGGTCGGCCTCCTTAACGAACTTGCCGGAAAACGGGTAAGTACCTGTCACACGCCCATCGAGGTCTACCGGCTGGACGAAATCCAGCCCATTCTCCTTCCCCGCCTCAAAATCGACTTCTCCAAATGCCGGGGCAATATGGACTATTCCCGTACCTTCCTCCAAAGAGACAAATTCTCCGGTGATTACCGGGTAGGTTAATTGTTCTTCATCTTGCTGCAGACTGAGTACCTCATGGGAAAATATTTCCCCGCTTTCGTGAATTTTGAACCGGCGCCTCTCCACACCAAACTTGTGAGGATTGAACAGGGGCTCATAACGAAGCCCACCAAGCTCCACACCTGAAACAACCCCCACCATATCATATCCATCAAGGCGAACCTTCGCACCCAGGGCCTCAGCCATGATTAGACACTCGCTCCCATTATTAAACAGAGCGTATGTCGCGTCCGGAGCTACAGCCAAAGCAGTATTGCCCGGCAAAGTCCATGGCGTTGTTGTCCAGACAAGGAAAAAGACGGGCTCACTCCCAGGAATACCGTCTAGTAGTGAATATAAACGACTACCTTGGCGCACTGACTCTCGAACGAGCTTGAACTTTATGTAAACTGATGGGTCATCGGCGTCATCCCTGTAGCCTAGAGCTACCTCGTGTGAACTGAGGGAAGTACCACATCTAGGACAATGGGGGGTCACTTTATAGCCCTGATAGATTAAGCCCTTATCCCACAACTGTTTCAGCGCCCACCAACAAGACTCAATGTAGCTGTTATCCAGAGTTCTGTAAGCGTTTTTCAGGTCGAGCCAGAAACCGATACGTTCGGTCAGTGCCTCCCAATCCTCAATATAGCTAAACACGCTCTGACGACAAAGCCTGTTAAACTCTGCTACACCATACTCCTCGATCTGCGCTTTGCTGGTAAATCCTAGCGTCTTCTCGACTTCCAGTTCTACAGGCAAGCCATGGGTATCCCAGCCAGCCTTGCGAGGTGCGTAGTATCCTTTCATCGTCTTGTACCTGGGGATGACATCCTTGAACACTCGCGAGAGTACGTGATGAATTCCCGGCTTGCCATTAGCGGTCGGCGGCCCCTCGTACATAGTGAATTGAGGGGCACCGGCACGAGCGCCAAGGCTTTTTTCGAAGATGTGGTGCTCCTTCCAAAAAGAGAGGATGGTATTTTCCAACTGCGCGAAATTCACCTTGCTGCTAACTGAGCGAAACATTGCAATTACCGCTTCCTGGGAAAAATAACCACTTTACGCTCTTCACCCTCGCCCATACTCTGCGTAGTGACGTCGGGGTGGTCAGCAAGAGTCAGATGGATGATACGCCGTTCATCCGCGGGCATGGGTTCCAAAGTGACGGCCCGACGGCTTCGCTTTGCCTGCTCCGCCAGACGCAAAGCTAGATTACGCAGCGACTCATAACGGCGCTTCTTGTAGCCAGCGATATCCACATTGATCGCCACCCAGATTTTGAGTTTTTCGGACACAATAAGTCTGACCAGATATTGCAAACTTGAAAGTGTTTGTCCCCGACGTCCGATTAGTACTCCTAAGTCCTCGCCATCAATATCGAGACTTATAGGCAAATCGCCACTAGTCGGAGGCACTATAGAAACCTCTGCTTTTATGCCCATATATTTTAGAAGATTGGTCAAGACATCTTTAGCCAAGTTGGCTATGTCCACTTTCTCGGATTGTGGTCGCAGTAGTCTCACTCTAACCTTGGCTTCTTCCGCACCAACACCGAGCAAACCAGACCTCCCTTTTTTCAGAACAACCACCTCGATCTCATCTTCTCCGACACCCAGTTGTTCTAACGCTTTACGAACAGCTTCGTCAACCGTCCTACCGCTGACTTCGAGCTCTTTCATTTTCGGAAAAGACCCCCTTCTTGACTTCAGCCGTCTTGGCGATAGTCTTCGATTTCGAGGCTTCCTTGCCTGACGCCACAGACGGCGCCTTTGCATCGGAAACATCGCGGCCCGGGGCTGGTTTGCCTGCACCTGGAGGCTTACGCAGGTAACCCCAGCCTCCACCAACAAAGTACTGAATAACTATCCCCACCACATTAGAAACGACCCAGTAAAGTGCCAGACCGCTAGGGAAGGAAAGAGTAAACAGGGCAAACATAAGAGGCATCATCATCAGCGTCATATTATTCATAGATTGCTGGCGCGGGTCAGCAGCAGGTGGTGTCACCATTTTTTGCTGCACCCACATTGTTGCTCCGACAAGCAAAGCCAGAATCAGATTGGGGTCTGGCTTGGACAACTGAAGCCAAAGAAAACGCTCGTTTAGAGGTACGGCGCGCGCCACCAGGTCCCACGAATAAAGGTGCTGGGCCAAATTCAGCAAATTCTCAGGGGTGGCTGCCAGCGCCTGCATTATTGACTGGTAAAGAGCTATCCAGATAGGTAGCTGAATAAGCAATGGCCACAAGCAGCCCAAAGGGTTTATGCCTGCCTCCCGATATAATTTAACCATCTCTTGCTGCAACTTCTGCTGGTCCTTAGCGTACCTTTTCTGCAGTTCCTGAAGCCTGGGTTGCAATTCCTGCATCGCCTTTGTTGATCTGGTCTGGCGTATAGTAAGAGGGAGCAGCGCTATACGGACAACCACTGTAAATACGATGATAGCCAATCCGAAATTGCCGCCCAACATTGAACACAGCGAAATGAGGCTGTTCAGTATCGGTTCAAGGATCAGCATATTCCACAATTCAGCCATAGCCGACCTACTTAATTACCGTTGAAAATTTCCAAACCACCTCACCTCGCTCAGCATCAACACAGTAGACACACCTGTCGCGGGCGTGCACATAAACCATATTTCCAACAGGACAGAGAGGCGCAATAACCTGAGCACCAACGGAAGTTGCCTTTAATAAACTGCCGTCATCGAGTTTAAGCACGGATATTTTTCCTGATTTCGAAGCCACTACTATCCCGCTATTGGCCAAAACCGGACCAGCCACTATAGGCGCGTCAGCTGTAAATTCCCACACTTTTTCCCCCTCTTTCATATTCGTATCCACCTTCAGCGCATAGAGCTTCCCATCCAAACAACCTGCGTAAACGATCCCATCCTTTACCAGCGGTGTCCCCCAGAACCAGCCACCACCTCTGAATTTCCACTCCACCTCACCGTCTGATGCATTAACGGCGTAAAAATAATGGTCAAAGGTCCCGAAAAATAACTTACCATCCGAAACTGTTGGCGAGGAGGCGATTGAGGCAGGAAATTCTTTCTGCCACAGCAACCTGCCGTCCCTAGCAGACACAGCATAAAGCTTGCGCCCGTAATTACTGACATACAGGACAGAATTTCCAACTGTCGGTGAGGTCCATATTTTCGCTCCTGTATCAAAGACCCACTGTTTCTCGCCATACGTGGCATCTAAAGCATAAACCTTTCCGTCAGAACTGCCGACAAAAAGCATATTGTCATACAACGCGGGACTGCCTACTACAGCGCCTATTGAATCAAGACCGCCGGGGTAAACCCACTCGCCCTTCGACCTCATAGGCGCCCCCTCTGCATATCCCGGGGCGATCCTATTAATCGCCAGCACCCTGCCGTTTTCGCCGGAGTAAGTAGCTACATAGACGAGATCATCCTGTATCAATGGTGTGGCATAAATATTAGCCATTGGCGAGGTTGGGGCACACGCAGGACCGCACACTGGTCTAGCCAAGCCAAAAGCAGGAAATCGAAACACCCATTCACCGGCACTGGGAAATGGTAAGTCATTGCTCCTGGCAGACGGGTTAATCGCCAGCAGCTTCCCGTCCATAGAACCGACAAACAGGATGCCTTCGTAACTAGCAACGCCTGACCAACCTTGCCATTCTGGACTAGCACAACCGATAGCACGTAAAGCGACCAGAGCAAGAGTTAACAAGACCGATAATATTGGCCTCTTGGGAAGATCAAACATAAACACCTCATTCAGGGGCAAACTCGGTTACAAACTAAGGTACAGGGTCATAACCTCCTTCTGACCAAGGATGGCAACGTAACAAACGCTTCACAGCAAAGAAAGTTCCTTTGATAACACCGTACCTCCAGATAGCCTCATAGGCATACTGCGAGCAAGTTGGCACAAAACGGCAAGAAGGTGGAGTGACGCGTGATATTGTCAACTGATAGAGTCTAATCAGCCATAATATTAGCTGTCTCATTCTCATCTAGTAAGCCGGCTCGCAGTAAGAGCCCGCCGATTGCCTTCTTCAACTGATGGTAGTCAGCGGTTGCTGCGCTCTTTCGGGCAATAAAAATGATGTCCCACCCGGGTTTTATCCTTAGCGCACGCGTAACCTCTTTCAGTAGACGACGTACCCTATTACGTACCACTGCTTTCCCTATCTTTTTGCCCACCGAAAAGCCCAACCTAGTAACACCAAGCTGGTTAGGCAATGCTTTCACCACCACAAGACTATTCAGCCAGGTTCTACCTGAATCGTAGACTAAAGAGTATTGAGCCCTGGTTCTTAAAGTGCATCTCACCTGCATAAAATTTTAGACAGGTGTGAGCTGCCACCTTCCCTTCAGCCGGCGTGCCTTAAGCACCTTCCGCCCACCTTTAGTAGCCATCCTGGCACGAAAACCATGTTTACGCCGTCTCGCAATCGTCTTGGGTTGATAAGTCCTTTTTGGCATGATAGCCTACCTCATAGCTATCCCTGGGAAATATCCCCAGGACGCAGGTGATCAGGAGTATAAGGTAACAGCGCCAAGAAGCGCGCCCTTTTTATCGCCAGAGCCAAACGTCGCTGGTGCTTGGCACAAGCCCCAGTTCGCCGGCGACCTTCAATTTTCGCCCTACTCGAAATATAACGTTGAAGCCTGGAAATGTCCTTATAATCTATTTCGATTTTTTCCTTACAAAAGGGACAAACCTTTGGTTTAAAAACAAACCGTCTCCCTTTTTCCTTAACCTCTTTAACAGTCCCTTCTGCTTCAGTCATTTTTCAGCCTCGCTTTCTGCACAAAGTCTAGAAAGGCAGGTCTTCGGGTTCCACTTCGTCACCAACTACCTCGCTGGGCAATTCGTCACCAGGTAGAGGAGCAGCGGCCTGCCTATCAAGAAATAGTACCCGGCTGGCTATTACTTCAGCAGTCACTCGCCTCTGCCCGTCCCGTCCTTCCCAAGTACGCGTCCTTAAGCTTCCCTCCACATAAACCCGCTGCCCCTTGGTCAGAAACTGATTGCACGTCTCGGCTTGCTTTCGCCAAGTGACCACAGTGAACCATTCAGTCTCCTGCCTCCTCTCACCATCAGCTGTAGTGTAAACACGGTTTGTCGCCAAACGGAAGGAAGTCACCGGGTTACCGCTTGGGGTAAAACGCATCTCAGGGTCTGTACCCACATTACCTATCAATATGATCTTGTTGAGACTCACCATACAGAAAACCCCCGCTCTACTTCCTCACCTTTACCAGCAGATGGCGCAGAACCTCATCCCACAACCTGAGATTATTTTCCAGCTCTTTGGTCGCAGACGGTTGAAGCTTGACTTTCGCCAGCAAATAATTGCCCTCGCTACGCCGCTTTATAGGGTAAGCAAACTTGCGTCTACCCCATTCGACAGTTTCTTCAACGCTGCCACCAATCCCATTCACAAGCCCCTTCAGCTTATCGACAAAATTACGTATCCCGTCCTCTGCTAGCTCAGGCACCAATATGACAACAAGCTCATAGTAGGACATACTACAACTGCTCTGGAATTCAAATTTGCCACATTATAACACATCGGTCAAAATAGCTACAACATGCCGATGTTGAGTAGCGTTCACTTTACTCAGGCTTTTCTAAGAGGATAAAGGTAAGGGGCTCACCTACCTTGTGATAGACTCTTTGTTTAGTAGACTGAGAGCAGAGCAAGGAGGTAAGCCCGAAATGA
>Ga0078972_1010090_pt1 | contig 17975 bp, 16 predicted proteins | sample YelNatPaOPGAMG01_FD_67568 | JGI IMG/M metagenome (GOLD analysis project Ga0078972, IMG submission 67568) | Hot spring thermophilic microbial communities from Obsidian Pool, Yellowstone National Park, USA - OP-RAMG-01 (SPADES assembly) (version 2) | ecosystem: Environmental > Aquatic > Thermal... | reverse complement strand
AAAGCACATTGTTATACTTGTTTGAAAGAATATAGACATAGTAGTATCTCTGCTTCATAAAGAATTATACAGAAAAAAGGATTAAAGGAGGAGACCCCTCAGAACGGCATTTCGGGGTGACAAGCGGGTGATTTTTCGGGGGAGTGTTGAGGGGGATCTTCTCACCCCCTCAATTAGTTAAGAAGGGGACTTTCCCCTCCCCCATTTAACGGAGGAGACCCCTCAGAACGGCATTTCGGGGTGACACATAATGGGAAGGGGGATACCCCTTCCCAACTAACCCCGAAACGGCAAAAATTAATTTTGGATGGAGTTGGAGGAGGGAAAAAGCCCCCTCCTCCATTGAAAGGAGGGGACTCCTAGTCGCTTCACTCCTCGGAGTGACAGTGAGTGGTTTTTTGGGGGAGTATTGAGAGGTGAAGTGGAACCCCCTCAAGTGGTTGAGGAAGGGCGACACTATGGTTGACAGAAATATAAATTTGTGTAAAATTAATAAAGATTTAAATATTTTTTAATAGAGAGGTGAGAGATGGGAGGCTTATTCGATTTTTGTGATAAAAAGAGAAACTTTTTTGTTGCATCGGTTTTTGGGGCAAGACACTTTGTCAACTTTTATATCCTTCATCTTCTTCGTAACTCGGATATGTATGGAGAAGAGATCTCGGACAATGTTTCGGAACTCCTTTCGCATCTGTGGAAACCAAGCCCAGGCTTTATATATCCAATTCTAAAAAAACTTGAAGCACATAACCTCATAAAGGGAAGATGGGATTATACCCAGTCCCACCCCAGATACATCTATAGCATCACCGAGAAGGGAAAAGAAGAGTATGAAAAGCACAGGGAAGTTTACAAAACAAAATTGGATGAACTCATCAAAATTTTTGAGAGAGTAAAGAAAGAGATTTTTAACGAATAACTATTGCCCTACATAGAATTTCACTTCTCCAAATGAAATCCAGTCACCAAGTTTCCCTTGCATAATTTTATGCGATATAGCATAAATTCTTATTGTATATGCACCATCGGGCAAATCCTTTGGAATTTTATATCTTATCGACAGGGTTTTTGGAGGAACATTGCCATCTATAAGTACCCAATCCCCTTTTGGTGGTATAAGATACACAACATACCGCTCAACATTATTAAAGTTTGAGGGAATCCACTGAATATCAATTTCACTTTCTTGCTTATATTTAAGGGCACTATTTGGATTTGCAACTGTTATAATCGGCCCGTATTTCTCAAATTCCTTTTTTGCATCCGTAAAATTCGGGTCATATAAATACGCATAAAAGAGGTGCTGCACCCCCTGCGGGAGATTCCCTGCGCTTATCTCAATCGTTCCCAACTTGTAGAGGGCATAGGCATTTCGAGGACTCGAAGAAACTGCAAGTGCATAATTCTCTCTGGCACTCTTTAAATCATTTAACTTCTCGTAATAAATCCCATAACCAATATAGACATCGGTTAGGATATCATTTGAAGAAAATCCCTGCGCAATTGCTTTCTTCCCCAAATCAAGCCCTAAATCAAGTTCACTTTTTGCGTTTTGTTGGTCATTTTCAAGATTTATATACGCAAGCGCAAGGGATGTATGAGCACCAGGGTCAAGCGGGTTCAGGTCGATAGTCTTTTTAAATTCATCGATACAACTCTTGTTACCAGTTTGATATAATAATTTTCCAAGTTCAAAGTGGTATAGAAAGTATTTAGGACACCTTCTTATGGCGGCATTGTATTCAGAAACTATATCGTTTAAATTATCCTGCGTTTCACTTTGAGGAAATACAACCTGATACATAAAATGCGCAAGGTCATAGTAGGGTTTTGCATCAAGCGGATTGAAAAGGGCTGCAGATTTAAAATCCGCAACAGTCTTTTCTACAGGAACCCTACCAGCGTTTGCAAAAGCAAGTCCATCGATATTGGCAGAAAGGAATTGAAACAGAAGGACCGTAAGGGCGATAATGAACACAACAATAAACATAAATACCCTGTTTAACTCCCGCTCTCCCTTTCTTTTTGTAATAACCTTCTCCTTCTTCTTAAAAACCCTATCAAAGAAAAACTTCCTTACAGGGCATACAGCAGTAATGTAGTGAGGCGCATCCTGTGAAAATAACACACCGAAGAAAAAGAAAAACACCATCGGCACAAACATCAAAGACCAGTCAAAATCAATGAGAGCATGAAGAAAAATTGCAAGTAACCCTGTAAAGAGTCCTATCTTTAAACTGTTCCTGCTATCTAAAGATTTCATTCCCCTTGCAAAGAGAGAAATTATAAGATAAATAAAGATACCTGCACCGACTATGCCCATCTCTGGAAGATACTGGAATAGAATACTATGCGGAAACTTGGAGAAAAAGTAAATTGATCTGTATTTTGCATATATGTACTGGTAAGTGCCAAGCCCTGTGCCAAAAACCGGATAGTCTCTTAAAATCTTGAAGGCGTCTTTTATCATAAAGACACGCCCGCCAAGGGAAGAATTATACTGGCCCTTTAAAAAGAAATTAACAAAAATCTGAATCTTACTCACAAGTGTTTTAATATATGGCGCAATAACATTTTTCTTGAGCACAAACAATACGCCACCTGCCGAAGCGAGAGCAAATAAGGTAAATAAAGAGATAATTTTTTCTCTTTTAGGAAGCAGGAGAACGAAAGTAAGCACGCCTACGAGAAACACCAAAAGCGCTCCTCTTGATTGGGTGAGGACAAATGTAATCAAGAAGAATAAAAGAAGCAAAATATAAATGACCTTCTTTAATATGCTTTTTTCATTGAGGACAAAGCCTGCAGCAATAAATAAAGGAAAAAGTAGAAATCCGCCAAATGTATTTGAATATTGAAGAGTAGAAGCAATAGACAATCCCTGGACAAAACCGTTATCCACAAGATATTTAAAAAATGGAGAAGAAATTTTAAACCTCACCCCAATATATGCAAGAAATCCTAAAAGAGAAAGCAAAAAAGAAATGCCAAGGATAAAATTAAGTGAAACACGGAACATCAATTCGTTTGAAACCGTATCGATTGCAATATAAGAGAGAATTACATAAAGGACAATTTTGTAAAACTCTGTAAGCGTTGCAAAAAAGTAAACCGTGAAGAAAAGAGATACAAAAGAAACTAAAAGGAAAAGAAATATACCCAAGTCAACCCCGCTTCCTTTTACAGGCTCGCCTTTTACAAACTTTTTATATACAAAAAGGACAATGGCAGGTAAACTCAAAAGGAATGTAAGATATGTCTCCCACTGGAAATATCCCCCCTGAAAAAGGGCAGTAAAGGCAATGGGGACAAGCGAAAAAACAAATATAAGGACATTCAGCAGGGTGCTCTCTTTTACTTCCTTTTTATTAACTTTGCTCTTTTTTGCCATCTCTTAATTATACACAATTGACAGAAATTTTATATCCGACAAGTTAAGGATTTTATCCTGGATTTAATGGAACCGATCTTACTCTTACAATTTCTTTTCCATTTTTATCGATACCCTTAATAAAAATTACAAATGGTCCCTTATCCGGTACTTTAATATAAGCAATTCTTGCGTCACTTTTTACTTCGCTTTCTTCAACTATTGAACCATTTACCTCAACACCTACAATAATCTTATCAAGCAAATTTGCATTCCTTAAGATAGAATAGCACATTTCTAAAGTGGTCCCCGCCTTTAAACTCACTTTATTAAGGTCTGTCTCAACTTTAATAAGAGGTGCAATGGCAAAGTACTCATTATATGCGTCCTCAATACAGGGATTTATGTTTATTATAGAATAGAGATATTCAACTTCTGAAAGCAAGTCGTTTTTTGACTTTGAAACTTCCGAAAGCCCTAAATATGCAAATGCATTTTCTTTGTCAAGCCCCAAAGCCTTTGTAAAATATGTTTTTGCTTTGTCTTCTTTTAAATGCGCAAAACCAAGCGCAGTGTATGTAATTGAATCTTTTTCTTTGGGCGTTATATAGTGCATAGCCCTGTACTCTTCATCGGTGCCTGTAAAGTTTAACGCATCTCTTGCAAGTATATCAACTTTATCTGTGTTGCCTTTCCCAGTATAAGCAAGTGCAAGGGATAGATCTGCCCTTATTGGCGCCCAGAGAGGGTTTCTCTCAAGCGCAATCCGTGCATATTCAATTGCCTTTTCGTCTTTTGAATAGAGATAAAGGCGTGAAAGCCTCAACGGGATATAGAAAGAAATCTTGTTTTCCTTATACGCCCTACCGAGTGCATCCTTTGCTTTTGAGACATTTTCTTCCCTCAAGACATTTACCATTGCTAAATCTTCGTAAGTTTCGGCAAGATTTGTTAGATAGTCTGCATTATATCGTGAAGCAGTCACTGCAACCTTGAAGTTTGCATTTGCTTTAGCAATATCGCCTTTTTGAAGATAGTTTTCACCTGTTGTTGCATAAATTGACGCAACAGTTTCAGGAATAAAGAAAATAACGAATAATACAAATACACCCGCCATAGAGAGAAGCACCAATGAATCTGAAGAGAAAACTCCAGAATTTACTTTTCTTTTACTACCTGCAAGCGCAAGTGCGATAAAGAAAAGAATGATTATGGAAAGATATTGAAAACTTAAATCGAGGTTTATGTGAATGAACAGCACAAGAAACGCAACAGCAATAAAAATGTTTATATCACTTTGGAAGGCGTTTTCTTTAAAAGACGCCCAAAATACGGATACAACAAACAAAAGAAACGCACCTGTCCCCAAAACTCCTGTTTCTGCAAGAAGCCGTGCAAGAAGAGAATGTGGATCAAGCGCATAAAAAAGCCCGACCCTATAGTTTAAGATTGCGTCTCTAAATGTATTAAGCCCTGTCCCAAAAATAGGATATCTCTTGAATATGTTTAAAGAGTCCAAAAGAAGTTGAATGCGATTTTCAAGTGAAAAGTTGTAAGTGCCTGCCAAAAATGTGAATAGTTCCTTTGCATGGGCTGCCCTATCTTTAACGATTGGCGCAAAGAAGATATTATTAAGAAAAATAAGAATGCCTGCAACAAGAAACACAGAAAGTGTATCCAGAAGCAGTCTCTTTTTATCTTTCATAAAGAGTGGCAGAAGAATCAAACCCACTAAAATAGAAATATATGCGCCTCGTGAATCCGTAAGGTATAAGGCAAACAACATTAGCACTGATTCAACAAAGAAAATGGGGTTTTTACGGGACCTATCAGTTACAAGTAGTCCAAGCGAAATTAGTGAGAAAAAGAGAAGATAGGTTGCAGCTGCATTTGGATACTGGAAGAAACTTGCAACTCTTGAGCCCTATATAAAGCCATTTGAAACAAGAAATCGAGAAATTTTACTTTCACTAAAGAAAACATAAGAAAGATACTCAAAGATGCTCGTAAGAGAAAACGCCGTTCCGATTGAAGAAAGAGCAGTCAAAAATCCTTTTATATCCTCTTCTTTCAGAAGCGACAAAACAACGAAAAAGTTTATAACGCCCGAAAATATCTCAAAGAATCCAACAAGGGATGCATACCTGTATTTTGATGTGAAGAGAAGCGCAAGTATCACGAAAATAAAAATCCACATTGAAATTGAGTTTTTGTAGAGGCTTACCCCATGAACCTTTGATACATAAAAAAGAAACAGGATAAATATAATGAAAGACAGCGTCATTGAGATAAATGCATAGTATTTGAGTTCCACCCCGTTAAAAACAGTGATAAATATGAGGTTGAATAGAACTAACCCAATAATTAATTTCTTAAGCAATCTCTCACTCATCCCAGATATTCCTTATGAGTTTTAAACCACTCAACTGTCTTTTTAATGCCCTCATAAAGAGAATAGTGAGGCACAAATCCAAGCACTTCTTTTGCAAAAGTCCCATCGAGTGCAATGCGCTTTACTTCGCCTGGTCTTTCATCTGCATAGATTGGCTCTATTTTCTTCCCAAAAACTTCGCAAAGTATTTCCACAAGTTCGTTTACGGAAGTTTCAATGCCTGTTCCAATGTTATAAGTGCCTTCTTTTCCGGTAAGCGCAAGCAAGTTTGCCCTAACTACATCCTCGACAAATATATAATCCCGTGTTTGTGTGCCATCTCCATAGATTATAGGGCGTTCTCCCTTGAGGATCTTTCCTATAAATATCGCAATGACACCTGCTTCGCCAAGAGGGTCTTGCCTTGGCCCATACACATTTGCATATCGCAAAATGACCCTTTCAAATCCGTGAGTCTCCTCCGGAAGCCCTTTGTTTTCAACATTTTGAGCGGAGCTGGTCGGATTATTTTGTTCTCCTTCCGAAAAACTTCCTTTTCTGTCCTCATGAGGATAACTAATGGGAGCATTTTGATCTCCTCCCGGAAGTCTTGCTTTCCCGTCGTTTTTAGGGGAACAAAGTGGAGTATCTCGATCTCCTCCTGAAAGCCTTCCCTCGCTGTCGTCGTGAGCGGAACGAAGTGGAGCGTAACGATCTCCTCCGTATAGCCTTTTAAAGTAATTAAGGTAGTTTTCCCCGCAATATTTTGACACACCATAAGGGGAAAGTGGCTCAACAGGCGTATCTTCGGTTGCAGGAAGTTTCACCGGCTCTCCGTAAAGTGCACCACCCGTTGAAGAGAATATAACTCTTTTTACTCCATACTCAACAGATAACTTAAACAAGTTAATAGACCCTAATACATTTACTCTACCATCAAACACGGGGTCGCTTACAGACTTACGCACATCAATCTGTGCTGCAAGATGGTAGAGTATCTCTGGCTTAAAGTCTTTAAAGACTCTTTCAACACCTTCAAAATCAGTAATATCCACATTATAGAACTTTGCATCAGTATTCAAATTTTCTTTCCTTCCTGTCGATAGATTATCAAGGATTGCAACCTCGTGCCCCTCTCTAACAAGTGCATCGACTACATTTGACCCAATAAAACCTGCTCCACCTGTAACCAAAATTCTCATTAGTTCCTCCACAGTATTAAATAATTTTAATCATCACAAAATTATAACCAAATTCAGTTAAAAAATGTTTAACACCCCTCGAATTTTCGATTCCAACCAAAAGGAGGAGACCCCTCACTCAATCGAAAGGGACAAAGGTCCCCTTTCGAACCGACACGAAGTGTTGTCCCGAACGCCTTTTGTAAGGGATCTCCCATATTGGGAAGGGGACACCCCTTCCCAACTAACCCCGCAAAAACAAAGATCATTTTCTTGGTCGGTCACTCCGAGCACAGCGAGGAATCTCCTCAGTTTCTGTTTATGGGTGGAGTTGGAGGAGGGTCAGTACACCTCCTCGATATAAGGAGGAGACCCTTCACTGCGTTCAGGGTGACAGAGGGGAGGAGGAGACCCCTCAGAACGGCATTTCGGGGTGACAAAACAACGCTGTCATGTCGAACGAAGTGAGAAATCTCCTATTCAATCGAAAGGGGGAACAGACCCTTTCGAACTTACCCCATAAAGGATTTAAAGCCTTTTGGGGGAGTCTTGAGGGGGATCCTTCTCACCCCCTCAATTGGTTGAGGAGGGTTCGTTCCCCTCCTCCATTTAACGGAGGAGACCCCTCACTACGTTCGGGGTGACAGAGGAAGAGGAGTTTTTTAGGGAGAGTCTTGAGGGGGATCCTTCTCACCCCCTCAATTGGTTGAGGAGGGTCAGTTCACCTCCTCGATTGGCTGAGGGTTCTACCTCAATTTCCCCTCCAACTCTATCGTAAGGTCTTTCAGCGTTTTTACCTCTTCCCTGAGTGTCTCTGCATTCTTTTCTTCAAGAAAATCGACAATATTTATTGCATGTTGAACGTTCTTTATTGCACTTTTTAAACTTACCGGCTTAAAGTTGGTCATTGTGCTTACCATATTTGCAACATCGTCTGAAGAAAGTTCTTGCTCTTCAATAATCTTTACCACCTTTTTAATAGTTTCTATATCCTTTACTTTAAGGAGATTTTCAACATGCCGTGAGGTAAGAGGAGAATTCGGGTCATCAATCTTCCTCTGTATCTCTTCGGGAAGTTCAAGGAGGCTCACCCAGCGTATAAGGGTAATAGGTGATTTTCCAATCGCCTTGCACAGTGCGCTCACAGTGAGCGCAAACTCCTCAGGGACTTCTCTTCCTCTCCTGTAGTTTATAAGAAGCGTCTTTACGCTTTTATCCCCTGCATACGGCTTGAGATAGTTGTAAATGGCTCTTGCCCTCTCAACAGGCGAGATATCCTCCCTCTGGAGATTTTCTACAATCTGTATTTCCCTTATAACCTGCTCGTTCTGTGGGTCAATTACAATAGCAGGGATTGTCTCTTGCCCCAAAAGAAGCGTTGCCCTGAACCTTCTCTCCCCTGCAACAATGAGGTATTTTGAATCTACTTTCCTTACAAGTATTGGTTCAAGGACGCCATGCTTTTCAATACTATCTGCCAGTTCTTTTATACTCTCTTCATTAAAATGCTTTCTTGGCTGGTTTGGATCAGGTTCAATGTCCTTTACATTCAAATCAAGTACCTTTGTATGTATCTTTTCCTGCACTAACTCTTCAATATACCCCTTATCGTATCTTGTTAAAAAATCCTTTGGTAAACCTTTTTTATCCAATTTTCCCTCCCTATTTCCCTAATCTTTTAAGGACTTCTTCTCCTAAGTTTGCATACTGCAATGCGCCCTTTGAATCGGGAGCAAAGGCAAATATGTCTTCTTTAAATGCAGGGCTTTCTTCAAGCCTCACATTCCTTGAAATGCGTTCATCAAATACAAGGTCAGAGAAAAGTTCCATAATCTTCTTACCTGCATCCTTTGCAAGGATAGTTCTTCCATCTACCATTGTAATAACAACGCCCAATATTTTTAGCCTTTCATTAAATGTATCTCTCACGCCTTTAAATGTATCAAGAAAGTCTTCAACTCCTTCCAGTGCCCATGGCGAAGGTGTAATAGGGACGATCACATAGTCAGATGCAGCAAGCGCATTTACTGTGAGCAGTCCAAGGGAAGGAGGCGTATCAACAACAAGAAAACTGAACATATTCACAAGTTTTCCTGTAAGTTTTCTCAATCTTATGGGCGCATCAAACTCACCTGCAAGTGCCCTTTCCACTTTTGCAAGATGAATTGAAGAGGGTATAAGAAATAGATTTGGCACAAGCGTCTCGTAAATAAGTTCGGGTGGTTCAAATGCCTCATCCATAAGAGCAGAATATACAGTTTTCGAGGGAGGATTCTCAAGAAATACAAATGTAGAGTTTGCCTGTGGGTCGATATCTATAAGGAGAGTTTTGAAGTTTTTTCGTGCCAAAAACGATGCAATGTTGACTGCAGTTGTTGTTTTCCCAACTCCACCCTTCTGGTTTGCAATAGTAATTGTAATCACACAAGACCTCCTTCATCAATTATTTTTAATAAAGCAATAAACTCCTTTAAATCTTCTTTCCATTCTTCTCTTCTCCTTTTATAATAGTATCTTCCTTTCATTGTAATTCCATAAACAAGGCGTGGATGTTTTGTCCTGCCAACAATCCATTCTCCCTTTATATAACCCTGGACGCTTAGCTTTTTAAGCAGGGGGTATATAAAACCAGGGTTCGGATACCATCTCCCTTCACTCAAGTCGGAAATCGCCCTTGAAATCTCTTCCCCATAAAGTTCTCTTCCATAAAGCAAATGGAGGATATAGAAAGAGAGAAATTCCCTGGAGCCAAAAAAACTCGTTATAAATAAATTTTTGTCTTCTTTTTTATTAAAATCTTTTGGCACCTTTCGCACCCTCACTATAAATTTTTATAATTATACCCCATTTATTAATTTTTAAAAACCCTTCACTATCTATTATGGAGGGGGTGTCAAAAATTCTTTGAAAAAATAAAAATTGCCTGTATAATTTGTATTTAGATGGAAGATGGAATGAAAGACTATATAAGAGGATTTTCGATACATAAACCCACTGTGGTTGGGAAAAAAGGGGTGGATTATCGGATGTGAGAGATGAAATTTACATAAGAGGGGCGAGGGTTCATAACCTCAAAAATATCACCCTTGTAATACCTCGGAATAAACTTGTCGTTATAACAGGTGTATCAGGCTCGGGGAAGTCTTCTCTTGCATTTGATACGCTCTATGCAGAAGGGCAGAGGCGTTATGTGGAATCTCTTTCAGCATATGCAAGGCAGTTCATTGGCATTATGGAAAAACCAGATGTGGATGTGATTACTGGACTTTCTCCTGCCATTGCAATTGACCAGAAGAGTGCAAGTAAAAACCCCCGTTCAACTGTAGGCACAATGACAGAAATCTATGATTACCTGAGGCTTCTCTATGCACGCATCGGCGTCCCACATTGCCCGAACGATGGCACAGTGATAAAAAAGCAGACGCCAGACGAAATTGTGGAGCAGATCTTTAAAACGCTTCCCCACAAAAAGATAGAGATCCTTGCACCGCTTGTGAGGGGAAGAAAGGGAGAGTACAGGGCACTTTTTGAAAAATATGTAAAGAAGGGATATGCACGGGTAAGGGTAGACGGCATTATGTATACTCTTCAGGAAGAGATCCCGCTTGATAAAAATAAAAAACATGATATTGACCTTGTTGTGGATAGGGTGGTTGTTGTAGAGGATGAAAAGAGCAGGATCGAAGATTCAATTGAACTTGCTCTGGAAGAGGGCGACGGCGTTACCAAAGTGAGGGAGGAGGAAGGAGGGGAGTATCTTTACTCTTCAAAATTTGCCTGCCCTGTGTGTGGATTCTCCATAGAAGAAATTGAGCCAAGACTTTTTTCTTTTAATTCACCATATGGTGCCTGCCCTGAATGCGCTGGCCTCGGCTTTAAGATCGAGCCAGATCCTGATCTAATAGTGCGTGATTGGAACCTGAGCCTGGAAGAGGGTGCGATACAGATCCCTGGTTTCAGAGGATTTGATACATACACTTTTCAAATTCTCCTTCAGGTTGCAAGGCGATATGGTATTGATACTTACAAACCGCTTAAGGACTTTACAAAGGAAGAACTGGACCTCATCTTTTATGGAACAGAGGGAAGGATTCCTGTAAAAGTTGTTTCAAAGGAGGGAGAAGAGTACCACTTTGGCACATACTTTGAAGGGATTGTAAATCTCCTCAAAAGGCGATATAACGAGACAGAGTCAGAGAGTATGAAAGAAGAATACGAGAAATTTATGCGGCGTGTGGAGTGCCCTCTCTGTCATGGAAAAAGGTTAAGGAAGGAAGCACTTGCAGTGACAGTTGATGGCATTAACATTGCAGATTTAACGAGTTTTTCAATAGGGCATGCCTATAAATTCTTTTTGCACCTTGGGCCACTTCTTTCGGAAAAGGAGCGCCTCATCTCTCATCAGATTATAAAAGAGATTAAAAACAGGCTTAAATTTCTCATAGATGTGGGATTGGGATATCTTACTCTGGACAGACCTTCGGAGACCCTTGCAGGGGGAGAGGCGCAGAGGATCCGCCTTGCTACACAAGTTGGCTCAAAACTTGTTGGTGTCCTTTATGTCCTTGATGAGCCTTCCATTGGGCTTCATCCACGGGATACGGATAAGTTATTGAAGACACTCAAGGAGTTAAGAGACATCGGGAATACAGTCATTGTTGTAGAGCACGACGAAGAGACGATAAGGGAGGCAGATTACATTGTGGATATAGGACCCGGTGCAGGCGAAGAGGGGGGTTATATTGTTAAAACGGGGACACTTGAAGATATAATGAACGAGCCAAGATCACTTACAGGACAGTATCTCAAGGGTGCGCTCACAATTCCTGTGCCAGAGAAAAGAAGAAGCAGTCGTGGTGAATTCCTTGTTGTAAAAGGAGCAAGAGAGCATAACCTGAAGAATATTACAGTTGAATTTCCGCTGCACACATTTATCTGTGTAACAGGTGTATCAGGCTCGGGAAAATCTACGCTTATCTATGATGTCCTCTTTAAGGCATTGATGAAGAAGATCTACAAATCAAAGGAAGAACCGGGGAAACACGATAAGATAGAAGGGATAGAATACATCGATAAGGTTGTGATGGTAGACCAATCTCCCATTGGACGCACCCCTCGCTCAAATCCTGCAACATACACGGGTGTTTTTACACCTATAAGGGAACTCTTTGCAAGCCTTCCTGAAGCAAAGGCAAGGGGATACAGGGCAGGGAGGTTCAGTTTTAATGTGCCTGGTGGAAGATGCGAAGCATGCGAAGGAAATGGATACATAAAGGTGGAGATGCAATTTTTACCGGATGTGTATGTGCCGTGTGAAGTGTGCCATGGGAGGCGTTACAACAAAGAGACACTTGAAATAAAGTACAAAGGGAAAAGCATAGCGGATGTGCTTGAGATGAGCGTAAAAGAGGCAATGGCATTCTTTGAAAATATCCCTGAGATAAAAAGGAAACTTAAGTTTTTAGATGATGTAGGGCTCGGGTATATAAAGTTAGGACAATCTGCCACAACCCTTTCGGGAGGAGAGGCACAGAGAGTAAAACTTGCTTCAGAACTTCAAAAGCGAGGCACAGGAAGGACGATCTATTTTTTGGACGAACCCACAACAGGACTTCACTTTGCAGATGTCCAGAAACTCATAGATGTCCTTCAAAGGCTTGTAAATCAGGGGAATACGGTGATCATTATCGAACACAATCTTGACATAATAAAATCCGCTGATTATATTATTGACCTTGGACCCGAAGGAGGAGAAAAAGGCGGATATGTTGTAGGGACTGGCACACCGGAAGAGATTGCAAACAATCCAAACTCCTATACAGGGCAGTATCTAAAAAGAGTCTTAGGACAAATTAAGTAACCTTTTATAAACAGGGACAATATTTACTATTACACCAAGATTTTTGTTAACAGTGTGTAGATATATCTTATGAAAGCGGGGAGTGGTCCCCGCTTATGGTAAAAATTATAAAGTCTACTTAACCTTCTTGTGGCAGAACCACCAATCGAAGCAGGTGTACTCTTTCACTCTCTTTTTAGCAGTTTCTACATCAGATGCAGGACTGATTATCACTTCGTCCTTAATGAGTTCGTTGTTAGGCCAGTTTGCAGGAATTGCAACACCTTCTTTATCTGCAAGTTGCAAGCCTTCGACAATTCTTAAGATTTCATCCATATTCCTACCAAGTTCCTGTGGATAGTAGAGCATTAACCTTATGACACCCCTGTCATCAATCACAAATACTGCTCTTACAGTGTTCGTGCCCTTGTTTGGATGAAGCATTCCAAGTGTTTCTGCAATTTGACCTCTATCGTCTGCAATGATGGGAAACGGAATTTGCACCTTCAAAGTGTTCTCAATCCACTCAACCCATTTAATGTGAGAGAATACCTGGTCGATTGAAAGACCAAGAAGTTCCGTGTTGAGTTTTTTGAATTGCTCATACCTCTTTGCAAATGCAACAAATTCGGTCGTGCAAACCGGAGTGAAATCCGCAGGATGGCTAAAAAGCACTAACCATTTGCCTTTGTAGTCATCTGGTAGTTTCTTCACACCATGTGTTGTCTTCACAGTAAACTCTGGGAGTTTTTCACCCAATAAAGGCAATCTTTTTACTTCTTCCATCTTTTACCTCCTAATTTAAAATTTTTCTAAACTACAGCTATATTTTATTCAAAAATAATTTTTTGTCAAGACCTATGGAAACTATAAGATAACATTTCAAACGAAGTGAGGAGTGATAAGAATGGCGTCATTTCGAGCGAAGCGAAGGATCTCCGCTTTTTCCACAAAATGCATAGAATACTTATTATTTTGTCATTTCGAGCGTAGCGAGGCATCTCCTCAGTTTATGTTTTCAGGGTGACAAAGAACAGGCTAATGGTAACAGGCAGCGGTCTTCAGGAGCAGTAACATTACCTTTTAATTCTAAAAATTATGTTTAGCAAAATCGTAAGAACAAGGCTTATAATAATAGAGGTCGCAATGGGGAAGTAAAACTCAAAATTATCTCGTTTAATGTAAATATCGCCTGGAAGCCTCCACTTCCAGTTTTCAAAAAGCATAAGAATAAGCCCGAATAGGATTAACAAAATACCAAACCCTGCAAGTAACTTCCACATCTTCATACTACATTTTACAAGAAATTTTCACCCTTCAAAATTTTTTAGGTGCGCCTTATAAAACTACTTTGAAATGAGCATCGTCAGTGCAATGGAACGCAACTTTGACTCTGCTTTATCTGCACGGGAGGGTATCATCACGGGTTTTGCTGCACCAACAACAGTTACTGCAAGTGGTTTTCCTCCAATGTACTCCACAGATTTTCCAAGGACATTCCCCGAAACAATATCCGGGGTAATAAGGATATCTGCATCACCTGCAACCTCAGATACGATGCCTTTTTTCTCTTTTGCATACATTGAAAGTGCGTTATCGAGCGCAAGAGGACCATCAACAACACATCCCTTTATCTGCCCTCTTTCCCACATTTTTCTAAGTATTGAGGCATTTACGGTTTCAGGCATATCCGGGTTTACTACTTCCACTGCACAGAGGAGCGCAACCTTCGGCATTGGATTTCCCAGTTTATTACAAACGATCACTGCATTATCAATCTCCTTTATGAGAGTGTCAATGTCTGGACGAATGAGAACACCTCCATCTGAAATAAGGACAATCTTCTCACGCCCTTCGTAATTCGATTCAAACGCAGCAACACTTGTAATAATCCTATCTGTCCTGAGTCCCCACTCCTTATTGAGCACTGCCTTCAAAAGTGTTGCAGTTTTCACAGAGCCTTTAAGGAGAATGCCCGCTCTTTTCACAAGTTCAACGGCGGTTCTGCACTTTTCTTCCTCTTCTCTTACATCCACAATCTCTTTTACAAAATCTCTTGAGTCAAATTCCCCAAGGATTCTTTCGAATTTTTCCTTGCTGCCTACACATATCCCTTCGCCTATGCCAATCTTGTAGGCATCGTAAACTGCCTCGACTGCATCCGCATCTTCTCCTACAACAATGATAGGTGTCTTTCCAGCGCCTTTGAGATACTCAAAAATCTCACTAAAATTTTTAAACATCTCAACCTCCTTACATTTCCTTTATATTGTGCTCTTTTCTCTCTTTGTTGAGTGAAAGGGCTTTGTGATGCTCTTCGATTTCTTTATTGGTCTTAAGCCTGAATTTGTAATCTTTGAAAATTTTCACAACTGAATTATACTATCTATGTATGGAAAAGTCAAGTTTGATTAAGAAGTACATAAAAACCGGCCTTCCGACCCCAAGAAAGGTGTCGAGGGAAGATAATTTCAATGTGAAAAAGCATGTCATTATAGTTTTGGTACTGCTTATTCTGTCATTTTCTGAATTTGCAAATGCGACAAATTCAAGCACTTATAAAATCGTCATTGATAAGTCCTACAAACTTCTATTTCTCTACGAAGGGGATAAAATTTCAAAAGTCTTTCCCGTTTGTATTGGTGAACATACACCCGACAAAGAAACACCCACAGGGCTTTATAAAATTATTAATAAATCATTCGACCCTGTTTGGTACTTTGAAGGGAAAATTTACCAACCCTATAAAATAGACAAGAACAACGGGCTTGGGATGGTATGGATGGGATGGAATCTCCCTTCCTACGGGCTTCACGGCACAAATGAGCCATTCTCTATTGGTTTTGCAAACTCCCACGGTTGCGTAAGGATGGAAAATAAGGACGCACTCTACATTGCAAAAACAATTCCTGTAGGAACAGAAATTGAAGTGCGTGAGGGTGATGCGTCCTTTCGCCTTTCAAAACACCTTGAAACAATAAATGTCCTTTATGCAGTAAACACCGTATTAAACGGAACAAAATAAGGAGGGCTGTATGATTGTCGAATTTGAAGGCAAGAAACCAAAAATTTCAGAAGGTGCTTTTATATTTGAAACGGCTATCATAATTGGCGATGTAGAAATTGAAGAAGGCGTAAGTATATGGTATGGTGCAGTTTTAAGAGGCGACATCGGTAAAATTGTCGTAAAGAGAAATTCAAATATACAGGATAATGCAGTCTTGCATGTTGACGAAAATGGGCTTTGCATAATTGGTGAGAATGTCACAGTTGGACACAACGCAATCATCCACTCTGCAAATATTGGTGACAATACGCTTATTGGAATGGGTGCAACGATTCTTTCAAATGCAAAAATAGGGAAAAACTGTATTATTGGTGCGCAGGCACTTGTGCTTGAGAATACAACCTTTGAAGATAATTCGCTTATAGTAGGAGTCCCTGCAAAGGCTGTAAGAAAAGTTTCCAAAGAAGAAGAGGTGCACCTTATTGAACATGCACTTAATTACAAATCCCTTGCAGGGAGATATTTTAAAAAGTAGTATTACCTTTTTTCAACGACAAGAACTGTTGCGCCATCTTTAAATTCTGCTGTTGCGTGTGTCTTTGCGCCAATGAGTTTTGCAAAAGCGCCTGCAAGTAAGCCTCTTAAAAAGTTATTTGTTGGTTCAGATCCATTTACTTGAGCAGATTCGCTTTCGAAGTCATTATATAATTTAACAACAAGTCTTCCTCTTTCAAGACTTAATTCAAGGAATTCAGGGATGCCCCATCCTGTGAAGAAGGTTGTAATTGCTCCAACAATTTTTGGAACCATTTCTTTTGGAGTTCCTAATTTTAGATATGTTTCTGCCATTACCTCTCCATAACTGTATCCAAACCAGTATAGGAACTCTCTTGCCATTCTCTCGCCCATTATGTTTGCAGTGGACTTAATCATGTAATCTGGGAATGCATCAACATTCATAAGAATCCAGCGTTTCCCAAGAAACATTATCTTTCCTTCTTCGTTTGTAAGTTTCTGTGCCTTATCAAGACCAATAACTTTTAATATTTCTTCGTACTCTTTTTTGATTTCTTCCATCTTTTACCTCCGTTCAGATTAATTTAGACAACTCTTCGATACCCTTCTTGATTGTAAGCATTACCATTCCAAGTTTTGCTTCTTTGTTTGTTACAACCATAAGGGCTGCAAGGTTTTTGATGCCCGTTGTAATAACATAGCCAAATTCACCTTTCACATACGCCTGTTCAAGAGTGCCTTTCTTTAACTCATCAAGCGCTCTTTCTCCTAAAGCAAGAATTGCAGCAGACATTGCAGCAACCCTGTCCTCTTCTGCATCAGGCGGGAGTAAACTTGCAATTGGAAGTCCATCAAGACTTACAGCGGCAAGTGCCTCAACATCTGGATTATCTGCCTTCAACTGTTTTAAGACTTCTGTAATTTGTGCTGGTTTTCCTTCAACCATATTTAACCTCCAAAATCAGTTTTCACAAAACGAGCAATTATATCAGAAAGTTTCCCTTTAATCAATATTTTTATTAACAAATTATTTATAAGAAATTTTCAAAAAAAGACTGATTATTTTCGCTATTTAAAGTTTTTAAAAATGCTACAACTACACCAATTTTAAATTTGCTTTGTAATGTTCAACTTTCTCAACCACAATGACTGTTACGCCATCTTTAAATTCTGCTGTTGCGTGTGTCTTTGCGCCAATGAGCTTTGCAAAAGCGCCTGCAAGCATGCCTCTAAAAAAGTTATTTGTTGGTTCAGATCCATGGATCTTTGTAGAATTGTCCTAAAGACATAGAAAATTTCTATTTTTTAAATCTTGACTGACAAAACAATTTTTGTATAATTCTCTTAATTTAAAAAGTGAGGTGCTTATATGAAAGGGACAATTATTAATGTGATTACGGTGCTTATTGGAAGTTCATTGGGGCTTTTAATTGGTGGAAAGTTTCCTGAGCGGATTAAAAAGATTGTTATTCAGTCGATTGGTCTTTTTACAATCCTAATTGGAGTAACGATGATAATAAAATCAACAAAATTTATCGAGATATTTTTGTCTCTTATTTTGGGAAGTATTACAGGGGAATTGCTCAGACTTGACGAGAGATTGGAAGGTTTGATGGAAAAGGTAAAAAGTAAAATTTCTCCAAATTCGCCACACTTTGTCGAAGGATTTATAACGGCGACTCTTGTGTTTT
>Ga0078972_1010089_pt1 | contig 17975 bp, 22 predicted proteins | sample YelNatPaOPGAMG01_FD_67568 | JGI IMG/M metagenome (GOLD analysis project Ga0078972, IMG submission 67568) | Hot spring thermophilic microbial communities from Obsidian Pool, Yellowstone National Park, USA - OP-RAMG-01 (SPADES assembly) (version 2) | ecosystem: Environmental > Aquatic > Thermal... | reverse complement strand
GGGCGTCGTAAAATTGCGCATTTTGCGATGACCAAGCAAGCGCAAACCTTATAATTGCGGGCGTCGTAAAAATCTATTTTTACGATGACCGCAACAATGTCGCGAAGCGACAATATAAAATGCGCTTGCGTTCCTCAAGAAAACTGCCCGAAGCGGAGTTTTTAGGGGGTGCCTAAAAACGAAGCGGAGGGCAGCATGCTCGCCTGAACATCTCCGCTAAAGCGGAGTATTATCCGCGCAACTATCCGCTTAAGCGGATTTTTTTTATTATTAAATTAAAATTTTTAACCTTTTAAAGTTGCGCGGATAGGCGCGCGTTAGCGCGCCTCACTATAATCCCCATTAGCGCTTTGTTACCAGTTTGTTCGCTTTATCGGTGGCGTCAACTGGCGTTTGAGAGGTGTAAGCGGTTGGATAGCCACTAATATTTCCAATTCGGGCGGAAATCGTCTTATTATTCTGGTCATGTTATTTATTCCCGAGTTCGTTTACCAATACCGCTCTAATTCAGTCCTCTATTCTATTCCCCCCCAAATGTGTATCGTTTTTTGTTTGTTTAATCAATCAAAAAAAATAAAGGGGGGTTCGGGGGGATATTTCCCCCCGCAATATGGTTCTTTGGTTGTTTTTTATAATTTGTTATAATTTTTTTATATGGTAGTTGTGGTTAAGCCAATGTTTTCTCAAAAGGCTTCTGGATCTATTGCTGATACTCTTACTGTTCGTTGTGGGTCTGTAATTTATAAAAAGATTATGTCTGATACTGATAATCCTTTTGATGATGACTTAACTTATATGCAGAGACTTTTTCAATTAGCGGCTAAAACGTGGAAAAATTTACCTCCGGAAATTAAAGAAGAGTGGAAACATGTTATTTGGCGTTCTGTTGTCTCTCCTATTTGTTTAGCTATGTATTTTACTTATCCTTTACTTAATTATATCGGCGTTCTTGGTCAAACACCAGGTGAAGGTCAGTATTTTAAATTTGGAAAGATGGTGCTTTATCTTTTACCATGGCAAGTTCCGATGTATATGAAAATTTTGTTAGGGATAGCTGGTTTATTAGCGTCTGTTAGAGCAATTTATAGTTTAGATGGTTATCAACTTTGGATGTCCTGTTTTCTTGTAACAAGGGGTTTACACTGGGATCGTTATCCTCATCCTCCTCCTGCGTTTGATAAATTAGAGAGTTTTTAACCTCTTGATTTTCTTTTAGTTTTTTTTTATCATTTGTTTCAATATGGATTTATCAAAATTAAAAGATTTTCTTGATTTAGGCGGTGTTTTTATCTTAGCCATAGTTCTTTTACAGCAATGGTCTGTTCGGTTTGATCGAATAGAGGATAAACTGTCTCGTCTTATCGCTCTTTTAGTTTTAGCGATCGAAAAAAAAGTTCCCAATCAAAAGATTGAAGAAATTTTAAGAGAAGATGAGTTAAAAGTTTTAAATGGGAAATCATGATAGATAATATAATCTTTTTATTTTTAATAATGATTGCTTTATCTTATATCCGTCGTCCTGGTTACTAAGATTTTTTTTTATGATTTTTCTCTTCTTTTCTCTATTTTGATCATTGTTTGTTAACAACGTGGCTTGTATTTAGCTTGTGTTAGGCTGGTGCCGAATTTGGATTGTTTAGGTTTTGTGTTTGGTTAATGATTTTTAAAAAAATCTTCAAAAAATTACGCATAAAAAATTGAATTTTTAAAAGATAATTAAAAAGACGATACTTATATCGGAAAAAATAAAAAGTCTTCAAAAAAGGGCTTTTTTCGTTTATTTTTTCAATGTCTATTCTTTTTCTTCCGGATTTCCCGTTTTTTAAAAAAAACTAAAAAAAATAGTAAAATAATTGTATGACAAAAGTTGCTCAAATGTCTATTCCACCTGAATTTCAATCTCTTCTTGATAAAATTATTGCTCATTTTGATCAAATTATGTATCCAACTTGGGCGACTCGTTTTTTTCATAAAACGCGCTCAGCTAAACAAAGGAATAAAGAAAAAACTTATATCCCTGGCGCTCGGACTGTTTGGAATTCCTTTACACAAGCTCAGAAAGATGCTTGGAAAAATTCTCGTCAATATACAATTTGGCAAAGAGAGTATGTTTCAAGTAAACATTCCTGGAGTGGTTATAATACTTTTATCACCGATTATTCCTATCGCAAAAAAAATCACTTATCCCTTCCTGGCACTCCTTCCTCCACTCACCAGCTTTTTGGATTAAAAATGTCTAACCCTGGCGGGGCTTACGATGTTCAGTGTCGGCTTCATCTTAAAGATCTTGTCGGTCCAATAAAAATTGAATTTTATTATAAAAAAATAGAATATACTGGTACCTTCGGTGATCCCTTTAATGTTATTGCCGATGCTTTTTTTTTCGATGGCGGGCTTAACATTCTTGATGAAGAGACTTGGGAATCACCTTCCGGTAATATTAATTGGTCAAAAGTCACTATTAACCTTGGAGAATCCAAAAAAAAGTATTTTCATTTAATTATTCAATTTTCATTGCTTGATTACGATGCGGATGTTTTTTTTGATAAATTTAGCGTTTCTGATTATTATGGTACTTTTTATTATGATAGTTTTATCAAAAAATCCGGTGGTGTTTGGGAATACCAGCCGTTTTATCGAAAGCAGGGCTGGGCTTTTTATCCCTCATTTGACGTGCCTTATTTTGAAGTGGTATACTTAGATAATTAAAAAAAAAGTATTAGCCGTTTTCCGTGTTTAGCCTATGCCAGATCCAATAACTTGGTATATTTTAGCAAAAAAAGTAGATGATCCAACGACTATTGAAGAAGAGATAGATGCTAAAATATTACAGCACAATCTTGATCCATCGGCTCATGGTCAATCGGATGAAGCCATTTATCTTCATCGTATTTCTCAAATATTAGATCATGTAAATTATTCAATTTATAATATTAAACTTAATCCTGAATCACGGCCAATTAAAGCGTTTGTTGATGTTGGCGGTGCGGCTGAATTTACAGATATAGCAAGTGCTATTGCTTATGTTCGCGAGCTTGGTGGTGGTCGGATCTTTATTTATCGAGGTACGTATGTTCTAGAGGATGATTTATATCTTGATAGCAATATTATTCTTGAAGGTGAAGATGATAGTCTTGTTTTTATTGACTGTAACGACGATAAAAAAATTTATTGTATTGGTACATCTGATAATCATAAGAAAAATATTGAAATAAAAAATATCACTTTTAAAAATTTTCATGAATACGGTCAAAAATGGTTTGATTTTGAATACACGGACGATGTAAAAATTACTAACTGCGGATTTACTTTTTTTGATAACTATTATGACAATAACGATACTCGAACTTTTTATCTAAACGAGTGTACAAATTTTCTTTTCGAAAATAACGCCGTATATTACGCCGAAGACTTGGTTTATGCAGAAAACTGTCTCGATATTCGGGTTGTAAATAATTATTTTAGTTGGCTTGCGTACTGTCCAGTTACAGTTGTTAATTCTCAGTCGATCGATGTTTCTCACAATCAAGCTACTTATATTTATGGTAATTTAGTTGAAGCAAAAAATTCAAGCCAAAATATTACTATTTCCGGTAATAATCTTTTTGATATTGGCGGTGGTTTAATTTATGCGGTTGATTCTCACGATATAATCATTGAAAATAATAATGCGCCAGATCTTGAGATTGCAAGTTACGCTATTTTTCTTATTAATTGCTATGATGTAATTATCAATAGCAATATTATCCAGTATCCAAATACCACTGGAATTTATAGTTACAACGGCTATAACATTCAGGTTCTCAATAACTCTATCGGATATACCGGATCAACAGCCATCTATTTTAATGGTACTAGTACGTCAACTATTTTAATCGCCGGAAATACGATAATTGGAGCTGATACCGGTTCGATCATTACTCAAGGTAGTCAAATAAATATCGAAAACAATCTTATTCTCGAATCTTCAGGATACGCCTGCGGTGTTAAATGTACCAATGGACAAAAAATTACTATTGTGGGAAATGAAATAAAACAGGCCACTCGTGATGGTTTATATATAGAAAATACAGATAATGTGGTTATAGTAGGCAATATAATAATGAATTGTAATTGGTATGGTTTAAGCATCGTCAATAATACCTGTAATCATACGTTGGTTGTTGGTAACATTATTCGCTCAAATAGTATCGGTCAAATAAATGACTTTGGATTAAATACTTTAAAAGATCATAATATGACAACTTAATCTTATGAGAACATCAGAACAAATGCTAAAAGAAGCTTATTCAATCCCTTTTTGTCGCCGGTGTAAAAAGCCGTTGACAAATGAACAAATGGAGAAAGCAAAAAAAAATAACTTCTTGCCTTTATGTGATGAGTGTGATAAAATAATGAAAGAGGCCCTAAAAAAATGCTTACCTTTAATGCAAAAGTTGAAGCTGTAATCGGGTCGGATTATTATCCAAAAGTTTCTCCTATTATTCGGTCTGCTTCTCAAAAAATTGATATTATCATGTATGAGTGGAAATGGTATTCTCACGAATTCGCTGGTGGAGTTCAACGATTAAATAATGAAATTATCTCAAAAGCACGGGAAAAAGTTAATGTTCGGGTGTTATTAAATATAGAATCAATGGGTCATGCTATAACAAAAATAAATAGTCGGACTGCTTCTTTTCTCCAGCAAAAAGGGGTAATTGTAAAGTTTGGTCAAGTTGGTGTGGCCACTCACGCAAAAATGGTCATTGTTGATGATCGTTTCTGCGTTGTTGGTTCTCATAATTTTTCAAAAGGATCATTCACAAGAAATCAAGAATGTTCTGTTTTAATAGAAGGCGGTGAAGCAATCCGTCCCTTCATAGATTATTTTAAACTTCTTTGGGATCAATTTTGATTTAGTGATAAAATAATAGTGCTATGGTAAAAATTCGGGGACTTTTCTCAGTCACTCCAGCTGCCGGTTGGCTTGGCGGTAAAATGTATTCCAAAAGACAATATCGCAATGGAGTTTGGGTTCCGCCAAAAAAAGTTGTTTTAGTCCCTTATCCAATCGGGTTAATGCCTTTTATCCGTTTTCCTTATAAAGTCGCTGGGACTGGTTTAAGAGATCATAAACTTTTTTATGCGGGTTGTTATCGCTATCCCTATCATATTCCAGCTTTCGGGCTTTTTCCTTATCCTCCATTTATTTCTCAGTATTACTCGGTTAAAGGTTGGATTTATCAAGCGCGCCGCACTTGGCACGGGATTATTCCAATCGCCAAAAGGGCTAATGTTCCATCTGAGCCTGGGACTCCTTATCAAGCTGGTAACTGGATTGCTTTCGCTGAAGCGGTTAAAGTTTGGCAAAGTATGGAAAAAGAAGTAAAAGATTTGTATAATAAGATGAAGTATCCGGAAAAAGCCAGCGGGTATAATAGATTTATAAGTTGGTATCTCCGGACGCACCCATATATGCCAATATACTGGGGGACTCTGCAAAGATCGGCCGATGATTCTTCTAAAATAGAAGATGCTGCGGTCATGAAGAGTAATCCGCAAATAACCTATCCCTTTCAATTTTATAATAAACAGGCTTTTAATTTTGTTCTTCATAAAGGATCCGGTTTTCCGGAAAATCCAGTTGAAGGTCAACTTTTTTACCGAGAAGACGAAAAAAAAATTTATCGGTTTGATGGATCGGCGTGGGGTCAAGTTGGCTCTGGCGGATCTTCGACTGATACAAGAGTGGCAACTGTGATTGTGGCGGCTGATGGTTCGGGCGATTATACTGATATTCAACAGGGAATTAATGCGCTTCCAAGCTCTGGAGGTTTAGTTTTTATAAAAAACGGGACTTATAACATCTCCAATCCAATAGTAATTGATAAAAGCAATGTCACTCTTCAAGGGGCTGGGTTTTCAACGATCATTCAGTTAAATAACGGGGTTAATGATAGCGCGATTAAAGTTGGAGACGGGTCAAATTCTTATTCAAAAATTGTTCTTCGGGATTTTAAAGTAGACGGAAACAAGGCTAATAATTCTTATGCTTCTAATATTTATGTAAGAAGCAATTGTTCAGATGTAACAATAACAGGGGTTTGGTCTTATAACTCAAGCGGTCCTGGTATAAATATTGATAGTGGGTCTGATCATTGTAATATCTTCGGGTGTATTATCGAAAACACTGATTCTCACGGAATTAATTGTTATGCGGCTAATTATTTAACAATTCAAGGATGTAAACTCCTAAACACTGCTTTGTCTTATGGGGCCGGAATTGAAATCGATTCCGCAATAGAATTTTCAATCATTGGTAACCGATTGCTCTGGACTCAAAGAGCGGTAAATTCAAGCGGTATAATGACTTATGGTTATATGTCAAATGCTAAGAAAGGAATTATCGCAAATAATATTATTGAAGGCTGTGATAATGGTCTAAACTTGGCTGTGTATATGGGTACAAATGAAAGAACTATTGTTTCCGGTAATTATATCAAGGATGTTTATAATCTTGGAATTTCTGTTTTATCTCAAAATTCAAATATTGTTGGCAATATCATCGAAAGTCCCGATGGAGACGGAATTCAAATATCAACTCAAAAAGTAATTGTTTCTGGTAATCAAATATCTGATACAGGTAAAAGCGGTATTGTTTGTTATTCTCCAGATGTAATCATTCAAGGTAATGTTCTGGAGAAAATTCAACTATACGGAATTTTCTTTAGAGCAACTGAGAATGTTTTGATTGCGGGTAATAGGATTTATGACTGTTCTCTGGAAACGGATGGGCTTTATTCGGCCATCTTTTGCTATGGTGCCAGTGGCTATCTTTGTAAAAATAATTCAATTTATGATAATGTGATTATCGGGCCAACTTCAGGCAATAGAAAGGGCTATTCAATTAAAGAATATGGTAGTTATGTTGATTATAATATGATTAGAGGCAATCGGTGTAAAAACGCTAAATTCGTTGAAATTTTGGTCTCAGGCCAAAATTCAGAGGCGTTTGATAACACTATTACCAGTAATTAAAAAATATGCTAAGATACTCAAATCCAACTCGGCCAAGGGTTCATGGGTCTGATCACGTAAACGCGGGTGAAGATCCAGTTCCTCGTGCTTTGATTTTTATTGATAGTAAAGAAACTGATTCGGCTGAGTTAGTTTCCTCAACGACTGAAACAACTATCCAGAGCATTACTTTACCGGCCAATTCTTACGAAAAAATTTTAATAGAATTTGGGTTTCAATCTAGATTTGAAGCCAGTACGAATAGTAAATGCGATTATACCTGGCGGGTTAAGGTTGGCGCTGTTCTTGTAAAAACATTTTATAATCGAATCATCGCTTCATCTACTTCTGGGATTGCTTCTGGAGGTCGAATTTCTGGCCAATATTCAGCTATTTATTCAGGCGGGAATACCTCTGACTTAACTGTAACTATCACCGGTCAAATGACTGTTTCTAATTCGGCCTGTGGAATGCTCGTTCACTATCTTCGGATCTACGGAATTAACAAAATTCTCCGGCCATAAAAAATTCTTGACAAAAAAAAATTTTTTGGTGTATAATACGAGCCAAGAAAGGAGGTGAAAAAAAAACATGGTTCGAGTCACAGGTCCATTCCTGTCATTAGACGCTCGTGGCACTCTTGCTGATACCTTAACCGGTTCATTCTGGAGAGGTATTAACTACATTCGGTCAAGGGTTGTTCCTCACAATCCAAGATCGTTGGAGCAGCAAGCAGTCCGTGAGGTCTTGACAGACGGTGTGTCCAAATGGAGATTCGGTGGAGTCACTCAACTTCAGAAAAATTTCTGGAATACTTACGCCAAAGGGTTGGGTGAGTCCGGTTTCAACCGGTATATGAGATCATATATCAAGGCAAACTACGATGGATCTCAAAAGATCACTCCATCGGTCATGCCGGATCCAAGCTAAAAAAAACCCTATGATAGTTCAACCTAAAAATCATTTGAACATACATAGTAATTACGTTTACATTCAACACCCTGATATTAAAGAAAATCCTCAATTAGTCGGGGACTCTCTTTTTGAAGATATTCAAGATCTTTCGGAAAAATCAATCATTGCGCCTGTTTTATTTTCAAAAGATAAAAAAATTTATTTTTTTGGTGGAGATTTCTTGCCATTTTCTTATCTGCCTATGCCTTGGGCTGATAATCAAGATTTTATCAATCAATATCCAGAAGTCCGTGAAGTTGGATTTATTCCTCTTTTTTCGGTCTTAATGCCAAGAGATCTTTATCAAAAATTACCGCCTCCTGATTATTTTGATGATAATATTGTCAAGCATGCGGAATATATAATGAAAGCGAAAGAATTGGGATATAAATGCTATGTTACGCCAAATGTTCATTTAATTTACCCAAATGCTTATAATCCAAAGCAAGGCCGGAAAAAATTCATGAAAGAAGTTAGCGAGTCTCTAAAAGAATTTAGTAAAAAATGGGGGCCAACACTTGATCGCCGTTTTCGTTTACCAATAGTTCTTCACACAATTGTTTCTTACGCTGGAGGATATAATCTTCACGCTTATAATGTCGCCAAATCCCTTTTTGAAGCTGGTATTCGGTATTATTATCACTTCATCGGTGGTACAAATGAAGATGAAGGTACATCCGGATGTCCGTTCATCGATGATGCTAAAACAGTCTACGGATCAAATAAACTACCTCAGATTACTATCTGCCATGGAGTAAACAATTTTAAAAATTCCGGTGCTTATAAAATTGCTTTCACAACGACTGAAGTTGATGGGATTCCAACTGATTGGGTTCAATGTATGAATGAGATGGATGAGGTGTGGCTAACCTCAGAATTTTCTTTGGAGTCTTTTAAAAGGAGTGGAGTAAAAACGCCTATGTATAATATTGGTGAAGGGGTTGATCCAAATTATTTTCATCCTAATATCACTCCCTTCTATAACGCGCCAAAAGAAAAATTCCGCTTCATATCAAATTTCGCCTGGGGTCGTCGAAAAGGGGTTGATGTTCTTTTTGAAGCCTTTCGAAAAGAATTTAGTAAAGGTGAGGATGTTTGTTTAATGCTAAAAGTCACTCCTTCGTATTGGGGTCATAAGATAAAAGATGAGTTAAAACTGGTCTACGATCGGGAGGGGTCGGCTCCAGTTTATATCTATGATATTGAATTACCAAAATGGGAGTTAGGTCGCTTTTACACCATGGGGTCGGTGTTTCTTTGGCCAAGTCGCGGTGAGGGATTTGGTTTACCCGCCCTCGAGGCGATAGCCTGCGGAATTCCGGTTTTGGCCTCTAACCATTCCGCCCATTTAGAATTTCTTACGAGAGCGGGTAAACCGCGTCCCGGTGTTGAACTTATTGATGGTAAGCTCGAGTTGTATGATAAAGGGGATTCGATCTATTATCCTGGTTTTCATTGGTTTACTCCATCGGTTGATGATATGAGAAAAAAGATGAGAAAGATGTATAATGAGTATGAGAAGTATAAAGAAGGTGCGATGAAAACGTCTGAGATAATTCGCAAAGAATATGATTGGAGTGTAAGCACTAAAAGGATTGTTGAACGACTGGAGGAGATTTATAAAAAGTATTATCACCGCTAAAAAAAAAGATTAAATAAAAATTAAAAAAAACAAAAATGAATCTTTTATACCTATCCTGTCATTCCATCTTAGAGTTTGATGAACTTCGGATTTTTAATGAACTTGGGATTGATGTTTTTTCTCACGGCGCTTATCATAATCCAAAAAAACTTGATGATAAAAAACGGCCAGCCTTAGATCTTCCGTATCATGAAGAGTTTTCAAAAAAAATAGATATTTTTCCAAAAGAAAATCTTGATCCGGATTTAATTCGTTGGGCTGATGTGGTTGTGGTGATGCATATAGACGACTGGATTTTCAAAAATTTTTCAAAGTTAAAAGGAAAAAGGATCCTCTGGCGGTCAATCGGTCAATGTGTAACGAATAATGAGAATATGCTTCGGATTTTAAAAAGAGAAGGAGTTGAATTAATTCGTTATTCGCCTCGAGAAAAAACAATCCCTGGCTTTGCCGGTGAAGACTATTTAATCCGTTTTGCGAAAGATATTAAAGAATATGGTCCCTGGACTGGACAAAAAGAGCAAGTGATCACTTTTTCGCAATCAATGAAACATCGCGATGCCTATTGTAATTGGTCTCTTTTTGATAAAGCAACGGCCGGCTATCCTCGAAAGGTTTACGGGCCTGGCAATGGAGATTTAGGGGTTGATGATGGCGGTTGCTTAAATTATTCCGATCTTCTAAAAACAATGAGAGAGTCAAAAATGTATTTTTATACTGGGACTTATCCCGCTTCCTACACTCTAAACTTCATTGAAGCGGCTCTTTCCGGTCTTCCTATGGTGGCTTTAGGCGATATTCTTGGTAATTCAACCGAATGGCCGGGTCAACAAACTTATGAGGTGGCCGATCTTCTGAGAAGATATGATGCTGGGTTAACTGGAGACTCGGTTGAAGAGTTAAGAAAACAGGTTGAAGTTTTGTGGAATGATAAAGGGCTTCAGAAAAAATTTTCAAAAAACATTCGGGAAATGGCCGTTGATCTTTTTGATAAAGAGAAAATAAAAGAGCAATGGAGAAAGGTATTGTTCGGTTAAAAAAAAATAAAAGTTTATGATAAAATTTAAAAAAAGGTATGGAGAATTCAGAAAAATTACCTAAACCGGATGTTTTAATTACTTGGCCGTCTGGAGTTGATTATCCTCTTTGCCGTTTTCAACTTCAGAATTTTCGCTCTTTTTTCAATCAAATAATAATTTCAATTTATCCTCATGGACAACCGGATTTTAGTCCCTTTTTAAAACAGGTAATGAAGAAAACAACTTTCGTTGATGTTCCGTCTGATCTGGTAAAATGGCGGGAAAAATGCGTTTTAGCAGGGCTTGAGAAGGTAAAAAGCGATTGGGTCTTATTTACTGAGCAAGATTTTTTTTTCAAAGATGATTATTTTCTATACCAAGTTTTAAAAGAGACAAAAAAGAGCGATGTAATCGGGATTAGGCAAGGGCCAAGACTTCATCCTTGCTTTCTTCTTGTAAAAAAAGAGACTCTTGATAAAACAAGTAAAAAATTTGAAGTTTTGGGTCAAAACCAAGATCATTTTTACGGCGTTAGCCAGGATCTTTTAAAAATAAGTAAATTCAAAGATATTCGGGATTTAGGTCTTTTTGAAGGAATTGATTGGTATCATCTTTCAAATTTAACGTTGAATCTTTTCCGGATAAAAGATGGGGATGTTTCAGAGTTTCACGAACCGGTTGAGTTTTTAGTTTATAATGCGATGAGTCGAACAAAAAAAGTCATCCAGGATGCTCGATGGATGGCGTTTACTTTCTATGCGGAAACTCTTTTGTCTCGATTCGGTAAATTTTTAAATAGATAAACAAAAATTATATGGGAAATATCAAAGAACCGCTTGTCTTTACTGAATGGCATCACGGCGCTCTTTTTCAAGCGATGGTCAATCTTTTTGAAAAACGGCTGGGCGGGATGGTTTTCGCTCCAGTCGGGTTTGATTGGCAAAAAGAAGGATATTGGCGGTTATCTTCTAATCCAGAAACAATTAAACAGTATCTTGATCCAGCTTCCTGTTTTCCGGGATCAGATGGGTGGCTTTATTATTACGATCCGGCCGAGCTTCGAGTCCAAAGAAGAATAACACTTGAGCAATTTAAAGAAATGGAGTTTGATATTATTCTATGTACTCTCCAGCAACATGAGAATTCTTTCTGGGAAATTTGGAAAAAATATCAACCAAAAGCAAAGTATATTCGATTAACTGGTAATTGGGGCGAACAGATTAATTGGAGCCTTTTTTCAAATTATATTGATACAACTGGGCTTTATCAACCACCGGCCACTCATAATTCCGTGATAATCAATCAAGAGTTTCCGCTTGAGTACTTCTATTACTCAGAACCAACTAACCATAAAAGGATAGCTAACTTCATGAACCTTCTTCGTGAAAGTCCAGCGATTCAAATATGGGAAATGTTAAAGGGCGCGATGCCGGATTTTGATTTTAAAATGTATGGGGCACGAGGGGATGATGGGAATATCACTGGTCTTGATAAGTTAAGTCAAGCAATGAGGGATTCGGCTTTTTTTTTCCATGTAAAACATCATGGAGAAGGGTTTGGTCATGTAATTCACAATGCCTATGCGGTCGGTCGGCCAGTGATAACTTTGTTTGAACACTATCGAGGAAAACTGGCGTCAAGGTTTTTAATCAATGATTATTCGGCGATTTTGATTGATGATTATGATTTATCAACTCTCGTCAAAAAAATTCGATTCTGGAGTGAGCCAAAAAATCATAAAAAAATGTGCGAGAATGCGCGCGATCTTTTCAAAAAATACGTTAATTTTGATGAAGATGAAAGAAAAGTCAGAGAATTTATAAAAAAATTAAAATAAAATTTTTATCTATGGTATCAACGATCACTGTCTGTTATTTTCATCCCTTACGTCCAGCCATTGAAGAGTGCCAGGAGTGTAGAAAAAAAATCTGTAAATACTGCGTTTATCGAGATGGAGAAAAAGTTTATTGTCCAGATTGCTATATAATTTTAAAAAGAAGACAACGAAATAAAATTTTATGAGTAATCCAGTTTTAACCATAAAAGGCGAGTTGACTGATTTAAACAGTTATATTCGAGTGGAGCGTGGTAATAAATACGCGGCGGCTGGCGTTAAGCAAGCTGAGACAAGTCGGGTGTATATTGAGTGTAAAGTACAAAAAGTACCTAAACAAAAAAAAGGCGTTTTTATTATCTTCCAATGGTATGCGAAAGATCAAAAAAAAGATAAAGATAATGTTGCTTTTGCCAAAAAATTTATTCTTGATGGTCTTGTCTTGGCGGGTGTTTTAGAGTCTGATCGTTGGGATTTTATCAGCGGTTTTCTGGATGTTTTTTATGTCGATTCGGAAAATCCGCGGGTTGAGATAACATTCTGTCAAGATCCAGATGAGATAAAAGTAAATAAACTGATCAAAGTCAATTGATAAAAATACCCCTTGACAAATAAAAAAGACTATATTATAATCATAATAATATGATAAAAAAGCCTTTTATACCAAAGAATTTAAAATGTCTTCGTTGCGGCTATCGTTGGATTCAAAGAGTTCCTGGTCTTCCTGTTGCTTGTCCAAAATGTAAATCGTATGAGTGGTTTAAATATAAAAGTTCAAAATAAAAAAAACTATGGAAAACAAAATCGCTGTCCCGGTTGCTGGGGTTTACACAATAACATTTCGGTTCGGTGAAGCGCCTGAATGGTATGTCAAAGTTTTCGGTGTTCCGCACAACGGAATCGATCTTGCGGTTCCAGTTGGTACTCCTGTCTTGGCTTGCGATAATGGAGTCGTGGATTTTGCGGATGATATTCCGGATGCTAACGGATGCGGTCTCCAGATCGCTCATTCTTGGGGTACGTCTCTATATTGGCACTTATCCCGTTTGCTTGCTAAAAAAGGTGATGTTGTTAGCAAGGGCGCTCTAATCGGACTTTCCGGTATGACTGGATTCGCAACCGGTCCTCATCTTCATTTTGCGATTCGGCCAAAAGAAACGAATCAACCGACAATCAACGGATATATTGATCCAGAGCCTTATTTTGAAGAAAAACCTCCAGTTGTCCCGCCAACTGAACCGGTTGGCCGTTATCATCTTGTTTTGCCTGGTGAGACTCTTTGGAGTATAGCTCAAAAAGAATATGGCAACGGAATTTTATGGAGGAGGATTTTTGATGCGAATAAAGATAAGATCAAAAATCCAAATCTGATTTATCCGTTGCAGAGATTACTAATTCCATAATAAAAAGGGGGTGAGAAAAAATGACAATCATAAAGCTTTTTGGAGTAAAAACACCATTTTTAGTCAAAGAAAGTTATCTAACAATAAAAAGAAGAGTTTTCACTGGTGATTTATTTTTTGAAGTAACAATCGGCAACCAAAAAGTCACCTTGAATAAAACAAATGTTGAAGAGTTTGGCGAGGCACCAAAAAAAATTGAAGTTGCTGAATCAAAAAAAAATAAAAAAAGTCAAAAATAAAAATTAAAAGTTGTTAGAATTAAAATAAACCTATGAGAAGTTTAATAATTCTGATCTGCGCGTCTATCCTCTTGCTTTCTTTCGCCTTGTTTGTGTCGGCTGTATCAGAAAACCGGTTAGCCGAAAGGGTTCAAAAATTAGAAAAAACTTTACAGGAGGGAAAAAATACACCTCAAAGATTAGAAATTAAATATATAAAATAAAAATATGGCAAATAAAACTAATCAAAAAAATAAAGAAGAAGAGAGTAAAGAAATCGTTAAATACGATGCAGAAAGATTTTTAAAATATCAATCGCTCGGAATGAAGAAAGTTGATCCTCAAGATATAAGACCGCCAACTGTAATTTTAATGAATACAAATTCGAATGTCAAAAACTTCGTTGATCAAGAAGGAAATAATCCAAAACCGGGTGAATTTTTTCACAATGGGACTTTAAGAATTTTGCCAGAATTCGAATGTTATTTTGTATGGGCTGGGAAAGGTAAATTTGTTGACAAAAGAAGTCCGGAAAAAGGAGAACAAGATGTTTATCGGGCAATTGGAGTAATGGCTGATGATTTTTCAATCTTTGGAATGCGTTTTAAAGTGTCAAGTCTCTACACTTTATCACCGCTCTTTACGGCCGTCACGGCTAACAAAAGAGGGATGTATTCAATAAAATGTAAAATGAAGTCAAAATATCTATCCGGAAAAAAAGGGGATTGGTATATTCCAACTCTTTCAATCGTGGGATTCGAAACTGATTCAGAAAAATTAGAGGCGTTAGAGAAAATCGCGTTGAATTATGATAAGCTGGGGATTAAAGCTGCTCCAGAAGGGGAAAATGAAGAAGATTTAGATATTGGGGATCAAGACGAAAGCATTCCAGAAGAGATTGATGATAGTAAAATGAATGAAAAGATTAATCCAGAAGATATACCATTCTAAAAAAGCGCTAAAAAAATATCACTACCGCTCGCTTTAGGGGGACGACGAGTAGTAAAAAAGTCGTAAGGGGTACAGCCGGAAGCGACTTTAAACGGGTGCAACTCCCGGCCTGATTGGTGGGTCAAATAACCGGCTTGAAGTGGGTGATGCCTTCCGCCCGGCTATAAGGAACGGCGGACTCCAGACGGAATTTACGGATATTTTACGATTTTCCGCCGAAAATGTCAATAGATACTGTCTGGGGGGTAGGGGGGGGACTGAATTTCTCCTCCGGAATTATGTATTTATGTATTACCCAAGTATATATATATAATCGACGGCAAAAAATTTTTTTGAAGGGAATCGGACAAAAAAAAACCCGCTTACCCAACTTTGTCAGTCAGGTAAGCGGGCTTCGGTTGTTTAACCGGCGATCAGGATAAGAAACATTATGATCGCAATGGCGATAATCTCCCAGATCGTCGGCTTTGGGTAGTCTTCCATAAGATTGTTAACCCCATACCGCCTTTTCGTAGGCTGGTAAACTTGTAACTATCTCCTTCATGATCCATCTCATTGCTTTTTCAAGGATCCGAAAGAGTTTTGAATTCTCAAATTGTTCACCTTCGGAGCATTGATATAAAAAGCATTGAAGCGATTTCAACGCTTGTATTGGATCCGGAGGGACAATTCTTTCAAGTCTGAAGACTGGCGGTTCTCGATTTTCGTTATATCGGTAGTTGACCGCCATCGTGTTCAAAGTTAGCATTGTTTGGCCTAACTTTTCAAATTCGCGTGGCAAGTCTAACCCCGCCATGTCTAAAATACGCTTGAGGTAATTTCCTTTTGCGTATTCAAGTGATAAATAAGCAATAATTCGATTGATTGTTTCGTTTTCAACTATGTACGCGCTCATAAGATTAAAATCTAAATTTATAATGCGGTGTTGTTTCGGTGTTATCGCCTCACCGGTTGTTCATTTACTCTTGATCACCTCCTTTTTCTTTTCCAAATAGGATGTCGTACAAATTCCAGTACGCTGCGAAAACATCCAAATGTTTGTAATGATAGGGCGGGTAATCTACCGCCAGTATTTTTCTGAGCCGTTTCATTTCGGCTTTGAGATATTTTTCCATAAGATTAAAATTTAAACTTTTAACTTTAATCAACCGGGCTGTTAAATCAGCCTTTTTTCTTTAAAACTTGTAAATCCGGTTGATGTTATAACGATGTGATCCACCAGTTCAATACCTAACAAGCGGCCGCCGTCCCATAACCGGCGTGTCATTGCTATATCTTCAGCGGAAGGTTCGCTATCTCCTGATGGGTGATTGTGAGCGACTAAGATCTGTGCTGATCGTTCACCGACTGCTCGTGTGTATACCTCTCTCGGATGTACCAAGGAGGCGTTCAGAGTTCCAAGCGAGATCAGTTCAACGAATTTTATTCTCAGTCGCGAATCCAGATGTATCACCCAGAAGTGTTCTTTGTCTTGATCGATCTGATCTTCAGCCTTCAGAAGATCTTGGAGTATCTTCGCGACTGCTTCCGGACTGGTAACAAATGTGTTTGAATCTTTAAGATGTATAACCATAAGATTAAAAATATGATAAACTTGTAATCACCAGGCCCGGTTTCCCGAGCCTGGTGTATAATTATCTTCAGGCGTCAAAGCGGCTTCATCTGACTGCTTTAACGCTGAGGTTAAGTCGCGGACAAAATTAGCTTCGAGTTGGGGACTGTTTTTCAGATCGGCCTCTAACTCTTCGCGTAATTTTGTAATTTCGGCGACTAAAGATCGTAATGTTTCCATATGATTACTCTGTGAACTTATAATCTTGGGCGCAAGTTTCTGCGTAGTATTCGTCTAAATCCTCTTTGTACATCACCAGAGCTTGCGCTATTTCTTCATTGGTCATTGCCGGTTTTCCGTTTAATTCCCGATCAATGGCCCTAAGCATTTTTTCCTCGGCGCTCATATTTTCCACCTCCTTTCTGAATTTTTTTTCCAAACTTTTAATATATTTCTCGTACTTTCGCTGGAATTCTTTTGATTGCGTATACCTCCGTATTCTATTCAACTGCTTCCATTCCGGCTCTGTTTCGGGATCTTCGATCAGGCCGCAATTCCAAGCGAATATATAACTAACAAGGAGAAAAGAGAGAAAATAAGTAAACATAGGCTTGCTGAAGAACAGAAAAATTTATAATGTTGAACAGGGCTTTCTGTCCTTCGAATTAATTTTTAAATGCTCGTGGAGAACATCAAATATTGAGATGACGGAAAGATTGTCTCGGGTAAAGGGTAAAAAAAGGTAGGAAAATCGTGAAAAATTTTGCGGAGCAAAATTAAAATATACCTCTCTACGATTTTCCGATTGTCAAAAGTTTTTTTCGGCGCGAAGCGACGAAAAAAAGGATTTTTATGCCTGTCATAAAAATCCGACAAATGGTTTGTTTTCTAAAATCCTACAAAGGAGGATTTTTATACAGGCTAAAAACCCACCTTTTGACAAACCTTTTTTTACCCTTATAATAGGAATCAAGGACAGAAAGCCCAGACTTTAAGAAGGCAAAGAGGATGAGATTTTCTCCTTTCAGAGCCTACTTTTTTTTCGCTTTTTGATTGTTATCACGTTCGTATCTGTTTGTTTCTGGTTAGTGCGGAATGCCGTTTCAACTTTAAAAAAAAATTATCAAATTTTTTTTTAAAAAGTTTTTTTTAATTTTCCTTATTTAGTTGAAACGGCTTCCGCAGAAGACTTTTTTTTGTCAAAAAAAAAGTCTTCCAAAAGGTTCAGGCGAGCCTCGACTTCCAGCGGAAGTCGAGTAATGGGGGTTCTTTTCTTGAGGAGGGGCGTCGTAAAATTGCGCATTTTGCGATGACCAAGCAAGCGCAAACCTTATAATTGCGGGCGTCGTAAAAATCTATTTTTACGATGACCGCAACAATGTCGCGAAGCGACAATATAAAAT
>Ga0078972_1010088_pt1 | contig 17975 bp, 19 predicted proteins | sample YelNatPaOPGAMG01_FD_67568 | JGI IMG/M metagenome (GOLD analysis project Ga0078972, IMG submission 67568) | Hot spring thermophilic microbial communities from Obsidian Pool, Yellowstone National Park, USA - OP-RAMG-01 (SPADES assembly) (version 2) | ecosystem: Environmental > Aquatic > Thermal... | reverse complement strand
GAGGAGATACAGTCCATGTGGGAAAAGGATGTTGTTCTTGACCAGTTTTGAGGAGGAGCACGGTATGAGCATGGTACTGCACAATAGAGTCGCCATCGTAACAGGAGCAGGAAAGGGAATCGGAGCGGTCATTGCCAAAGTTCTATACAACGAGGGTGCGAAGGTTGCCCTCTGGGATATTGATGTCGGGTTGGCGAAAAAGGTCGCACAAACGTTGGATCCACACGGGAACCATGTCTTACCATTGGAGGTAGACGTTACCCATGTACCCTCTGTCCAGGAAGCAGTGAAAAGGGTAGTGGAAAAGTTCCAGCGGATCGACATTCTGGTGAACAATGCGGGGATCTCCATCCACAAACCCATCGAAGACATGACAGTGGAGATATTCGACAAGGTCATTGCGGTAAATCTCAAAGGTACCTTCATCTGCTGCAAAGCCGTTACTCCTACCATGAAAAAGCAATCCTTTGGGAAGATCATCAATATCTCCTCTTTAGGGGCTCGGACAGGCCGACCGGGGGTAGGGGTGAACTATGCGGCTTCCAAAGCGGGGATCATTGGAATCACCCAAACCCTGGCACGGGAACTGGGCCCTAACGGTATCTACGTGAATGCCATCTGTCCAGGACCGATCCTTACGGATCAAACCATGCAGTATCCCAGGGAAGTGTTTGCTGCCTGGAATGCGGGGCGGGCTATACAGAAAGATGGGTATCCGGAGGACGTGGCGGATGCGGTAGTGTTCCTCGCCTCCGATCGCTCGGCATGGATTACGGGAGTTTCCCTCGATGTGAATGGGGGAATCCTCATCAGGGGATAGCGTTGCTACACCGATAGAAACAGACTTTAGGAAGGAGAAAACGCATGGCTGGTTTGAAAGTTGTGGACATCCGGGATGTGGAAGGGGAGCGTAGGGACCCCCCGCGAACCTCCTGGATCCTCATTTCGGAGAAAACGGTGGGAGCGAAGAATCTGGCCCTCGGCATAAACGAGACGGATCCTGGATCCATGGTTCCCGAACACATGCACGAGACAGAGGAGGAGGTGATGCTCTTCCTGGAAGGGGAAGGAAAGTTCGTTACCGAAACCGAGGAGATCGATATCCATCCGGGGATCTGTATCTATAACCCCCCCGGAGGTAAGCATAAGATCCTCAATACAGGAAAAACCAAATTGAAGTTTGTGTGGGTGTACTCTCCCCAATTGAAGAGTCACAGGAAACAATGAAAGCAAATCATTCTAGAAAGGAGCAAGGAAATGGGTAACTGGAAACTCCCTCCCGATGGAGGGCACATGGAAAAACCGTCCAAGATCTACTTTCAGACCATGACGAAAAAGGACGTAGAGGAACGGTTGAAGGTAAACGACATCATTCTGATCCCCATGGGTTCCACGGAGAACCATGGAGATGCCCAACCCTATGGAGAAGATACCTTCATCGTCACCCGGATGTGCGAAATGATCGCACAGAAAACGGGTTGTACGGTGTCGGAACCTATCTGGTTCGCATCCCATCCTTTCGCTCACCTGGGGCAGGAAGGGACTGTGGTGATCCCTGACGATGTAAATGCGGCTTACGTGCGGGCGATCATCTCCGGATTCTGGAACACCGGTTTTCGGAAGCAGATCATCATGAGCAGCCATGGCCAGGAATACATCGTTCCTTCTGCCATCCAGGAATGGGGCAAACGGTACCAGGTACCGGCTATGATCTTCTTCCTCGATGTAATGAAGATCATCGGGGAAAAACTCTATGATAAAGCCCATGGGGGGCCCTTCGAGACTCCCTTCCGGCACGGGGATGAAGCGGAAAACTCCATCTGTCTCGCCCTTTTCCCCGAGTTCGTGCAGATGGAAAACGCGGTAGACAACAAAACCTGGGGTTTCCTCCCGGAGGGGCATATCGACAAGGGGGGAGACATCTACAACTATCCGATTCCCGGGCAGAGTCACATCGGGGGAACGGGGATCGAATGCATCGTGTATCCCGAAGGAGTCCTGGGGAAACCCTCCCTGGCAAAAGCGGAGAAAGCGTACCCCGCCATCGAAAAGTTCTGCGACTATGTGGTGAAACTCCATAACGATATCCTGGAACGCTTCCCGCCGGGGAAACTTCCCGATGCGAAGTACCTGACCCAGCGAGATCCAGCGGAAATCGAAGCGCTACTGAAAGGACCCTCGAAGGGTGGCAAACACATCTACACCATTGCTTGGCCGAGTTGATTGCGTACGTATACCCAGGAAGCCTGGCTCCCTGGGTATATTGCTTTTAGCCCCCAAAGGAATGAACCAACCAAAGGAAGGTGATACATGAAAGCCATTGTGAAGTACGAAGACAAGCCGAACGCCGTAAAAGTGATGGATATGCCGAAACCGAAGATCGGGACCCAGGACGTGTTGGTGCAGGTAAAAGCTACAGGTCTTTGTTATTCGGATGTATCCATCATGAAAGGTGAATACAAGGGCAGAAAGCCAGTACCTATTCCAGTTATCCTGGGGCACGAAGGTGCAGGGGTGGTGGCAGAAGTAGGAAAGGAGGTGGAGGGCCTTAAACCAGGGGAACGAGTGGCCTTCGAGGCTTTGTACGGTTGTGGGCAATGCCTCATGTGCAAGAAAGGCTACAAGAACATGTGCCCTGCGTGGAACCACCTGGGGATCACCCGAGACGGTACCTTTGCCGAGTACGTATCCGTTCCCTCCAATCTGGTGCACAAGATTTCGGATCACGTGAGCTTTGCCGATGCGGCACTGTTGGAGCCTTTGGGGTTAGCCGTTCGCTCGTTGACGAATGTGAAACCGGTCCTTGGAGAAAGTGCCGTCATTATCGGTCCTGGTTCCGTCGGGCTTCTACACCTCCAGGCTTTACGGGCCTGGGGAGCGGGGAAAATTATCCTCGTGGGTATCGAAAAGGACAGAAAACGGTTCGAGATCGCCGAATCCCTGGGTGCAGACCGCTGCATCTATGCAGACAAAGAAGATGTGGTGAAGGCAGTCCAGGAGGAGACGGGAGGATATGGAGCTGATATCGTAATCGAAACAGCGAGCCACCCGGTAGTGTGGGATATGATCCTGGATCTAGCCGCACCCAGGGCGCGGGTATCGGTGTTTGGCCTGTATCCGGAGGCGAAGATCAAGCCTATTGCATTGATTCGCAAAGGCATTACCCTCCTGGGGGATGTTGCCATGCTCTCTAGCCACTACCTCACGGCTCTCAATTGGCTGGAAACGAAAAAGGTTTCCCCATCCAAACTGGTAACTAAAAGGTTTCCCCTGGATTCGGTGGATGAAGCCATGAAAGTCTTCTACGGGGGAGAGACCGTAAAAGTGTTGTTCGAATTGTAATATACGCTTTCTTCATCTTCGGCGGGGCTCTTGGATATAGAGGAGTTGTTATGGATAGACCGAGACTCGGATTGATTGGAATGGGAATGATCGGAGCCCTCCACGGCCGTGTACTCTCCAGCCTGAAGGATGTCACTTTTGTGGCTACCTCTGACAGTAACCCGAATTTGAACTCCCTGGCGGATCAGTGGGGGGTTCCCTTCTATCCGGACTATCGGCAGATGCTGGATCGGGAAAAACTCGATGGTGTCGTGATCGCAGTGCCGAACAAACTCCATCTGCCCGTGGCACAAGAATGCGCTTCCAGAGGATTGCACATTCTATTGGAGAAACCCATATCGGATGATCTGGAAACCGCGCAGGCCATCATCGAAACTACCCGAATGAACAGCGTTCAACTTCTCGTTGCCCACCATCGAAGGTACAACCCGGGCCTCGAACGGGTCAAAAAGGCGATACGATCGAAGGAGATCGGAGATCTCATTGGAGTTAGTATCCTCTGGGCACTACACAAACCGGGAAACTATTTTCAAGGGTCTTTTTCCTGGCGTGCAAAGAAAGGAGGAGGTCCCATCCGGATCAACCTGATCCATGAAATAGACATGCTCCGGTATGTGTGTGGGGAGATCGAATCTGTCTATGCCGAAGTGAGCCATATCGGCAGAGGGTTCGAGGTGGAAGACACCCTGGGAATCACTGTTCGGCTGGAAGGGGATCGAATAGCCACGATATTCTTTACCGACAGTGCGCCGAGTGACATTGGATACGAAGCGAATACGGGAGAGAATGAATTTTTCTTCCGCTATCCGCAGAATTGTTATATCTTCTTCGGAAAGGAAAAAACCCTCAAGTTCCCGAGCATGGAACTGCTCTACTATGAGGATCCCGTGAACGGTGGGTGGCACGATCCCATAATCCGAACGGGAATAAAGGTACCCCCTGAAAATCCCTATGAAAAACAGATCAGGCATTTCGGAAGGGTGATTCAAGGGCTGGAAGAACCCCGCTGTAGCGGAGAGGACGCTGCCCGCACTCTTAGAGCCACTCTTGCTATAGAGGAATCGGGTCGCCTCCGTGCACCGGTTTTACTGCAATAACAGGCTGAAGAGAGTTCGATTCTGTTTTTTGCGGCCCTTGAAGACTTCCATTCGAAGGCTCTCACAAGTTATGATGGGGTATTAGAGAATGAAAAGGAGACAGGTTTGGAAGGACTGGTGAACATAAAAATCTTTGCATCCCTACTCCACTGGGCTAAGGAACCCCAGGTGCAGATTCCCCTGGAAGGCCCCACGCCCCTACGAAGTATCGTGGAGCGCCTCCATATTCCAGAGGAAGAGGTGGCCGTGGCGATCCGAAACGGCAAGCAGGTGAAGCTGGATACCGAAGTGGAGCCGGGTGATACGGTGTCCCTCTTTCCCGTGATCGACGGGGGTTAAGCGAGAGGTAGACCGGTTTAAAACAGATCGGGCGCTTCGGGGGCTTCTGGGGACACAGGGGGTAAGATAAAGCGGGCGTTTCGGTGGTTACATCGGAGGCTTCTGAGGACAGAGGAAGACAAGAACAGGGTGTCTGAGCAGCCCCAATGGGGAAATGATCGTGGATGGAAAGGAACGTTCGGAAACAGGCTCCTTCGAATCACCGGAGCATAACCGGTACTTCCGGCAGTTGATCCTCCCCGGGGTGGGGGAGGAAGGGCAGAAGAAACTCGCGCAAGCCAAAGTGCTTGTAGTGGGAACCGGCGGACTGGGTTCACCGGTCCTGTATTACCTAGCAGCGGCCGGCGTGGGTACACTGGGAATCGTGGATGACGACCGGGTGGATGTAACGAACCTCCAGAGGCAGATCCTCCACTGGGAAAAGGACCTGGGCCGGGGGAAGACCGAATCGGCGGGGGAGAAGCTTCGAGCTTTCAACTCTACCCTTACCTACCATCTGTACCCGGAACGGCTAACCGAGGGCAATGTGGAGACCCTGATTGGGAACTACGAGCTTGTGGTTGCCGCGGTGGACAATCGGGAAACCCGCAGAATCTTGAACCATGCATGTTACCGCCTCGGTATTCCCTGGATCGACGGGGGGATCCGGGAGTATTCGGGTACCGTGACGGTCTATGTGCCCCCCCGGGGTCCCTGCTACGAGTGTATCCATAGAACTCATGCAGTGCGGCCCGCAGGTCCGATTCCCCTATTGGGTGCCTTGCCTGGGGTGATCGGCAGTATCGAAGCTATGGAGGCGATCAAATTGATCCTTTCCATCGGGATCCCCCTCAACGGAAGAGTCTTGATATACGATGCTTGGGCAGCTCGGTTCGAGGAGTTCATTCCTAGCGAGGATCCGGCCTGCCCGATCTGCGGCAAGCAGAGTAGCTCATGAGAATCTTCAGCGTCCTGTCTCCCGAAGAAGTGGTGAGGATCATCCAGGAAGCTGTTCGCCCCCTCCCGAAGGAAACAGTACCCCTGGAGGAAGCGGGTGGTAGAGTCTGCGCCAATGAGGTTCTCGCTCCGGAAGATTTGCCGGGTTTTAGTCGGTCTACCGTAGATGGGTATGCCGTGTATAGTGGGGATACCTTCGGGGCCTCCGAATCTGCCCCTGCCCTGTTGAACTTTGCAGGAGAGGTGCGGATGGGAGAAGAGGCTCCTCCGATAGAGCGGGGAGCCTGTCTGTATGTGCCCACGGGAGGGATGCTTCCCGAAAACTCGGATGCGGTGGTGATGGTGGAATACACGGAAGCACTGGGCGATCTCGTTCAGGTCTTGCGGCCGGTAAGTCCGGGGGAAAACGTGATTTCCAGGGGAGAAGACTTCCGCAAAGGGGATCCCGTGCTGGAAAGAGGACGAATTCTTCGGTCTCAGGAGCTCGGCGCTCTCTCTGCCCTCGGGATTCGGACAATTACCGTGTATTCCCGACCCCGAGTGCAGGTTCTGTCCACGGGAAACGAGCTGGTTCCCTATACCACCGAAGCGCTGCCGAAAGGAAAGGTACGGGATTGCAATGCATCGATTCTTATGGAACTGTGCAGAAAAAAAGGAGCCATTCCCCGGTACGGAGGAATCCTGGAAGACGATTCTTCCGTGTTTCGGGAAGCCCTGCAGTATGCCTTACAGAATTCCGATTTCGTGATTCTTTCCGGGGGAAGCTCGGTGGGAACGCGGGATTTTACAGCGGAAATCCTGGAAGAGTTATCCGGGGGAAGGCTCCTGGTAGAGGGGGTCTCCATCCAGCCAGGGAAACCTCTGCTCCTGGCCCTGTGCCAGGGTAAGCCAGTATTGGGGTTGCCAGGCCATCCAGTTTCCGCATTGAGTTCCTTTCTCCTCTTTGGGAGCCGGATTCTCGACCGGTTACAGGGGCGGGACACGCCTCCGTACCAACCTTCGGTTAGGGCAGAGCTGGCATTGAACGTCCCCTCGAAGCCGGGCAGGACCGATGTGGTTCGGGTGAAACTATCCTGGGGAAAGCAAAAAAACGGACACCCAGGGTGGCAGGCGGTACCCCTGTTCGGCCGTTCCGGGATCCTGCACACCCTGACCGAAGCGGACGGGTTTGTCCTTGTGCCTTCCATAAAGGAAGGACTCTTGGAAGGGGAAACAGTGGAAGTAATTCTATACGGGTGTAACAACTATGAGTAAACGGTACCTCAAGACCATTCCCCGGGAAGAAGCGCGGAAACTCTTCCTGGAGCCCTTTATCCCGGAAGACCGCCTGGAAACGATTCCAGTGGCAGAGGCGGATGGACGCGTGACTGGCCGAACCATATTGGCCCAGCGTTCCATTCCGGCCTACCCCTGCGCAGCGATGGACGGAATCGCCGTTACGAGTGGGTTAACCTTTTCTGCCCAGGATCAGCATCCTCTGCGGCTTAAGGAAGGCGAACACTGCCTCCCCATCGATACGGGAGATCCATTACCCGAAGGCTATGATGCGGTGATTCCCTGGGAGGAATTGCAGCCCCTTGCGGGGGGTGGATACGAGATCAGGCGTCCTGCCCATCCCTACCAGCATGTGCGGCCCGTAGGAGAGGATGTGGTCGGAGGGGAAGTGATCCTCCCCCTGTACCACCGGATTACCCCCCCCGATCTGGGGGCACTCCTTGCCGGGGGCGTGTGTACCGTGGAAGTGCTGGCCAAGCCCAGGGTCGCCATCATTCCCACGGGAGACGAGCTGGTGAGCCCAGAGGCATCCATACAGCGGGGGGAGATTCCCGAATACAACTCCCAGGTCCTAGGGGCCTACGTTAGGCGCTGGGGCGGTGAACCGAAGATTTTTCCTGTGGTGAAGGACGATCCAGAGGCTCTGGAAGAGACCGTAGAAACCGCCCTGGAATCGGCGGATATCCTCCTGGTGAATGCAGGATCCTCTTCCGGCAGGGGAGATTTCACGGCGACAGTGCTGGGAAAGCTAGGGAAGGTGCTGGTCCATGGGCTATCGACCCGGCCAGGAAAACCTACCATCCTCGCTTACGTAAGGGGAAAGCCCTGTATGGGAGTACCTGGTTACCCGGTTTCCGCGTATCTATCACTCCAGTGGTTCCTCTATCCTCTACTCTGCCTGTGGTTCCACCAGAGGGAAGAAACCCCTCCTCGGCTTGCAGCCCAGTTAGGGCGGAGAATTGTATCGGAACTGGGCAGCGAGGAGTTCGTCCGGGTTGCGGTGGGCAAAATGGGGGATTCCTACATTGCCCATCCCCTTCCCCGGGGTGCGGGAGTCACAATGTCGTTGGTGAAAGCGGACGGTATCCTGACCATCCCCGCCCATTCCCAGGGGTTCGAGGAAGGGGAAAGGGTAGAGATCGAGCTTCATAGATCACGGGAAGAAATCGAACACACTATCCTCGCCGTGGGTAGCCACGATCTGGCGTTGGACCTTTTAGCGGGGGTATTGCGAAAGAAGGGAACAGGATTTCGTCTCTTAAGCTTCCATGTGGGAAGCATGGGGGGGCTTCTATCCATCCGTAAGGGGCAGGCACATCTGGCGGGGATCCATCTGTTCGATGAAAGAACCGCTTCGTACAATGTCCCCTATATCGAAAAGTATCTGGGGGGAGTACCTGTAGTTCTTGTAAACCTCGTGTACCGTACTCAGGGGCTGATGGTGGAACAGGGGAATCCCCACGGAATTGGGGGGATTGAAGACCTGGCAGCCCGGAAAATTCCCTTCGTGAATCGCCAGAAAGGTTCAGGTACGAGGATTCTCCTGGACTACCTGCTGAAGGAGAAAGGGATAGAGCCGAGGCAACTTCCCGGATACGAGAGGGAGGAATACACACACCTGGGCGTGGCAGCGGCTATCGCTTCCGGCACAGCCGGTGCCGGCATGGGGATCTATTCGGCTGCCCGATTGTACGGGCTGGAATTCATCCCTCTCTGCGAGGAACGGTACGATCTTCTTATGCGGGAGGAGTTCTACCGCTCGGAGGAGGGTCAGGCACTGGTAGAGATGATATCGGATCCCGATTTCAAGGAAGAAGTGGAGCGGATGGGAGGCTACAGTACCCGGGATTCTGGAACGGTGCTCTACCGATCGATAAGTAGGGATTCACAGACTAGATAACCTGGAACTCACGGCCCGCATCCCCCAGCCCTTCGGAGCCGTCTTCGGTTACCAGTACGGCATCCTCGATCTTCACGTGCCCGACCCCGGGATACAGAAAGTCCGTTTCGATGGAAAGCACCATTCCCGCTTCGAGGGGTCGCCTGCTTTCGGGGGTACATTCCGGGGGTTCGTAGGGAACCATCCCGATCCCATGGATTACGAACCGAGCATAGGAGGAAAACTCGTACCGGGAGGCAAGCCTATTTCCGGCAGAAACCAGTTCCCCGCAGGGTACCCCTGGCCGGATAAGGGCCCGCACGCCGTTCTGCACCTCCAGGCAGGCGGTGTGGAGCGCCACTGCTTGCGAGGAGGGCGGACCGAGACTCCCCATGCGGCAGATGTCAGCCACATAGTCCCCTATTTCTCCCCCCGCATCGATGTGGAGGATCTCGCCCCGTTTCCAGGGGATCAGGGGAGAGGGGGCGCGGGAAAATCCAGGTCCTGCACAGATCAGGGCGAAGAGAAAAGAGACTCCTTCCTGGGCCATCTCTTTGCGCAAGACCTCCTCGATTTCGAGGGTGCTGATTCCCTCCCTGCACTGACGAAAAGTACGGATGATGCACTGGGCGACTTTCGAATAAGCCTCCCGTATGGTTCGCTGTTCCTCCGGTCTCTTGATGGTGCGAAGTTCGTTCAAGAGGGGCGTGGCGTCCACCCAGGTTACCCAGGGAAGACGGGAAGCGAGGAGCTGAAACCCATCCGTTGGGAAGTATGGGAACTCGATGGCAATGGATCCCTTTTCCAGACCAAGCTGAAGGATACGCTCGATCAGAGCATTTACCGACGGCTGCACCCCTCGAATGGATTCCACGAAGTGAGGAATCCAGACCTTCGCCCCCCGGAACGGTTCCCTCTCTTCTTTCCTCCCTATGAAAAAAGAGTCCTCCACTCGGTTTCGGGGGATCCCCACAAAGGCGATGTACCTGCTTAAACCCATCCTGTCGGAATAGGTGTGGAAATGGTAATAGTATCCTCTGGTGAGGTATCGAACGTTGTGCCTGCTATTGGCTACCAAGAGCGAAACTCCTGAGGATTCCATCAGAGCTTCCAATTTTTCTAGATTGAAGGGATAATCCATACCGATATAATAGCATTATATCGTTGGTATTTCAATACTTTTCCACCTCTTCTCAAGCCTTGAAAAAGGAAGTATCCTCGAGAATAGATCGAACTCACGGAGGACACCCTATGGCGGGGAAGCGAGTTGCGGTGATCCATGGGCCCAATTTGAATTTGCTGGGGAGGCGGGAGATCGGAATTTATGGCGGCAAGACGATGGAACAAATCAACGAGGAGGTTCGGAGGGAGGCGGAAAAGTTGAATGTGGAAGTCGAGTTTTTCCAGTCCAATTCGGAGGGAGGGCTTGTGGACTATATCCATAGTTGTCTTGGCCGTGTGGATGGAATCGTGATCAATGCCGGTGCCTATACCCACTATTCGGTAGCCCTTCGGGATGCCCTCAGCGGTGTAAAGATCCCCACTGTGGAAGTGCATATTTCTAACATCTACAAACGGGAGCCCTTCCGGCATGTGTCCATGATCGCCCCTGTCTGCGTGGGTCAAGTCTGCGGGTTTGGGTCCCACAGTTATGTGCTGGGATTGCGGGCTCTGATGGAAGAACGGATAGAACCGTGGTTGCCATAAATTCCTAGTAGCTATACACGGAGGAAGGAAATGAAAAGGATCATGGTAATTTCGGGGCCAAACTTGAACCTGTTGGGTACCCGTAAAGTTTCGATCTATGGAGAAGGTTCTCTGGAGGATATACACGAAGGGTTACGGAAACGGGCAGCCGAGTTGGGAGTAGAGGTTGACTGTTTTCAGTTCAACAGCGAGGGTGCCATCATCGACAAGCTTCAGGAGGCCACTGGGAAATATGCGGGAGTGATCATCAATGCGGGCGCGTTGGCTCACTACAGTTATGCCCTGCGCAGTGCCATTGGTTCCATGCTGGTCCCCTGTGTGGAGGTGTTCATTTCCAACGTGCACGCCCGGGAAGAGTTCAGGCATAAATCGGTCATCGCTCCCGTGTGTGTGGGAGTGATCGGAGGATTCGGAAAGAAAAGCTACATCCTGGCTCTGGAGGCCCTGGTAAACCTCGGGAATCCCTAGTGGGCATATAACTGGCGGGCCTCTTAAGAGGAAATTGCTATGAGGAAATAACTGTAAGGGTAAACAAGGAAAGGTTCCATCAGGAGGGGGAACGGTATGGAAGCGGGAGTACGTTGGGCGAAGCAGATTCCGGATACACGGTTTTCTCCTGAAGCGATCGAACGAGCCCTCCATGAAGGGTTTTCTCAAGTTCAATTACCTGTGGAAAGCGTCATGGGCAGGGTAGATATGAACTGGGAGAAGTATGGGAGGGTGTATGAGGTATTCGACTCTCCCCTGCCGAAGGGTGTACGGGTAACCGAACGGGGGTTTAACGTGTACACCTGGACGGAATACATGAACACCGCTTTGGCCCGGATAGCCGGTATGGGATGTAGGACCCTCGTATGGGCGGATGGGAAAGCGCGTCTTTTGCCGGTAGAAGGGGAAACGGCAGTATTGAAGGAACAGTTCTACCAGTTTCTCTTCATCCTGGGGGGCATCGCGGAGAGGTTCGGAATCTCTCTGTGTCTGGAACCTCTTTCGCCGAAACGAACGAATTTCATCAATAGCTTCCCAGAAGCGATGGAATGTATCGGCCGCGTGGGAGCTCGGAATATCGGCCTCTCGGTGGGGATACGGACCCTCCATGAAATCTCACCGTCCGCGGGTTCCGTCTATGAACCCCTGCTCGAGTACAAGGATCGAATTTCTCATGTGCATGTGGAACATCCCGGCAATGCTCTTCAATGGGTGGCCCCCCGTTCTGCGGACGGGATCACGTATGGGGAGTTTTTCTCTGTACTGAAGAAGGCTGGTTACCGGGGAATCGTCACCCTTCCCCCCGATGCGGATGGGGAATCTCTTGAGTACTGTCGAACCCTGTGGGGAAAGGCCCTTTGAGGTGAAGTGCCACTCTTAAACAGATATGCCACTCTTTGTTACAGTATCGAATTGCGGTGATCCATGGGCCGGCCTTGAGCAAGGCGCGCTCTGCTTGCGCGCGGTATCGAATTGCGGTAATCCATGAGGAGCCCTCTAACAAAATGCGACATCCTTTAGCGCAGGATTGAATATCAGTGATCTACAAGTCGACCTCAGGTCATTGGCTCGACAGCGGGTGTTACATTACCCCCTTCCGCATTCCCCTTCCGAACCTTTCAGGATCCCCAACGCATGTTCCAGTACTGGCAGGAGTATCGAAAGGTGTTCTTCCACCGCTTTAGAGCTGCCTGGCAAATTGATGATGAGGGTTTTCCCCCGGATTCCCGCAATACCCCGGGAAAGCATGGCTCGGGGAGTTTTCTTCAAGCTCTCCACCCGCAAGGCTTCGGGAATCCCCGGCACCTCTCTTTCGATCACCCTGCGGGTCGCTTCGGGGGTTACATCCCGCGGGCTAAAGCCGGTACCGCCGGTGGTAAGCACCAAATCGACCTTCTCTATGTCGCACAGGTGTCGTAGCTGTTCTGAAAGAAGATCCTCCTCATCGGGGAGAACCCGGTATGATATCGTATCCCCCCAGGGCAGGAGAGTCTGTTGAATCAACGCCCCACTCGTATCCTCCCGTTCCCCCCGAGCGCCTTTGTCGCTGGCCGTCAATACGGCAAAGCGGTACGAAGGAAAAACCACAATCGGGTCGTCCACCGAAACATCACCTCCCTTTAAGACTTCGGCAAAGATCCCTTCCCTCGGCATCACGCAGTCCCCGGCCTGCTCGTAGATGGCACACCGGGTGTGGCATTCTTTCCCGATCTGCGTTACCCGCAGGTATACTTCCTTCCCGATACGTAGCCTCGTCCCTACCGGTAGGGTGTGCAACTCGATCCCCTCGGTGGTAAGGTTCTCGGCAAAGTCCCCTGGTCCCACCTCAAGCCCCTGGGCTCGCATCCTCTGTATACTCTCCAGGGCTAGCAGACTAACCTGTCTGTGCATGTATCCCGCATGGGCATCCCCCTCGAGGCCTAGTCCGGTTAGGGCGCGGGCCCTGCCCCGATTCCTCTTCCGTTCCCCCTTCTTTTCACTGGTACAGACAGCTATCACTCTAGCCATACACATACACCTTCATAGCAGCTGAAAAATTTCTCGCCACACAAGGGGGCGATGCCAGGAATACTCTGTATCGAGTCATCCCTCATGGTCATTCCTCCTGCCGGATAAAGGGGCCGCTCTTGCCCCCCCGCTTTTCCATCAATCGAATGTTTCCCATCACCATGTTCTTGTCCACTGCTTTGCACATATCGTAGATGGTCAACAGGGCAATGTGCACACCGGTAAGGGCCTCCATCTCCACTCCCGTAGGACCCTGAGTCTTGACCCGTACACTCACCTCGATGGAGTCTCCTTCCACCGGCTGGAATGAGACGTCGATGTGGCTGATGGGGAGAGGATGGCAGAGGGGAATGAGACGGCTTGTTTCTTTTACCCCTTGAATCGCCGCTATCCGGGCAACCGATAGGACATCTCCCTTCGGCATACCCCCTTGGAGCAGAAGGGAAAGGGTAGAGGAAGACATGGAGATCCTTCCTTTTGCCATGGCTTCCCGGAAGGTGAGGGGTTTTCCCGACACATCCACCATGCGGGCGCTCCCCGTTGCATCCAGGTGAGTGAGTTGACTTTTCGGTTTTCTGCTGGTGGGCGCTGGAGAAAGGAAGTCTTCGATGATCCTCCCTACGAGGGCCTCGAGGGCATCGAACCGGAACACGGGAACTCTGGATCCCGAGATCTCTCCATCACTCACCACGGCAAATAAATGGTCGAAGGGACACACCGGTTCGGTTCCCTTTTCTACCCTCACTATTTCTATCTTGGGATAGGGGCTTTCCTTGAATCCTTCGATAAGGACCAGGTCGATGGGCCCCAGTTCGTCTATAATTTCCGAGGGCGCTTCGGGTGAGGGCGTTTTACGGATCACTGCCGAACGGTCCGGGCCCAGGATGGCGACGGAATGTGCCCCTGCCTCCATGAAGACCCAGGAGTCTTTTCCCGGCTGGTCGACCTGCATGGTATGGACCCGTTTGATCGTTCCCACCTGGAATCCCCTGCGAGTAAGACCCTCGATGAGGGCACGCATCAGGAAAGTCTTTCCCATGCCGGATTCTTTCGATACGACGCATAGAACGGGAATGGCCATCTCACCCTCCAATGGCATACATTTTTTTTAAAGGAATTTTCGTTGCAGGCAACCTTCCAACAGGCGGTAGCTCTCCTGGTTTTGTTGGTTCCTCTATCGGCGCTTTCAGGTCCGGGGGTGCACCCATCGAGTCCAGAGGGGCGCCTGTTGAGACCAGAGGGATACCCATCGAGTGGAAAGGGCTCTTCAATTGCAGGGCCTCCTGGAATAGCTGGTACGCTTTAGCGGGATCCGGTAGGGCGCTTCCCAGCGGAACCTCCCGATCCTGGAGGAGGCAGGGCCGTAAGGAGCCTTCGGCAGTCACTCGCAGGCGGTTGCACTGGCTACAGAAATGGTGACTCATCGGATGGATCAACCCTACAAGTCCCTTACCGCCTGGGATCCGGAAGAGTTCTGCAGGGCCGTCGAGGAGCCCCTTCGTTTTGGGCGGAACGATAGGAACCAGGGGAATGCCCGCTTCTCTGGCCCGTTGTTTGACGATATCGGTAGGGATGAACAGTTCCGCAGCGGAGGGGAGGAAAGGCATGCACTCGATGAACCGCACGTGGACAGGATTGTCATGGGCAAAGGATAGGAATTGGAGGATCTCTCCCTCGTTGATCCCTTTCAAAAGCACTACGTTCAGTTTTACCGGTTGAAGACCCGCTCGAAGGGCAGCTTCGATTCCGTCCAGCACCTTGGAAAGAGAGCCGCCCCGGGTTATCCGGGCGTAGGTTTCCTCCTGGAGAGAATCGAGACTGATGTTGATCCTTCGTACCCCCCCTCGTTTCAATTCCTGGATGCGGTCGCGCAGAAGGGTTCCGTTGGTTGTGAGGGATACATCCTCGATTCCCGATAGGGTAGCGATTCCCTGCAGGATCTTTTCTATCTCGGGATGCAGGAGAGGTTCTCCTCCGGTGAGCCGTACCTTCCGGAAACCGAATCGGGCAGCCAGGTGCACGATCTGCATACACTGTTCGTATGGGATACTCCGGACATTGGGTTGGACATCTTCCTCCGGCCTACAGTAGATGCAACGGAGATTACACGCCTCTGTAAGGGAGATCCGCAGGTACCGATGTGATCGGCCTTCCCTATCCGTGAGGGGCCTATCTAGGAACGACATGGGGCGAACTCCTCCAATCGAAGAATGCGGACTTCCAGATTCTCGCACAGGGTTTCATCATGGGTGGCAAAAATCAGGGTGGTGTTTCCCGTAGAGGCCACCTGCCGCAATACCCCCCAAATGACTTTTTTCGCTTCCGAGTCTGCCTGAGCGGTAGGTTCGTCCAGGAGAAGAACCTTTGGTTCCCTTACCAGGGCCCTCGCTAATGCTACACGGTACGCTTCCCCGCCCGAAAGCCCCTCCGTGTTTCTGTCCTCGTATCCTGAAAGCCCCAGACTGTCCAGGGTATGCTGGATGCGGTACGTTTTTTCTTTGGGTGTAAGGGCTGTGGAATGAAGACCCACGAGCAAGTTCCAATACACAGATCCCCTGAACAGGTAGGGATGCTGGTGCACGTAGGTAACCTCCTGGAAGTACTGTTTCCCGTATGACTGGATGCAAGCATCCTGGTACAGAATGGTTCCCGTTGGCACATCCAATAGTCCGCTCAATGCCTTAAGGAAGGTGGTCTTTCCGCTCCCATTGGGACCTAAAACAGCCACACGATCGGACGCAAGGATATCCAGCCGGGGAATGTGGAAAAGTTCACCCCTTCCATTAAATCCCACTTTCAGGTTCTGGATTTTATAGCGAGGTTTAGGTTTCATGCCGCCACCTTCTGTCTCACCATACGGAGGGTCAGAGCGTTGATGCCCATGGCGAAAAGGAGAAGGAGGATCCCCAGAGCCAAGGCATATTCGTATTCTCCCCGAGTAGTTTCAAGGGCAATGGCCGTAGTCATTGTGCGGGTATACCATCGCAGGTTACCACCCAGCATCATGGAAATTCCCACTTCGCTAAGGACGCGGCCAAAGGTGGAAAGAAGAGCGTTCACCAGAGCGGCAGGGCTCTCACGCCAGGTTAGCAAACATTTGTAAGGGAAAGAGCACCCTATCGTTTGGATCGTTTCGAAGAACCGGGTGTCCAGCTTCGAGAACCCTGCCCACAGGTAGCTGATCACGATGGGAAGGGCAAAGATCGATTGGCCAAGGACTACCGCATAGGGGGTAAAGAGCCACCCGAGGCTACCCAGGGGGCCCGATCGAGAGATGAGGCTATACACCACCAATCCGACTACCACCGTAGGAACTGCCATAAGGGAGGTAACGAGGGAAATGATGAATCTGCGTAAGGGGAATCTTTCAAGGGTGAAGATCGTGGCGATGACTAGTCCAACGATCCCTGCACAGAGGGTCGAGAAAAGAGAGAAGGTAAGGGATGTTCCCACGGTGAAAAAGAGTTCCCGATTGCCCGAAACAATCAATTCCAGAGCGGTGATAAGGGCCATCATGGCTGCCTCTGTAGAAAGAACACCTGTTCGCCCCGAATGGTGTAGGACTGGATTTTTTGTCTGCCTTCGCGGCTGTTGATCCATTCCAGGAACGCCCTGGCCTTAGAAAAGGCCACAGGGGGAAACCGTTCCGGGTTCACCAGGATAAGGGAATAAAAGTTCTTCAAGATAGATTCATTCTGGTTTCGATAGAGTGCCTTCAACGAGATCTTTTCCTGCAGGAAGGCCCAGGTGGCCGAATCTGTCAAAGTATAGGCTTTCATTTCGGAAGCCATCCGTAGCAGGGCTTCCATCCCCTGTCCCCCTTCCTTGTACCAGGATCCCTGGGGAAGGACGCCGGCTTTGTTCCAGATTTCCTTTTCTTTTAAATGGGTGCCAGAACTGTCCCCCCGGGAAAGGAAGGGAACCCGGGCTCGGGCGATCCGTGTGAATCCCTCTATAATCGTCGAGGCGGATCGAACTCCTGCAGGATCCCTCTCCGGTCCTACCAGGAGAAAATCGTTATACATGAAAGTGGTGCGAGACACCCCATATCCTTCCTGCATGAACCGAATTTCCCCATCGGGGTCATGGACCAGGAGGGCATCCACGTCTCCCTTGCGGCCCAGGGCAAGGGCTGCGCCGGTTCCCACTGCAATCACGTCCACGGGGATTCCGGTTTCCTTCTGGAAAGCGGGCAAGAGGAAGTCGAGGAAGCGGGAGTTCTCGACGCTGGTGGTGGTAGCCAGCCGGAGGGACCCTTCGGCTGCCAGTAGAGAAGGAAGCATCCAGAATAGAATGATGAGGCTCGATTTTGAGAGCAATCTCATGGAGCGACTCCTTTCCAATCCGGGAGGCAAAGGAGTTTCCTCCTTTACCCTTGGCCACAGCTTGAAGCCTTACTCGAAGCCTTAAGGGTGTTGGACCTGTGGCTGTTACACCGATAGATCCGCCCCCTATACCAAGGCCGGCTGTTCTACCTGCGGCACCGACCGTTCACCATTCTGGCTTTTCTGTATGTGCACTTTATACACAGATCTAGCCAGCTTCAGGTGCGACGGTTCGGAGTTCTAGACGCACTCGCAGTATATCACAGGTATCTTGATACAGTCTATGGGTAGAGGTATTGATTCGAATCATCATTCGAAGCGGGGCTTTACCGAGAGTTCAATCCAGCCGTCGTAGCCGAAGAATCTGCGAAGGCAAAATGTGCAATTCCTAGAAAAACTAACCAAAAAAATCCACATTTCACTGTATATATTTAAAATAAATGATGCTTATGTGAAAAATTGTTTAAAATCCCTGACGCATTTACGTGTAAGGTAAGATTTCTTTTTCTGTCTGTTCCACCGCCTCCAAAAACCAGCGCACCCGACTATCCGGGGTAGTGTTCTCCACGTCGGCCATCA
>Ga0078972_1010086_pt1 | contig 17978 bp, 14 predicted proteins | sample YelNatPaOPGAMG01_FD_67568 | JGI IMG/M metagenome (GOLD analysis project Ga0078972, IMG submission 67568) | Hot spring thermophilic microbial communities from Obsidian Pool, Yellowstone National Park, USA - OP-RAMG-01 (SPADES assembly) (version 2) | ecosystem: Environmental > Aquatic > Thermal... | reverse complement strand
GTGGTAGTGGAAGCCGGAGAGGGAGCCTTCGACAAGTACACTAACAAGCCCTTCAAGGGGGGGGAAGCGGTCTGCGCAGAAGAGATGGTATGGTGCGGACGATGCCGACCCTGCGCCGATGGGTTTCCCAACCACTGCGAACGGCTGAACGAAATCGGGTTCAACATCGATGGAGCCTTTGCCAAGTACATCGTGCTGGACGCCAAGCTTCTCTGGAATTTGGAGCCTCTGAAGAAACGGTACTCGGGGAAGGAACTCTTCAAGGCTGGAAGCCTCTGCGAACCCACCTCTGTGGCGTACAATGCGGTGATCGAGCGGGGGGGCGGAATACGGCCGGGTGATTCTGTAGCGATATTGGGCGGAGGGCCTGTGGGTCTAGCCGCATGCGCCATCTTGAAAAAACAGGGTGCGGCTAGAGTGATTCTCTCGGAGCCGGAGGAAGGCCGGGTGGCAGTGGCCAAGAAACTCGGGGTGGATTACGTGATCAATCCCAAAAAGGAAAGCTTCGCCCAAAAAGTCCTGGAATACACCAACGGGATGGGTGCCAACCTGTACCTGGAGGCCACGGGGCTACCCACGGTGGTTTGGCCGGAAATAGAGGAAGCCATCTGGTATGGTCGGGCGTTGAACGCTACGGTAGTGATCGTGGCTCGAGCGGATGCCAAGATACCCGTAACGGGTGAAGTGTTCCAGGTTCGCCGGGCACGGATCGTGGGGTCTCAGGGTCATTCGGGACACGGGAACTTCCCACGGGTGATCGAGTGCATGGCCTCCGGGATGGATATGACTCCCATGATCACGAAGGAGATTACCCTGGACCAGGTCCCCGAGCACATCATTATGCTCCAGACAGACCGCAAAGAAACGAAGATCACCTGCATCATGTAGGGTGTAAAAAAGCGAAGGAGAATCACATGACAGAGAAAAAATGGATCACCACGGAACATCCCGCCATCGTGTTCGAGGATAATTCCGTCGGTAGACTGAAGAAGCAAGTCTGGGACATGACGGAGAAGGAGCTGGACAAAGTCCTGGCCGAATACGAGATCCCCTCTCCCTCTGAATTGGGGAAGGCTGGCTGCTACATCCAGAACACCCCCCGGGTGAAGTGTATCGAGAAACGAAGGAAGAACGACATCGTGTTCGTTCCCATCGGGTGTACGGAAAACCATGGGAAACACGCCAATTCCGGTCTCGACACGTTCATGGTGACCCAGATCCTGGAAGGGGTACGACGGTACACGGCCAAGAAAGGGTACGAGGTGAACCTTGCCTTTCCGCCCCTCAACTATGGAGGGCATCCGTACCATCACATGGGGATGCCGGGCACGATCATTATGCCGAAAGAGGTAGTGGAGGAAACCCTCATCTACACGATGCTCGGTCTCTGGAACGATGGATACCGGAAGATCATCATGGTGAACAACCATGGTCACCTCTGGATGCTGGAATCGGCGGTTCAGGAGTTCATGAAACGGTTCCAGTTGCCGGGAATCTTCCAGGCCCTCGATTGGCACCGGGCAGTGAGGGAGTTCTTCTTCCCCGTGAACCGCCCGAACAATTTGGAGACGAACTTCATCCATGCGGATGAAAGCGAGACCTCCGTGGCCCTCCTCCTGTTCAAGGATATGATCGATATGAGCGTGGTGGAGGACGCAGAGGGAATCCAGTTCCTGCCCGAAGGACACTTCGATACCTCCGTGGAGCCCTTCCGTCGGCCCCACCGCTGGAGCGAGGGGGAGGGACACTTCGCCATCGAACGGTTCGCCACCCCCCAGGGTGTGGTAGGAAAGCCCAGTCTTTCCAAACCGGAAAAGGCGAAACGTCCTATCGTAGCCATCCTGAAATACCTCACTCTCCTGGTGGAACAGATCCTGGAGGTGTTCCCTGCGGGTACTGTCCCTCCAGTGGACAAGGTTACCCTGCGGGATCCGAAGGAACTGGAACCATTCCTGAAAGAACCTTTCAGTCCCGGATGGAAGAGCGTGTACGAGTTACCCCATGTGGGTCCCTTCCACAAACTGTAGGAGATTCCCATGGGTGGCAAAGTTAGAATAGGTGTGATTGGAGCTGGCCGCATCGGCCGGCTCCACGCTCAAAACATTGTGCGGAGGATCCCCGAAGCGGAAGTGGTGGCTGTCTCGGATGTAATCAAGAAGGCAGCGGAAGAGTGCGCGGCCGCTCTCGGGGTCCCCCACGCGTACGACAACCCCCGGAAGATCCTAGAAGATAAGTCCATCGAGGCCGTCCTGATTTGCTCCAGCACCGATACCCACTCCACCTTGATCGAACAGGCGGCGGAGGCGGGAAAGCACATCTTCTGTGAGAAACCGATCGATTTCGACCTCAAGCGGATAGACAGGGCTTTGCAGAAGGTAGAACAGGCAAAGGTAAAACTCCAGATCGGGTTCAACAGGCGGTTCGATCACAACTTCAAGCGGGTTCGACAGGCGGTAGAGGAAGGAAAGCTGGGCAAACTGTATTCCATTCGAATCATCAGTCGGGACCCGGCTCCTCCTCCCATCGAGTACGTGAAGGTTTCGGGCGGATTGTTCCTCGATATGATGATCCATGACTTCGACATGGCCCGGTTCCTCACCGGCAAAGAGGTGGAAGAAGTGTATACCCTGGCCGGGGTGATGGTGGATCCGGAAATCGGGAAAGCGGGAGACGTGGATACCGCCCTCGTCACTCTCAGGTTTAGCGACGGAACCATTGGCTCCATCGACAACTGCCGAAAGGCTGTCTTCGGATACGATCAGCGGGTAGAAATCCTGGGTTCCGAAGGAATGATCTTGACGGAAAACGATCGGCCCAACACTGCCCGGCTCGCTACCTCGAAGTCCGTGTGCGAGGATCTTCCCCTGTTCTTCTTCCTGGAACGGTACACGGAAAGTTATGTCTCCGAAATCCAGACTTTCATTACCTGTATCCAGAAAGACCTCGTTCCTCCAGTGACAGGGAAAGACGGCAGGATCCCCGTGGTGATGGGCAAGGCCGCCCGCTTGTCCTACGACGAGAAGCGACCCGTGAAACTCAGCGAGATCGGGTAATTGAGGATAGGGATAACAAAATTAGGGATAGGGGAGCCCTGGGATGGTCGAAAGGCCGGCGATATCTAATGAGCCGGCCTTTTTTTTACGCTTCCTAACTCTTCTTGATATTCTTCCTTACGTCGATAATCACCGCTACCACGATGATGATGGCCCGCATCACCTGCTGGAAATCTGCCGAGACGTTCAGGATGTCCAGCCCGTTCTTCATTACCCCGATGATGAGGGCTCCGATCAAGGCGCCTCCCGCGCTACCGATTCCTCCCGAAAGGCTCGTTCCTCCAATGACGGAGGCGGCGATGGCGTCCAGCTCGTAACTCATCCCTAGCCCCGGTTGGCCGGACCCGATCCGGGCAGTGAGCACGATCGAGGCAACGGCACTGAGGAAACCTGCGTAGGTATACACCAGAACGATGTATCGGTTCGTGTTGATTCCCGAAACGATGGCAGCCTGCATATTGCTTCCCAGGGCATAGGTGTATCGGCCCCAGAGGGTGTGTTTCAGAATGATGTGGGTGATGATGACGCAGAGTATCAGGATCCAGGCAGGGTTCGGTATGCTTAAAAAATTCCCCTGGCCTATCACCTCGAACTGGGGAATCAGGCTTCCCCGGGGTCTGCCTTCCGAATAGATGAAAGCCCACCCGCGGGCAAAGGTCATCATGCCGAGGGTGGCGACGAAAGGCGGGATCTTGAACTTGGCGATGAGCCCGCCGTTGAGAAATCCCCCAAAGGCTCCAATCGCCAGCCCGATGAGGAGCACAGGCAGTACCGGCCAGGGTTGCCCACCTTTGAATAGGCGATCGGCGGCTGTGGGGGACTGCAGGAGGGTTGCCACCACTACGGAAACGATAGCTACGATGGCACCGGATGAAAGGTCGATTCCCGAGGTGATGATAACCATGGTAACGCCCAGGGAGATGATGCCGATGACACTGATCTGCCGGAGGACGTTCAACAAGTTCGTGATCCGTAGGAATACACCCCCGGATAGAACGGAGATCACGAGAATCAATCCTATCAGGATAAACAGGATACTGTACTTCTTCAAGATTGAAAGTAGCTTGGAGTTAAGTCGAGACACCTGTAACCTCCATTGCAACGAAATTAATGAGCTTCCTGAAAGGTTTCCAACGGCTCACCCGTGGCCATGTGGAGGACCTTTTCCGGTGTAGCCTCTTCACGAGTGAGTTCTCCGATCTTTTCCCCTTCGTGCATCACCACGATTCGATCGGACATGGCTAGGATCTCAGGCATTTCCGAAGAGACGAGGATGATGGCCTTTCCTTCCTGCGCAAGGGTAGACATCAGTTTGTAGATCTCTGCCTTTGCTCCCACATCGATCCCGCGGGTGGGCTCGTCCAGAATCAAAATTTCTGGCGAAGTGGCCAGCCATCGGCTAACCAGCACTTTCTGCTGGTTCCCCCCGCTTAAAAACATCACCTGTTGGTCAAGGTTGGGGGTTTTGATGCTGAGGGTGGCAACCGCCTGCTCGCAGATGGAGCGTATCCTGGAATGATTGATCAGGAAGCCCTTCAAATGCTCCTTCAAACTGGCGATGGCGATATTGTCCCGCACTGATAGGTTCAGGTAGAGACCGCTCCGCTTTCGGTCCTCCGTGAGGAAAGCCATCCCGTTTCGAATTGCATCGTAGGGAGTCCGGATGTCTACCTCTTTTCCCTTGATACGGATCGTTCCTTTCTCTTTGGGAAAGATACCGAAGAGGGTTTCCATCACCTCCGTGCGCCCGGCACCCACCAGTCCTGCGAATCCGAGAATCTCCCCCCGCCGCAGGGTAAAACTTATATCATGAAATACCCCCCGACGGCTCAGTCCCTCGACTTCCAGGACAGGTTCGCCGATGGAAGCCTTGCTCTTCTGGAAGAATTGATCGATGGAACGACCCACCATCATCTTGATGAGGGTTTCACGGTTCAACTCGGAAGTTTTTCGGCAATCGATCAATTCCCCATCCCGATACACGCTTACCTCATCGGTTATCTTGAAGATTTCGTCCATCTTGTGGCTGATATACACCACAGCCACTCCCCGGGCCTTTAAGTTTCGGATGATTTCGAACAGATGCTCCACCTCTTTCTCGGTGAGTGCCGAGGTGGGTTCATCCATGATCACGAGCTCCGCGTTTCGAGACACCGCTTCGGCGATCTCCACCAACTGCATCTGTGCAACGCTTAGTTCTCCCATGATTCGGGTGGGAGGGATATTGATTTTCAGTTCATCGAGAATCTTCGCTGCTTCCCGATCTATCGCTTTATGGTCGATCAATCCCCAACGGTTCAAGATCTCCCGGCCCAGGAAGATATTTTGGGCTACCGTCATGTAGGGTAGGGGACTCAACTCCTGATGGATCATGGAAATCCCCCGTTCCAAGGCTTCGTGGATCGAGTTGAAGGAAACTTCCTCTCCCTTGAACCGGATTGTCCCTGCATCCGCTTTATATAGCCCGATGGCCACCTTCATGAGAGTGGACTTCCCAGCCCCGTTTTCTCCCATGATACCATGAACGGTGGCAGGCTTCACGCGGAGATCCACTCCTTTCAATGCGTGAACGCCGGGAAAGTGCTTGTGAATACCGATCATCTCGAGTACGTACTGACTCACCCTTACCCCCTTTTCGGCGTAATAGGTTCCTATCGGTAAATCCTATCGACCCAGAAAGAGTGAGGGGCCTGCATCTCGAAGGCCCCTCTCTTGTAGGCAAAGATCACTTCTTGTACTTCGTATAGTTCTCTTTCGTAACCGGTTCAAAGGGGATTTCCACGAACTTCGGTACCTGCTCGCCCTTGATCAGTTTCAAGGCCGCCTGTACGCCTCCCCGTCCCTGGGCTCCCCCGTTCTGGAATACCGTCATGTCCAGCCGGCCTTCCTCGATGAACTTGAGAGCATCCGAGGTAGCGTCCACGCCGGTTACCACGACTTTGTCCTTCATTTTCTTCTCTTCCAGAACAAGGACTGCGCCGATAGCCATTTCATCGTTGTTGGCAATGATGGCATCGATCTTGTCCCCGCTGGCCAGCCAGTTCTCCACTACCGCTACCGCTTCCGGCCTCTGGAAGTTGGCTGTCTGCTCCCGGATTACCTTGATTCCGGGGTACTTGGCCAACTCATCTTTTGTTCCCTTGGTCCGGCCGATCTGAGGAGCGGATCCTAAGGAACCCAACAGGATGGCGACGTTCCCTTTCCCATTGAGCTTCTTTGCCACGAATTCGGCTTGGAGCTTACCTGCTACCTCCTCGGGGGATGCCACGGCCACGACCTTTGCACCCTGGAGGGCGTCATCGTTGGGTTTCCGGTTCACGTACACCAGGGGTATCTTCGCGTCGTTGCAGAGTTTGGTGATGCGGGGAGCGATCGTCTGATCGATCACATGGATCAGGATGGCATCCACCTTCTGGGTGATGAAGTTCTCTACCTGCTTGATCTGTTCGTTGGGATCCCGTTTCCCGTCCATCGCGATGACTTCTGCTCCGACCTTGGTTGCCTCATCCTTCAGTTGGTCCAGCAGGTACCGCATGAACACATCGTTGAAATCTTCGATGGTTACCCCCAGGCGGATCTTTTTCGCCGCCCCCGTCTCCTTCGAGCCGCCGGCAAACAGAAGGGAACCTGCCACCAGCACCAGCACGAGAATACCGACTGCCTTTTTCATACAGCCTCCTCTTTTAGTAGTGATTCGTTTGCAAACTGCAAACGTTTACATTTTCAGGTACACAGAACTACCCTTTTAACCATTTAGGAAAGTTCTGTTGTCACCTGATGAAACTAATCATAAGGGGTTACAGGGGAAGTTGTCAAATATTTTTTAGCATGTGCGGAACCGTCAGGGCCAATTCCAACGCACGGGCCAGGTTACGCAGGGAGCCTATTCCGTCATGGAAACCCATGCTGTTGGCGGAGGCTGTATAATCCCAGAGCCACTGGGCTTTCCGCAGTTGATCTCGTGCCTTTTGTATTAGTTCCTGAGACCCCCCCTTTTTCTCAGCTTCCGCAATATTTTCGTGTGCTTTGACTAAGGCATCCATGCACTTCATTGACAGTTCCGCTACTGAATCCTGGATGTACCGAACCCGGGTAATCATCCATTCTTCTGTTTTTCCTTTATGGCAGAAGAGGCAGGAAGCTTCGACGGTATGCAAAGGACTCCCAATGGAATGCGAGGTAACCCGTTTTCCTCCAAGAATCTGCTTCGGCATGTGGCAATCCGCACAGCTTACTTTCGCTGCCGCGTGGATCCCGGCGCTGTACTCTTCGAAATCGGGATGTTGAGCCTTAAGTAATAAGGTACGAGATTGAGGTTGAATAAAATCTTTTTCAAATCCCTTTGGTTTTGTTTCATAGTATTCATACATCGAAGAAGCATCGAACCCTTTGCCCCAGGGATGAACTACTCTATCCGTTCCTGGTTCAAAGTAGTACTCACTATGACATTGGGCACAGACGTATGTTTTCATTTCCCGAGTGCTTGCTTTGGATAGATTGATTCCCCTGGCTTCCATTTTACCGGTCTTCCCTTTTTCTACACGACTTCAGAGTGTTAATCCTTTTCATAGGCTCCGATACTCCAGGGAGCGGTGCGGATTTTTCCGTCGCGGTCATAGGGAGGGATTTCCGCGGATAGATCCGTACCTGCATTCCGGGCAGGGGAGGAGGTTTGGAGGTGGAAATCGCCGCTTGCAGGGTTCAGGAAGAGGGGGTCCTGTACCAGATTCCGCCACGCCGGATCGTTGTAGGTTAATACATTAGACCCGGAAGGATAGATATAGGCTGGCATAGTAGTATAGTTATTGACATTGATGTTATTTGGATTGGTACTGCCATAGTACACATACGCCCCGCCTCCTGTTGCATCCGGAGATACGTAAAACAAGTTTGTGGTGTACGCATAGGGATAATGAATGGTACCGGAGTCCATATGATATACACCATACAGTAGTGGCGCTACAGAGTTGGAGGCAAAGTCTATAAATAGGTTGTTTTTCAGGGTGGGATGGCAGGATCCACCAGAATCTTCTCGGAGTTGGATCACGTAGCGTCTTTCAGTTCCAGTATCGGCAATCAAGGTATTATTGTAGATTTTGGGATTTGATCCCTGGGTTATGATGATTTTTATGTTCCTACTACCGGCGTTCCCTCCATAGATGATGTTATTATAAATGAAAGGAGAGGAGTAAGAAGCCATAGAGATTCCAACAGAAAATGCCGTTGCGGTCCCGCACAAGAAGGTGTTGTTTCTGATGGAAAGGGAAGAGCTACCTATGCCTATACAGGTGGAACTTCCGGAATCGGTAGAGGCTCCTTTTACGGTGAATCCGTCGAAAACTGTCGCGTTCCCGATGCTTGAACCTGCTATAGCAGTACATTCACCGCTGGTTCGTCCATCCTGGATGGTAGTAACCGCATTCGACAGACTGCGACCGGAAAAATCATTCCAATAGCTGCCGTACAGTGAGATCCCCTCTTTCAGATCGATCTGGGAGTTTATGGTGTATACACCCTGGGCTACCCGAACCTCGCCGGTGGCAAAGAGGGAATCAGCCAGGGCTATCCCGGATGCGATGGTTTTTTTGGGGAACTTTACGGTTCCTTGGTACGTATCGTTCCCTTGCGGGGATACAAAGACTATTCCGGAGGTAATCGTGTAGGCGAAACTGGTGGAAACCTCCGAGTAAGCAGAACCGCTAAACGCGTAGGCTTTGATGGTAATCGGCATCGAGACAAATACGGAATTTCCTTCAACTGCGGTCGGGCTTGTTTTGGGGTCAGACCCATCAGTAGTGTACTTGAAGGAAGCCCCAGCAGTATCACTTTGAAGGGTGACCGTCTGGCTCTGCGCGTAGGTTCCCCCGTTGAGGCTGAAGCTTGGAGCAGCCACTGTACTCCCCAACGGTGCTTCAGTAACGGTTACCTTGCAGGTTGCCTGGAATCCTTTCTGTTGGGTGGTGACGACGATATCCGCGGTTCCCGCCGCATTGCCCGTTACCAGTCCCGAGGAGGTGACGGATGCCGCGGAAGCGTTGGAACTGGTCCAGGTCACGTTCTGGTTACTAGCATCTTGGGGGGTAACCGTCGCTACCAACTGTTCCGAACCGCCTAGCAGGAGTGATGCTTGGGTTTTGTTCAGACTCACTCCCGTTACGGGGATTTCTGTTTCGTCGATTAAAGTTCCCAGCTTCTCGCAGGCAGCTAAAGCCGACAGAAGCGCGAAAAGTAGAATGATGATGTTCCATGGTGGGATGATTTTTACATTTTTGTTTCCCATGCGAAACCTCCTTTGAAACTACATAAGTTCCCCCGCACTACTGGGCGCGTTTCCATTGTCTAGTTCTTTTACTAAATTATTTCCGCGCTTTTTGCCGAACGCATCGTACCGAGGTGCTGAATGGGTGATTTTCGTAGAGTTTTTTTACCGGGAAAATCGTACTGAAGTGCTATTGCTAGTGACCATACGGCGGTTGTTTCTCGAGCAGGGGAAACAGCTTACGGTCGGACACTCGGTCCGGCATGAGATTGGAGGTGTGGAGCAATTCCAGGAGCTGGAATCGATTTTTCACGCCCAATTTCTGGTAGATATGGGCACAGTGGGTTTTGACGGTCCGCAGTCCCATGTGTTCATTCTTCGCGATCGTCTTCAAGGGATCTCCTTGTATCAGGTGCTCCAATACTTGTTCTTCCTTGCGGGTGATCCCTTTCTCAGCGAAAAATGTACTTCCAGTGACCGCTTCTTTTCCGATGAATACCAACCCCGAAGGAGATCCATCGGAATCCCGTATCAAAGAAAACCGCGCTTGAAATAATTTCCGAGGCATCGCATACAAGGATAGGACACAGGAGAAAGCTTTTGTCGATTTGCTCAATAGCTCGGTAAGAGCGCTTTTCAAGCTTGCGGATTCTGGAAACCATCCATATACGCTTGAGGGAAGCGCTTCATGGCGAGGAGGGAGTTTTTCCCGCAGCCGGTGAATGAATTTGTTTGCATACACCAAACGGAACTCGGAGTCGAACACAAGAACCGCCTCGTCGATACTATCCAGAATTTCCCGGGTGATAGCCGAGGGTCGATACGAAAGGAAATTGTAGCGGATGATGGCATAGGCGATGATAGAGATCCATACAATGCTGAACAGGGGAGACACGACAAGGGGTCTATAGGCGGTGAAATAGGGAACAAGGAATGGCTCCAAATTGTAGAAAAGAATGGTACTGAGGATCGCAACGAAAAGAAGCCACGCTTTTCGTTTTTCTTTTTTGTTAGTAACTCTTTTCGCGTATAGAACCAAGAGGATCGCCGACAGTAGATAGTAAACTAGATAATTGAAAACCAGGAGTAGAAATACCGGAGAATTGAAATCAGGCTCCGCTGTCCAATAGGCGCCCTCTTTTACAAATTCGCGAAAGACGATCGTACCGGTAAGGCTTTGATATTGAAAAATTAGGGAAGGCAGATACAGAAGGTAGCACATCCTGCATTGCGTAATCGAAAACGATGGTCGAGTGAGGGTAATGACGAAATGGAGGGTAAAAGCGTGGAGAAAAATGAACCCGAAGGAACAGATCCGGAACCAGAATATTACCGCTTCCCGATCTATGCCTGAATAGGCGAAGGAAGCCCCGAATAGCCATAAAGCGATGCAGAGGGTCATGTAGAAGTACCGGCGGTTTAATGGGTTCGAAGGACTTGTAATAAGGACATACAACCCTTCCGCCAGGGATAGGAAAGACACCAATAGGGAAAGGGCGGATAAATAATTCACATGCTATTCCTTACCTGCCTATGCCGGCTCTCTGGTCAGTTCTTTTAATTCTAAGCCGATTTCAAAGAGAATGAAAGAGTTTGTATGTTGCATGCTTTAGATCCGTCGCATGGCATTCAACACCCCCTTGCTGAACCTGCGATTCTTTGGTATTAATGTGTAACATCGTTCTTTCCCAACGGGGTGGTCTGTGTAAAAGCAGGCCTGAGAGTATACCCGATGAACCTGATCTGGGTAATTCCAGCGTAGGGAGGAGATTGCTGCGGAACAGGCCGTTTCTTAAACATGCCTTCCGCACGGTTTTTTGGTATAGTGTTCAAGAACCGCTCCCATTCGCTGGAGCGGTTCTTTTTTTATAGGGTGTACTTCCTGCCTGGTCTTCGTTAGGGCCTGGCCTGTTAGGGATACAGGAGGTGTCGATGAATATGCCTTTTCGGGCACACTTTACTGGTACAGAGGAGATATAGTATGAACATGAACGAAGTGGCTGGTAACTTACTTATCAAGGTGCGGGAGCAAAAACCTCTTGTACATAATATTACCAATTTTGTGGTAATGAACTATACAGCAAATGCCCTGCTTGCCTGTGGCGCTTCTCCGGTGATGGCCCATGCGAAAGAAGAGGTAGAGGAGATGGTGCAAATTGCCAATGCATTGGTGTTGAATATAGGGACACTCGAACCTGCATGGGTGCAAGCCATGGATCTAGCCGCTGAGAAGGCTTCCAGGAAGGGAATTCCGGTGGTACTCGATCCTGTGGGTGCCGGGGCTACAAGGTATCGTACAGAAACAGCCAAAGGGCTGTTGCAAAAAGGCTATGTCTCCGTGGTACGGGGGAATTCATCGGAGATCCTTGCATTATCGGATGAAAAGGCACGAACCAGGGGAGTGGATGCCCTGCATGAAACGGAAGACGCTGTGGGAGTGGCAATGGAAATTGCACGAACCTACCATACAATCGTCGCTGTAACCGGTCCTGTTGACCTAGTTACAGATGGAGAGACTATTCTTAGGATACGGAATGGGCATCCTCTAATGGGAAAGGTTACGGGAACCGGTTGTACTGCTACTGCAATCATTGGGGCGTTCTGCGGAGTTATAACAGACTACCTGGTGGCGACTGCTTCGGCTCTGGCATATTTCGGAGCTGTTGGGGAAGTTGCCGCCCGTACCGTTTCTACCCCGGGGAGTTATATGATTGCCCTACTGGATACCCTCTATTCCCTTTCGCCGGAGGATCTTATCCGGCAAGTTAAAATCGATACCTAACTGAGGGACCTGTACTCTTCCAACTGGCATTCGAAAAAGGTAATCATTTCCGTTGAATTGCAAGCAGGAGCATAAAAGGATTAATATGAACATCTAATGGCACCCTTGTTCCTCTCGAAGGATTCACTCCTTGCGCGGCCCTTTCGATCCACCTGGGATCTTCTTTCTGAAACCACGTCGTTCATCAACATGCGGGAGGATGCTGAGGAGTATCAGGACACTCTGCGGAACTGGAGGCGCAGACTCCAGGAAAGTTCCCGGGATCCGGAGATCCAGCGACAGGTACGGGAAGAAATCGTTACCCTCCGTAAAGCCTTTCGAAAGGACGGATACGATGTTTCCCTCGGGTCTTTCGATATTCAGTGCGAAGGATTCCGGAATGAAACCTCGATGAACGAAGGGTATCGGAGGATCGTCCTCCTCATCGCCGATCGGGTAATTCTGTACGAGGAAGGGGAGGGAAACCACCTGAACCTATGGGAAGCCCTGGAGCAGAAAAGCAGAAAGATCTCTCTTTCGGGAAACCGGGAGTACCATCATCTATGGTATCGGTGGAAAGGCAGAGTCTTGTATCTGGCAGGCGCGGATTCGGAGCCTAAAGAATCCTACGCTCGGTTCTGCCAGATCGTCCAATCGAAGAAGTTGTTATTACTGGCATCCCTAAGAAAATTACGATAGAATACTAGCGCCAGGAGGTGGGAATGAAATTACCGATCCCTGCTACGGAGGAAGAGTTAGACCTTCTGCTTTCACGTCCCGATGAAGAACTGACCGCTTTCATGGGGAAATTGCAGGGTGATCTGGTGATCCTCGGAATCGGGGGAAAGATCGGAGTTACCTTGGGGATGGCGGCTTTGAGGGCGTTTCGCGAGGCGGGGGTTGCCCGAAACGTGTATGGTGTTTCCCGATTCACCGATCAGGCTACACGGGATAAACTTACCCGGATCGGGGTACATACAATCCTCTGCGATCTCCTGGACCGAAAGGCGGTGGAAAGGCTCCCCGAGGCTCCCTACGTAGTATTCATGGCGGGAAAGAAGTTCGGTACCGCGGGGGCGGAGGAGTTGACCTGGGCCATGAATACGGTGGTCCCCACGTATGTGGCGGAACGGTACCGAGGAAGCCGTATCGTGGTGTACTCTACCGGCTGCGTGTACGATTTCTTGTCCCCCGCTTCCGGGGGCGCGGTGGAAACGGATCCGGTGAATCCCTATGGGGATTACGCGCAGTCGGCTCTAGGAAGGGAGAGGGTGTTCCAGTATTTCAGCAAGGTTTACCATACTCCCGTTTGTATCCTGCGGCTGAACTATGCGATAGACCTCCGATACGGAGTTTTGCGGGATATCGCGGATAGGGTGTGGAAAGAGGAACCGATCCCCCTTACCGTGGGCAACTTCAACTGCATCTGGCAGGGAGACGTCATTCGGCAGACCTTGCTGTCCTTCCAATTCTGCGAATCCCCTGCTCGGGTTCTCAACATCACCGGCCCGGAAACGATCTCTGTCCGCTGGGTGGCGGAAGAGTTTGGGAGGAGATTTGGAAAAACTCCTCGATTCGAGGGGGTGGAGGGTAACCGGATGTACTTGAGTAACGCTGCCCAGGCCGCTTCCCTTTTCGGTTACCCCAGAGTGAGCCTGCTGGAGATGATCGAACTGGTTGCCCAGTGGGTGAAAGGGGGAGGGGCTTCTTTAGGCAAACCTACCCATTTCGAGGTAGTGGACGGAAAGTTCTAACGAAGGCCTTTTACGGGAAACTTTTGAAGGAAAAGAGTATGAAGATTGCAGATTTACCGGAGAAAGTGTTAGTAACGATTCGGGAAGGTACGGTGATCCCTGCCATTCCTTTGGCCCTGAATAGCCGGCGCCAGTACGACGAACGGAGGCAGCGGGCCCTGGTGCGGTATTACCTGGATGCGGGGGCCGGGGGAATCGCCATCGGAGTGCATACTACCCAATTCGAGATACGGGAACCGAAATACGGATTGTTCGAACCAGTGCTTTCCACCGTATCCCGGATGATCGATCAGCATGCGAAAGAGAAAGGCTTATCTCCGGTGAAGATCGGTGGGATCTGCGGACCTACGGAACAGGCCCTGCGCGAGGCAGAGTTCCTCCGGAACCATGGTTACCATGCGGGGCTTTTGAGTCTTTCCGCCTTTCCCGATGCCCCGGTAGAGGACCTATGGGATCACTGCCGGAAGGTGGCGGAGGTGATCCCCCTCTTTGGGTTCTATCTCCAGCCTTCGGTAGGGGGGAGGATTCTACCCTACGAGTTCTGGGTCCGCTTTGCCGAGATCGAGAATGTACTGGGAATAAAGATAGCTCCCTTCAACCGGTACCAAACTCTCGATGTGGTGCGGGCTGTCTGCGATGCAGGCCGGGAGAGGGAGATCGCTCTCTATACCGGAAACGACGATCACATTCTCCTCGACCTGATTACCGAATACCGTATCCGCCGGTATCGAACCAGAGCCCAAGGAGAGGATAGGGGGACCGGGGAAAGCTCCGGGGGTGTGTGTAAAGTACGGATCGTAGGGGGACTCCTCGGGCAATGGAGCGTGTGGACGAAGCGGGCAGTAGAGCATCACCGGTGGGCACGGGAGTTGGCTATCTCGGGCGCACCTGTCCCGCAGGAGTACCTAACCCTTGCCGAAGAGCTTACCGATGCCAATGGGGCGATTTTCGATGTTGCGCACCGATTTGCCGGCTGCATCCCGGGGATCCATGAAGTGCTTCGACGGCAAGGATTATTGGAAGGAAATTGGTGTTTGAATCCGGAGGAATGTCTGTCGAGTGGCCAGGCAGAGGAGATCGACCGGGTGTACCGGTCGTACCCCCACCTGACGGACGATGAGTTCGTACAGGAACACCTATCCGAATGGTTAGGGTAGAATTAGTTTGCCCTAGAGGGCAGCCTTACCCTAACAGGGGCCCCTTGTAGACTGGGTAAACCCCCTTGTCAACGGGGGCTACCCTTCCGCTTTGCGGGCGAACATCCCTTTTATTGCCCCAACGAATTGTTTAAACCATACGGTCCTGTTCACGATGACGAAAAGGGTCACCAGAAAGATGCCCAGACAGATCGGCCGGGTAAAGAAGGGTACCAGGCTTCCATTTGAAAGAACAAGAGCACGGCGGAGGTTCTTGTCCAGAATATCCCCTAGAATGATCCCCAGAACCATTGGAGCCATGGGGTACTCCATTTCCCGGAGGATGAATCCCAGTAGGCCGAACACGATCATCACCCCTACATCGAAGAGACGGGCCTGCAGCGCGTAGGAACCTACCACGCAGAGAACGAAGATCACGGGCATCAGTTTCTGTCGTGGGATGAGAAGAACCTTCACGAGGGATCTCACCATCGAAAGCCCTAGCACGTACATGGCAATGGTTGCCAGAAGAACCATCGCTACCACTTCATAGATGAAGGTGGGGAACTCTACCAATATTAGGGGACCGGGACGAATACCGTGAATCAGCATAGCGCCCAGTAGCACCGCCGCAGGCGCAGAACCAGGGATGGCAAGGGTAAGTACGGGGATAATGGCCCCCGGTACACAGGCGTTGTTTCCCGTCTCGGCAGCGAGGAGCCCTTCTTCATTTCCTTTTCCAAAAGTTTCCCGTCTTTCCGGCGGGGCGGATCGTTTGGCTAGATCGTAGGATACCCAGGCCGCTATGTCTTCTCCTACCCCCGGGATGGCACCGATGAAAGTCCCCACGAGGCCTGAGCGGATGATGGTTTTCCAGTACTTGAACACGTCCCTCCATTTGGGCATTACACGACCAATCTTCGTCTTCACTACCTCGAATTTGGTGAATCGCATTACGGTGATGATCTCGGCGAAACCGAAGGCTCCCACCATGGCGGGGATCAGAGAAATTCCCCCTGAGAGTTCGGTACTGCCGAAGGAAAACCGCACGTAGGCGTGGATCCCTTCCATCCCGATCATGGCAACGAACAGCCCTAAAAATCCTGCGATCCATCCTTTCAGGGGATCTTTCGGAGCGGTAAGGTTTCCGCAGATCACGATACCGAAGATGGCAAACCAGAAAAATTCGAAGGATTGGAAGCTTAACGCCACTGAACCGATTAAGGGCGTGAAAATAGCCAGGGCGAGCATCCCGATCAACGAGCCGAGGAAGGAACCAGTAGTGGCGATTCCGATAGCCCTCCCCGCTTCTCCTTTCAGGGCCAGGGGGTAGCCGTCAACTGTGGTGGCCGCATTAGCAGGGGTTCCTGGAATATTCAACAGAATGGCGCTCCGGCTGCCCCCATAGATGGCGCCGATGTACATGCAGATAAGGATCAGGATCGCGTTATTGGGGGCCATGTTGAAGGTAAGGGTGGTAAGGAGGGCTACTCCCATGGTAGCTGTTAGACCCGGCAGCATCCCTATGATGATTCCTAGTTGGGTGGCCCAGAGGGCATCGAAGATGGACCTGGGATTGAAGATCCCGATTACTGCATCGAAGAGCATTTTTAATCCGATCATATTGGAGCTCCCTTACGGTAGGTTTACGAGGAACAGGTAGAAGAACACCCCGTACACGGCACCTGAGGTGATGATGGCCAATACCGCTGCCATGAGTACCTTCCTTGCCTGGGCACGGAAACTTTCCCTGAACGAATATTCGAAGGTCAGCACGAAGACGAAGATGAACAGGGTGGTGAGGAGAACGAAGTTGACGTGTCCCAACAGGAGGGAGTACAGCACGCAGATCAGTACAGTTTTCACCATCCGATTGGTGGATTCATGGGTGAAGAACCCTTTTACCACTTCGGCGTTTATTTGTTTTTTGTACCCGCCTTTTCGGATGGCTCGAATGAGCATGATTCCCGAAAGGAAGGCGATGATGGCACCGATCAGGCCGGGGACGATTCCCGGAGCGGCGTAGGGATTCTTGCTCTGTTCAGCCATCGTGGGCATTTCTAAGGATAGAATCAGGACAAGAATCCCAAAACCCATTAATACGATGGCTGTGTAGAAATCAGCTTTGGGCATGTTTTCTTCTTTCATAGGGCCCCCATCTGGTAGTTTAGATTCATCGGGCTCGGGAACCTGGTAAGGCGGATGCTTTTCTATCTGTTAATCCGCAGCCAGTACCCAAGCCCTCAAACAGAAAGAGCAGGGCAGTTGCCCTGCTCGAAAGTGTACAGGTTTTTTTACGGTTTGGGAATTCCCACCGTGTCGGGGGAGATTTTTGCCTTTCCCGCTTCGTAGTAGAGCCAGGCTACCGTCTGGTAGTAGTCGAAAGCCTTTTTCTGAGCTTCTTCTCCGTACACCGGCGCGAATACCGCTCCCCGTGCAGCGGCATAGTCTTTCACCTTCTGGGAGTTCATGATCACCTCTTTCCAGGCCATCTCCATCGTTGTGATCACTTCCTGGGGGACTCCTCGGGGGATAAAAATCCCGAAATAATTCATCCCCGGCTTGTAATCTTTAATCCAGTTGGTAATGGGAGGAATCGAGCCGGTGTATCCCGTGAAGGTAAGGGGTTTGTCCGAGAGGACAGCCAGAGGCCGGATCTTGCCGCCCCGGATCATTTCCGCTTGTTCGCTAGCCAACTGTGGGGTGACTTCCACTTCTCCTGCCACGGTAGCGATCACTGCGGGGTTTCCCCCATCGTAGGTGACATGCTTGTACTGAATTCCCGTGTATTTCCGGAGAATTTCCATCGCGATGTGACCGGCAGAACTTTGTCCGGCTGTGCCTACGGGAATCTGACCGGGTTTCTCTTTGAAGGCTTTCAGAAGATCATCGAAGGTTTGATACGGTGTGTTGGGATTCACCCCGTATACCATTACGTTAGCTATGCTCAGAAACAGATGCCAGTCCTTTCGGATGTCGGTGTCCAGCATCCCCAGGATTTTGTATACGGCTACA
>Ga0078972_1010084_pt1 | contig 17980 bp, 13 predicted proteins | sample YelNatPaOPGAMG01_FD_67568 | JGI IMG/M metagenome (GOLD analysis project Ga0078972, IMG submission 67568) | Hot spring thermophilic microbial communities from Obsidian Pool, Yellowstone National Park, USA - OP-RAMG-01 (SPADES assembly) (version 2) | ecosystem: Environmental > Aquatic > Thermal... | reverse complement strand
TTCCTACTATAAGATTGTTAATCTCTAACGGATTTTCAAACTTCATTGGTAATCTTATTAAATACTTTTTATATCCTTCATAAACTTCTCCTATCGGTACCTCAACATTTTCTTGCTGTATAGCAGAGATAACCTGTTGAACTGTTAATCTATAAAATGCTAATTTTTGTGGGTCTAAAATTACAGAAACTTCTTTCTCATCACCACCACGAAGGACTGCTCCTGCTACACCATCAACTTTTTTAATCTCATCAACAATTTTTTTATCTACAATATATCTTAAGTCCTTTATTGGTTTATCTGAAGCAACTGAAATAAACATCACAGGCATCATTGAAGGGTCAAATTTTATAATTCTTGGCTTATCTACATCTTCAGGTAAAGCCATTTTTGTAAGTTCTAGTAGGTCTCTTAAGTCAGATGCTTTTGCATCAATATCTGTTCCCCATTTAAATCGGGCAATTACAACAGAAACATTTTCTTGTGACCTTGACTCAACAGTATCTATCCCAGGTACGGAAGCAACTGCGTTTTCAATAATTTTTGTAACCTTTTCTTCAACATCTAACGCAGTTGCCTGTGGATATGTTGTTACAACAGTTAAAACAGGCATTTCTATCTCAGGGAATAAATCAATAGGAAGTTTAAACAATGCTATAATTGAAGTTATAATAATAAAAGTATAAACTACAATTGTTGCAACCGGTCTTTTAACTGATATCTCTGTAATTTTCATAAAATCCTCCAGATTAGTTCATAGTTTATAGTTTGCAGTTCATAGTTAAAAATTAAATTATTTCTTCTATTAACTATCCCGCAAATTGCGGGATTAACTATGAACTATTGACTATTAACTATCATTCTATAATTTCCACTTTCATCCCATTAGTTAAAACTTCGCCACCTTGGTAGACAACCTTTTCACCTTGTTTTACTCCAGATAAAATCTCAGTATAATCTTTATATCTTAAACCAGTTCTTACTTCTCTTTCTTCCACTGTTTTGTCTTCTTTTACAACATACACAATTTTTTTATTATCAACATCTAACACTGCTTCTGAAGGTACAACTAATGAATATTTTTCATAAAAAATAAGTTCTCCTTTAACAAAACTTCCTGATTTAAAAATACCATTTGGATTGTCTAAAACTACTCTTGCTTCCATAGAACGAGAAACAGGGTCTATATAGTTTGAAAGTTGCAAGTTTTTTGAAACAAAAGTTTTTCCTTCAACTTCAAATCTAACATAAGAACTTTTTTGAATTTTATTCACAACATTTTCAGCAACATTGAATATCAATCTAACTTTACTCGTATCACTTATTATACAAACTGGTGTCTGTTGCGAGACCATACCCCCAACATCAACATAATATTTTGCCAAAATACCATCTATCGGTGATTTAAGCTCATATAGTGTATACTTTAATACAGGTTCATCTCTGTCTATCTCACAGATTACTTCATTTTTTTTAACATAACTTCCTTCTTCTTTTATTTTCCTTACCAATCTTCCTACAACTTTTGGCACAACACTTACTTCATTTATTCCTTTAATCTCACCAACAAAATTTATACTATCAGCAACTGGCCTAAACTCAACAGGTTTTACTTTTACAGTATAGACAAACTCTGATTCTTGTTTTGAAACTTGTTTTGCAATTTTTCTTTTTTGTACTGATTCAAAAATTCTGTATATACCAAGTGCCACTACTGCTATAACTACTATTGAAACAACAATTTTTCTTTTCATATTAATCCCTCCTCTTCATTTAAGTGGATGTGTGGATGTGTTAATGCACATACTTCTTCAACTTCTCACAGGTTATTATATAATCACACAATGTTTGATAATAATTTATCTTTGTATTTGAAAAATTTAGTTCTGCTTGAAGCAACTCCAAATAAGAACTCCTTCCTTCTAAATAATAACTCTTTGCAACCTTATAATTTTCCTCAGCAAGAGATAAATTCTGTTTTGCTAAATCTAATGATTCTTTAAGTTGCAAATATGTAGAATACAAAGAATTTAGTTGGAGTTCTAAAGCTGAAATTAGGCTTTCTTTTGAAAGTTCAACTTGCCTAAGTGTTTCCTTATTCTGTAAATACCGTGATGTAGTCGCACCTCCTGAGAATATAGGCCAAGATAAAACAACCACCCAACTATACCTATCATCCCACTTTTCAATTGGTTTATTATAATCATCTATGGTCCAACTGTAATTCCCTGCTAAAGATACCATAGGTAAAACCTCTGTTCTTGTAATATGCAAGTTATTCAATAAAACTTTTCTTTGTGTATCTAAAATTTTAACTTCATAAATCTTTAGAATATTATTTTTAAGCTGTTGCAAATCAAAATCTTGTTGTTTATAAATCTCTTCAAGTTCACCTGTCGGCTCCACTTCAAAATCAACACATAGAAGATTTTTTAAACTCTCTTTTGCAATCTCATAAGCATTTTTTACCTTAAGTAAGTTTATCTCTGAATTAAAATAGTTTATTTTAGATGAAGAAAAATCTAAATAAGATACACGTCCCTCTTGATAAAGTTGCTGAGATACCTTATAATTTTCTGAACTTATATCTACTGCTTTTTTTGAAACTTCCAAAATCTTTTTAGATAATAGTGTTTTTAAAAATGTCTCTTTGTATTGTATTTCAAGGTCTTGTTTTGTCTTTTCATACTCATATTTTGTTGACTCATAGTTCAAAGATGCTATTTTATATGCAGAAAAAACCTTTCCTGAAGAGAACAAAAGTTGAGAAACACTAAAGTTTGCAGAATAAAGTTTGTCAGATGTAAGTGTAGGAGGAAATGCTGACCCAAAAAGTCCAGCCATTGTAGGAGGAAGTTTTACTTGGGGTTCTGAAAGTTGAGTAAACTGCGCCTGAACTTGTAGTTTAGGCAACCAACTACTGAATGCCTCAAATTTCTTATACTTTGCTTGAAGTAGTTTTGATTCAATTGTTTTTAATTGTATATTGTTTTTATACAATAACTGCAACCCCTCATCTATTGTAATCTCTTTAGCAAAACAAAGATTTATAAAGATTAACGCAAAAATTATTAAATATCTTTTCATCTTTGTCTCCTATTTTTGGATTTTATTTTTAAGCACGGCTGAAGCCTTGCCCTACAAAATCCCTCACACTTTCCTACTTACTACTTTCCTACTAAAATTAAGCACGGCTAAAGCCTTGCCCTACAAACTTCGCAAATTAAAATTTTTTATCAAACAAAAGCATCTCTATTGAAACATCCTCATTTAATATCCCATGCAAAAGAATATTCCAAAAAATCTCTTTTATTTGTTGTATCTTTTCTTTATAAAAAAACACCATACTTGAAACAGCAGATGCATACATCAAAACCATTGAAGATACAACTTCAAGGTCAATATCTTGTAATGTAAACTTCTTTATCAACCTTCTTTGAGACATCTCATCTACCAAAGGTAAAATTATTCTACTTATTTCTTCTAATCTTTCTTTGACCTCACATATTTTAGGTTCTGCATTTGAAAGTTCTTTTCTTAAAGATAGAAACAAATGCATATTATTTAGTTGAAACTCTACAAAATTGTCATATATCTCTTTTAATTTCTTCAAAGGATGCTGTTGAGAATTAACAATTTTTTCTATCATCACTTTTAACTCATCAATTAAAGACAACATTATCTCTCTGAACAAATTCTCTTTTGACTTAAAATAAAAAAATACCGTTCCTTTTGCTACACCTGCAAGTTGGGCAATTTCTTCAACCACTGCCTCATGATAGTCCTTTTTATTCAAAATCTCCCTTCCTGCTTGTATTATCTTATTGTATGTTTCTTTTTCTTGTTGCATAATTATTATGCCTCCATTTTTGACCGATTGGTCAGTCAGTTTTAAAATTTACAAAATTAGAAAAAAATTGTCAAGGGGTTTCGTAAAATTTTTGACTGACTGGTCAGTTTAGGTTGTTAAATAGCTTAAAAGGAACCTAACAAGTGGTGAGAGAATTAAATTTATTAATAAATCAGATAGGTAGAAGATTTCTTGTCCTAAAATTGTAATGTCAATACTAAGTATTCCCCTTATTGGATTAATGTTTTACTTTCAACAATATAATTTTATACTCCATCAATTCTTTAAACTTTTTCTCATCAAGTTTATCTTTCGTATGCTCAAAGATATAATATCTAATTTTTTTAAAAAATTTTGAAAAGGTGAAACTAAAAATTTTAGTTATCAGAGGAAACCTAAAAGAAACATAACCACTCAAAATCTCAACGAGTGGCAAGGCATACTTTGTATAAATTTTCTTACCTAAAATTAAAGTTGGCAAAACATTTTCTGTAATATCTTGTTCAAAAACTACTTCAAAATCATATTTTTTCACAAAATTAAAAAAATCTTCTTTAGTGTGCGTAGTTCTGTAATATTTAACATCTTTTTTTCTAAAATAATCAGAGATAAGTATGTATCCAGGATTGTTAAGCAATTTTTTAGATTTAAAAAATGCTTTGTCTAAATCTAAATATTGACAACTCTCAGCCATAAGAATCAAATCGTACTTCTGTTCTGTTTTAATATCTTCAAATTTTGAAAGATAAAACTTTACATCAGGCAATTTTTGCCTAAATATCTCATATTGATAATCATCAGGTGAGACACACTCTACCTCAAAACCTTCTTGTTTTAATCTTTTTGCAACCTCACCTGTTCCACAACCTACATCCAAGATTCTCTTTACACCATTAGGGATTTTAGAAATTAAAACATCAATATATCTACTCTGTGCAAATTTAAGTTCCTCAATGTTAACTTCTTCTTTAAAATTATCCCAATAACCAAAATGTAGACATTCAAGTCCAAAAATGTCCCTCATAAACTTTAAGTTCCAATCAACTTTTTTATGTTTTTTCATATATTGACACAACCAAATTTTTTTTGTAGAAAAAATTATCCCGCAAATTGCGGGACAGGTCCCGCATTTGTGGAATGAACTATCAACTATTAACTATTAACTATGAACTATTAACTATTTAGTGGCTCCATCGACTAGCCTGGTTTAGGTCAGCGGTCTCTCAAGCCGCAAGCACGGGTTCAAATCCCGTTGGAGCCATAAATTATTTTAGGAGGAAATTTTATGGAACAACAAGCTAAGAAAACAAAGATATTAGTTGTAGATGATGAACCTGACATAGTAATAACATTATCTACATTTCTTGCATCCGAAGGTTTCAAAGTATATACTGCAACAAGACCTTCTCAAGCATTAGAGCATGCTAAAAATTATCAGATTGATTTAGCACTAATAGACCTTGCAATGCCTGAGATGAATGGTGTAGAACTACTTAAAAAACTCAAAGAAATAAATCCTAAGTTAGAAGCAATAATAATCACTGCATACAGAGATGCTGAAAAAGTTGTTGAAGCATTCAAAGCAGGCGCTTACGATTGTATTTTTAAACCATTTAATTTAAAATACTTAAGAGATGCAATATTTGCAAAAACCTTAGAATAAAAATTACTTTTCTTCTTCAAATGCAAAAACAGTAAATACATAAAGTTCTGTCTTAGGGTCCTGCCAAGCATTAGGTGGAAGCCCTGCCTTACTCCAACATAACTCTGACAAAAACTGTTCTTTCTTAGGAAGTTGTTCCCAAACCTGTGGCAAAAACAAACCACTTCTTCCTTCTCTTCTAACAACCACACCATGAACTTTTTCTTTTATGTCTTTATGCGAAAAAACCCGTTTTAATGGAGACAAAATTGAAATCTCTATTTTCACCTCATCAAGTTCAGACAAACTCATTGGTTCAAACCTTGGGTCCTCTGTTGCAGCTGCTATCGCCATATTTATAACTGCCTGATACAAAGGAAATTGCGGAATAGTCGTACCAATACAACCTCTGAGTTGCCCTCTTTTAGTCAGGGTTACAAAAACAGCAGCTGGCTCAAGAAGTTCTTTATCTGTAGTTTTATAATCAATTATTTTCCCTGTCTTTAAATACTCTCTAATTGCCTGTCTTGCTAAAGAAAGTAAAATCTTTTGGCTCTCTTCTTTAATTTTAAACTCTTCTTCTTTCATATCTTTTGTTTTCCCCTCCTGCAATTTTGCAGATTTTAAAAATGCTAAGGATAAATATCCAACAACCCTTGATTTATCTCCATAAAATGATACATCGCCTGAATTTGCATATTTTAAAACTAATGTTTTATTTCCACCTAAAATCTTTGTTGTAATCATTGTTATACCAACAGCAGTTTCACCACAGAATACACAATGTAAATTACTAACATTTGTTTTTTCAAGCTTTGGTATCTCATCAAAGTATTTTTTAGGGTCATAAACCTTCACAACCTCAATTGCTTGATTGTCTACTTTTATAGCATCCTCATACTTTGGATAATGAGACATATCTGTTGAACAAACAATAACAATTTTTCTCTTAGTTGGATACTTTTTAATTACACTTGCAAGTTTCTCTGAAATTTTTGATGAAAAACTATATTCATATCTACTTACTAAGATTGGAACAATTGTAAATTTTGGATAGATATATTGTAAAAATGGAAGTTGAACCTCTAACGAATGCTCTGGTATATGTGCTTGAGGCAAATTTTCAAAAAAATCTTTTTCTTTTAAAATTTCTTTTATAAAATCATCCTCTAACTTAACCTCACCTAAGGGTGTCAAAAAACTTCCTAAAGACCAAACAGCGGGTTTTGGCAGATAATAATTATGCGATGGACCGATAAGGACTATTATTGGATTATCTAATTTATATTGTGATAAAAATTTATAACTATAGGCAGCTACTTGGCCAGAAAAAATATATCCGGCATGAGGCGAGATTACACCTAATATATCACCTTCTTGAGCAGGTAATGATTTAATATTCTCAAAATATCCTTTTATCGTCTCTTTAAGTTCTTTAGCATCAGAAGGATAAAACTGTCCAGCAACTACTGGCTCCCTTGTCTTACCAAATGATGGTTCTACCATAAGTAATAAAAATAATATAAAAATCATCAGTTTAATTCAATACACTCTTTAGTTTTTAACTTATTATAAAAAAACCTTTATTTTTGTCAATATGTCGCATAAAAGAGGCAGGGATTAGTAGCGGTCGGATTTATCCGACCCCGCAACTTTCGGGGTGTGATAAATCACACCGCTACAACCTTTGCGTGTGCATTAGTGGTTGGAATAATCAAAAATTTATTGAATTTTGGTTAGTATTTTTGTATCAAAATTAAATGGCTAATAATTCTAAAAACAGAAGTTTTTTTCTACTATTAGCAATTTTCTTTATATCTTTACAAAAACTATTCTCTGCATCTTCTTATACAATAACAACTGACCAACAATTCAAAACATTTCAGTCAACAAATATTGTAGTAGGTAAGGAAGGATATTTATTATTAAGCAACCATTTTGAAAAGATTAATGTTGTATTCCGCCCATCACCAAGGCATTCTTATTCTGCAGATTATTCTTCAACTACAAAAAAAATTTTTCTATTTGGTGGAACAACAGATTATTTAACCTACTATGATGACTGCTGGATTTTTGATGAAGAGACAAACCAATGGCAACAAATTTTTTCTTCTAACACACCTCAAGCAAGATATGGAGGTTGCATTGTAAATATTGGTGAAAATAAATTTTTGCTTTTTGGTGGCTTAGGCGAAAATGCTCAATATTTTAATGACACATATATCTTTTCTTTATTTCCCTCATCTGGAAGTTTTCAACTTGTTGAAACATCATCCCATCCTTCAGCAAGATATTATCATTCAATGTGTTTTGTCCCTGAGGAAAAAAAAGTATATTTATTTGGTGGATATAACCAATCAGGTGCTTTAAATGACCTATGGTGTTTTGATTTGTCATCTTCAACTTGGAGTTTTATATCCACTTCAAACTCACCACAAGCAAGATGTGGACACAAAATGGTTTATGCAGACAAAAAAATTTATATTTTTGGAGGAGAAGCATCTTTCCAAAATACTACTAAATACAATGACCTTTGGGTATATGACTTACAAACAAAAAGTTTTACAAAAATAACTCCTGAAACAACACCACCTTCAGAAAGAGCACATTTTGGGATGGCAAAATTTCCTGAATTAAACCAAATCTTAATCTTTGGTGGGTATGAAGGTGGAAGCAGTTATTCCAACGAACTATGGTTTTTAAACTATATCTCAACAACATTTGCACAATCTGACCCTGCTAATTTACCATCTGCAAGAGATAAATTTTGTTTTATAAAACTAAAAGACAAATTCTTTTTATATGGCGGCACTTCAGGATACGCAGCTTTTGATGATTCTTATTTCTTTTACTACTCAACCTATGGAGAGACAACATCTCAAGAGATTTATTTACAAAACCCAACAAAACTTTACTACCGAAATTTTCAATTTTCTCCATCTACCGACACTGTAAAATTTCAAATTGCATATTCATCAAATGGAATAAACTTTTCCCAATTTTTAGGTCCTGATGGGACAACTGAAAATTATTTTACATCTACACAACAAAATTTTTCAACAACTACATTTGACAACAACCAATATATAAAAATCAAAGGATATTTTTATTCTTATCCACCAAACAATCCAAAAGTTGATGAAATTGTTATAAACTACAACCTTGCACCATATCCACCAAAACTTATACGAATTGGCAATCCAATAGATAATATTTTATCCTCTACTAATACTACAAAACCAGAATTTAAATGGGAAAAACCAACTGACCCTGATGGAGATGAAATATCATCATACACACTACAAATCTCAACCTCAGGTGATTTTTATCCAATATTTAAAGAAATTTTATCTATTCCAACCACATCTTATTCACCCACAACAGAAATACTAACTGGCGTATATTTTTGGCGTGTTTCTGCAAAAGATTCTTGTGGTGACAAAGGCGAAAGTGATTTTTCATCTTATTATAAACTTGAGATAGACACAACTCCACCTGCTGCACCATACTATGTCTTAGCAGAACCACATCCAACAGAAGACAAAGCAATACTAATAACAACAAAAATCACAGGTGATGATTTGTCCACAGGAACATTTAAAGGTTCAATTATTGTTTCTTATTCAACAGAAACAATAACAGAAGGAAATTTTGATAATCAAGAAAAATATATTAAAACTTTACCAGTGGATTACTCTCCTAACGAAGACGCACAAGTTGAGTTATTCAACCTACAAGACAACACTACATATTTTATAGCATTAAAATTTCAAGATGAAGCATTAAATATTTCAACTATGTCAATATGCGTCTCTACAATAACTAATTTTATACCAAATATAAAAATCATAACTCCAACACCAAACGAAACAATTTCTGGCAAAACAACAATAAGTTGGGAGTATAATGACTTTAATACAGATGAAACAACACATACTTTTAAAATCTTCCTTGTTGAAGAAAACACTGGCTCAACAACAACTATTAAAATTTTAACCAATACAACATATTATCTTTGGAATAGTTTAGAAGTGAAAAATTCTACTTACACATTAAAGATTGAAATCAAAGATACCCGCGGTGCAACATCTTATGATGAAGTTGAAAATATAAAAATTATAAACTCAAACTTTCCACCAAAGATTACAAACTGGCTTAAACCAAAACAAAATGAAATCCTCACAGGCAACACCATAATCTTTTGGGAACTTAAAGACCTAAACCTTGCAGATGAACATTTTTATGAACTTTTTATAACAACAAATTTAATAACAAAACTAAAAGTTGCAGAATTTAAAAACACTACATATTATTTATTAGACACAACAAAATTTTTTAATGCAACAAACTACTATTTAATCTTAGAGGTTAAAGATGATGGTGGGTTAAATGATATCTCAACATCACCTGTATTCTCTATAAAAAATGAAAATCTTCCACCCACAAAACCAATACTTCTTTCACCAAAACATCTGTCTTTTACCTCACCATACAAAGTAAAATTTGTATGGCAGGCATCAACTGACCCAAACCCTAATGATAAGGTCTTTTACGATTTTTATCTCTCCACCTCATCTAACATAAACACAACCATATTTTCACAAAAAAATCTTACAAACACAGAGATTGAAGTTTTTTATCCAATAATAGATGAAGAAAAAAAATATTTCTGGCAAGTTAAAGCAAAGGATATATTTGATACAGAAACACCTTCTGATATTTTTATGTTTCTTACATATCCAAGATTTAAAACTATATCAGATGACAACAAGGTCTACGCAGAGATTTTATATCCTACAGAGGAAAAAGTTTTTATATATGCTAAAAAAATCTGTGATAAAGACAAAAGAAACTTTCATCCAATAATCTCGCAAGCAGACAAAAAAGATAAAACAGACAGGTTTATAAAAGTTCTACCTTATGATGTATATGAGATAAACTTATATGATGAAAATTTTAATGTTGTAGAAAAAGATTTAGAATACAAAGTTGTATTTTCAATTGATGAGACACAATTTGACATACCAAAACAAACTTTAAAAATTGCATATTTAAACAAAGAAAATAATATCTGGGAGTTTACAGAATATAAACAAAATATTGTTGACTCTGCACCATACGGTTTAACTGATAAAAATTCTATACTAACATACTCAAATAAATTCGGTATTTATACTGTATTAGCAAAAAATACTGCATTAGAACCTGTCTCAAACATAATTATCTATCCAAACCCATTTAACCCTGAAAAAGAAGAGGTCACAATAGAATATGTTTTAACAAAAAGTGTAGATGTAGAGGTTTATATATTGACACTATCAGGTGGTTTAGTAAAAAAATTTTATTTTCCAAAAGGAGAAAAAGGTGTCTCCTATGGCACACCTGAAGGTGAAAGAAACAAATTTAGTTGGGATGGAAAAAACAATAAAGGAATTATTGTTTCAACAGGTATGTATCTATGCAAACTTATTTTTGGAGATAAAGTTGAATATAAATATATTGGTGTAGTGAAAAAATAAAAATTTAAAACAACCACTCTCCTTTTGCCTTCTCTTTTCTTACAATATCTATAATTTTTTCTTTAATATTTTCAGGTAAGTCAACTTCTCCTTGCTCTATTTTATTTTTTAACCTAACAAAATATCTTAAAACCTCACCCCTTACTTTAACATCAGGGTCGTTGTAATATAAAGAAAATAATATTGAAAAAGTTTCTTCATTGCCTATCTCTATAAGTGCAGGGATAACATTCATCCTCATTAAAGGATTTTCATCTTTCAACATCTTCTCTAATATTGAATATGTTTTTTTTGGATTAAGTTCATAAAGCGATTTAAGCATCAAGGATATTTTTTCTTTATAAATTTCAAGTTCATAATCTGACTTAATCTGGGGTTGTTGAAGTTTTGAAAGAAAATTTAAAATCTCTGTCTGTTGTTTATCAAAAAAATTCTCTGTTGGTAATGGTCTTGAAGCAACAGCAGTTTTCTGCTGACTACTTTTTTCTCTATACAAATTGTTAATTTGATTCTGTAATGAAGCAATTGTATTTGTCTTTTCTTTTATCTCTGATTCATATTCTCTAATGCGTTGTTCATATATCTTTTCTTTTTCTTTTGAAAATTCAACTTCTTTTTTTGCCTCTATAAGTTCTGTTTTAAGTTTTTCATTTTCTTTCTGCAAAGATTCAACTTTCTGCTGAAGTTGATTTTTTAATTTTAGGTTAAATTTCATCTGCAAAAATATTAAAGTAGCAATCATTAAAAACAGCACAACAAGTAAGACATAAAATAAGGTTTTATATATCTTTTTCTCAATGTATATTACTTGAGTTTCTTTTATTTCAGTTGTTGGCTGATATTGTTGTTTAGGTTTTGTTTGCTGTTGTATTTTTTCTGCTTCTTTTTTATCAGTTTCTCTCTGTTTCGTTTCAGTTTGCGGTTTGCTTTCTTGCTTTTCTTCTTCAACAGTTTTTTTTATCTCTTTTTTCTCTTTTGTAATCAAATCATTCAAAATTTTATGAAGTTGATTAATTTTTTCATCTTCTGTAGTATACTTTAATGCTTTTGTAGTATACTCATATGCTTTCACATAATTTTGTCTCATATAATTGCTATTCGCTGCCTCATAAAGAACCTTTACAATAAAATTTTTATATTTTTGTTGTGGAGAGATAGAATATACTTTCTCCATATATTCAACTGCTTTATCATAATCATTTTTAATATATTTTTCAACTGCTGCATTATACAAAATATCAACCTCTTGTTGAGAACTATTTTGTTTTTGTCCAAAAAAATTAACTGAAAGAAAAATAAGTCCTAAAACAATTAACCTTTTCATAATTTAAACTCTGAACTAATAACTAACTACTCACCAACTTCTATCAATGTATCAACTTTTTTCAACAACTCCATTGCTTGTGAATTCTCCGGCTCTATTTTTATAATCTCAAAAAGTTCTGTCTTTGCCTCTTTATATTTTCTTTGTAAAATATTCTTTTGCGCATTACACAACTTCAACAAAACAAAAGCACTTTTATTTTCAGCATCTAACTCAAGCAATTTATTAAGTTTTTCTATTGCTAAATCATAATTCCCTTTTTCATACTCTTTCTTTGCCTCTGCATATAACTGCGAAATTGTGTTTTTGTTTAAATAAGTATTAACTAAATACAGCATATCTTTCACCTCTTGGTTGTCAGGAGAAATCTTTAATGCCTCTTGTAAAACAATTTTTGCTTGAGAATAATTTTTTTGCTCAATATAATCTTTTGCTAACGAAAGTTTTAAAGCAACCTGTTGTTGAATTTTATACTCTTCTTTTAACTTTTTTAATTCTTCTTTTTTTGCTTTATATTCTTCTAAAAATTCTTTCTTTGTCTCATCAACAACTTTTTTTTCTTCAAAAACAGCCTTTTTAACCTCTTCAGGATAAAAATCAAACTTATAACCTAATGCAAACTTATGCTGCGGACCAATAAGATTATAATAAAATCCATAAGAAAAATTAAAGTTATCTTTCTCAATATCTATCCCAATACCTGCTTGATAGTAACTTAATGAAAAACATAAAGAAACAGGAAGATAAAAAAAATCATAAGATGTTCCTACACCCCATCGGGTTGAAACCTCATTTATATTATAAAAATTTACAACATCAAACTCTGTATATATTTTTACCTCTGAAAAAAATATTTCGCCAACTTCATGGTTTAAAGAAGTTCTTATTATAGGAACTAACTTTTCAGAACCAAACTTTGTCGGTAAAAAATTAAGGATGCTTATACCCCACAGGTATTCTTTACTTTTCAAAGGAAAAACAACACCAAGATCTAAACCTGCAGATGAAGCATAATAATCATCTATTGATTGAAAAAATGTTTTAAAGTTTAAACCTAAGTTTATATCATAATCTCTAAAATAATAACTTATTGCAAAATTTGTAAATGTCAATGTTTCTTTAAAATTATAACCATAACTTTCTTTTAAAATATTAAACTTTTCTGCTTCACCAGAGGTTATATTGCCAACACTTATAGACAAAGGAAAATAAAAATTTTTTGTTTTTATAGCAGTTGTAAAGTTTGAACAAAAAAAATTGCTTCCTAAAACCAAAGGCGAATATGAAAGATTTAATTCTTTATAAAAAACTTTATAAATTAAAGCAGGGTTTAATAAAGAGGCAGAGTTTATATCTAACAATGAGTTGTTCACATATCCCAAACCTAAATACTTTGTCTGTTGTGGAAAAGAAAAAATATTTTCCAACACATACCCACTTTCTTGTTGTTCAAAGATAAATCCATAAAGGTGAACAAAAAAATACATAAGCAACACAACAAAAAAACAAATCTTTCTCATCCACCACAATCTATTTTTCTCCTAACAATCTTTTAATCTCTTCTAAAATCTCTGACATCAATACTGGTTTATAATAAAATGCTGATACAGTAAGTTGTTTGTCCATAACAAATAAATCTTTAGCTCCATTTTTTCCTGTGATTACTATAATTGGAACATCTTTCGTTTTTTCATTACTTTTAAGTTTAGCATTTAATACTGCTCCATCCATCTTTGGCAACATAACATCAAGTATTATTAAATCAGGAAGAAATTCATCAATCTTCTTTAATGCTTCCTCACCATCATATGCTTTTTCTGTAACATAACCTTCTTTCTTTAAATGCATATCTATAACTTCTACTAAGTCCCTGTCATCTTCTATAATAAGAATCTTTTTCATTCTGACTTACCTCCTATTAAAAGTAGATGTGTTGATGTGTGAATGTGTTAATGTGTTAATTAGTTCATAGTTAATAGTTCATAGTTATTAAACTTATAACTCATTCACACATCCACTCTAATTTGCATTAAGCACGGCTACTACCTGAGGCAGTCCCTGCCCACCTCTGGTGGGCGCCTCTGGCGGAAAGTCGTGCCCTACAAACCCTAATTACTAACCTCTAACACCTAAACTCTGAACTATGAACTATTTCGGGATTGTAAAACTTACTCTTGTCCATTTGCCAAATTCTGATTCAACCCAAATTCTACCTCTATGCTCTTCAACTATATATTTACTTATAAACAATCCTAATCCTAAACCAGGTTTGTGTTCTGTCATTATATCACCTATTTGTATAAAAGGTATGAACAATTTTTCAATATCTTCCTTTTTTATTCCTTTACCATTGTCCTCTACAGAAAATACATATTCTTTCTTTTTTTCTTTAACTGAAAATTTAATATATTTTTCCTTCTTTTCTTCTGGTATAAACTTTATTGAATTAGATATAAGATTTGAGATTACCTGCTTAATCCTCACTTTATCTAAAAAACAGATATCTTCTTTGAAATCTTTTTCAATTATAAATTTAATATTTTTTTCTTCAAGGACTTCCTTATATGTTTCAAAAATCTCTTCAACAATAGAAGATATAGAAACACTCTGTTTGTCCAACAATAAGGTGGTAGTGGAAATCTTGGAGAAATCAAGTAATCCTTCAATAATATCGGATAACCTTTGAATATTACGAAATAAAAGTTTCTGCAACTCAGATGGAATTTGATTTGAGATTAACTCCAAACCAGCAGATATAGACATAAGAGGTGTCCTTAATTCATGGTTTACTATAGAAACAAGGTCTGATTTTAATTTTTCATATTCTATAACTAACTTAAAACCCAAAATTATTGAATAAATTAGTTCCATCCAAGAGCACCAATATTGTGCTAAATTGAAATCAAGTTCAGTAAACCTTTCTTTCTTTGGAGAAATTCTTGCAATATTTAATACTCCAATGACTCTGTTATTCACTATCATTGGTAAAACCATTGAAGAAACAATTTTAGGTTGTGGTTTTATCTTTAACTTTTGTATTTCTGGATAATATATAACGCCATTTTGTATCAATAAAGGTTTACGAGATGAAACAACTTTATTCATCAACTCCCATTTTCTATCCATAACTATGGGTTCTTTATCCTTTATATAACCATAAGATGCTACAAGAATATAGTTGTCTCTGTTAGCATCATAACTAAAAAAAGAAATTTTATCTGCAAGAAATTGTTTTTTAATTTCATCTACAAAATACACTCCAATATTTTTAGACAAATATTCCAAAGCATTGACAATTTCGCTCGGAGAGTAAGCACCACTGGATATATCTTTTCTCATCATTGGCAAGAATGTTTCTTTGCTTATTTTAGCAAGAATATCAAGTTGTCTTTTTGAGACATTGCCAAGAATAGAAGAAAAATTTCTTTTAATTAAAAACTTAAACCTTTTAATAAGATTTTCACCAAATGGGAAAAACAAAAATGCGCTCTTACATATATTTTCTCTTAACAATTTACAATTTTTAACATCGCAACTGTTTTTAATATTTCTTATGTGAGTAAAATATAACTTATTAGGATATTTTTTATACAATCTTTTGCACAAGTTTACTCTTTGGTTGATAGGGATATCACAACATATAAAAATAATCTCTATGAAATTGTCATAGATTTTTTTCTCAATTTCTTTCATCTCAGGTGAGGAGAAAAATACTTTAAATTTATGTCTTTTAAAAAGTGGAAGGAATTTTTTTGAGGCAAGTTTTGGATTTTTAGAAATTACCAAAACATTTCTTAACACCCCCCCCCCTCCTTCCCCGACATAAAAATAACCTTAGTTGTTTATGTCAGGATTGCTTAGGTAGTGTAATTATAAATTTACTTCCTTTCCCTATACCTTCTGACTCTGCCCAAATTTTTCCTCTATGCAGTTCTATAATTTTTTTACAAATAGCAAGCCCTAAACCTGTGCCTTTTTCATTTACATCTTTAACTCTATAGAATGGTTCAAAAATTTTCTCTAAATTTTCTTTAGCAATACCTATACCTATATCTTCAACCATAATTTTTACATTATCTTCTATTTCTTGTAGCGATACAGTTATTCTGCCTTCAGCAGAAGAGTATTTAATAGCATTGGTTAATAAATTTACTATAACCCTTTCAATCTGCTCAGGGTCACATTTTATTACTACATCTTGTTGTGGTAGTTTTTCAATAATTTGAATATTTTTATCTTCAGCAAATTTAATAATTGAATTTATCGCATTTTTTATAATTTTGTTTAATACACAATCTTTTTCTTTTAAAACGAAAAAATCAGATGAGATATAGGCAAAGTCAAGTGTATCTTCTACAAGAGCCTGCATTTTTTGTGTTTGCCTATTTATTATTTCTAAAAGTTCTCTTGTTTCTTCACTGTAGCGATATACATTTTTATTCCCTGCCTCACCTAAAAGAAGCTCAAGAGTATTTGAGATTATCATAATCGGTGTTTTTAATTCATGAGATAAAAAAGACAAAAACATACTTTCTGACTTTAAATCAAAAATTTGGGATTTTAATTTTTTTGCTAGGAATGCTTTTTTTACTGAATCAACGAGTTCCTCAATCTTCAAAGGCTTTTTAAGATAATCAAAAACATCTTTCTTTATTCCCTCAATTGCAGTTTCAACCGATTCATATGCAGTCGCTATAATAGCCTCTATAGATGGTTTTGTCTTCTTAATCTCATCTAAAACAACCATACCATTTACATCAGGTAAGTTTATATCTAAAACAACTACATCAAAATCTTCTTTTGTTATCTTCTCTATCCCGACTTTACCACTTTCTGTAGATTGAACTTCATAACCCTCTTTGCTTAAGGCATTAACTACAATTTCTCTTGTTAGTTTATCATCTTCAATTATTAAAACTTTTGGTTTCATATTTTGTTTTTTATAAAAATTTAATTTAAATTTTCAAGTATAGCTAAATATTTACTTTTATTGATTTTTTTATTTTTAATTTGTATAAAAACAAAAATTTTTAAAAAATTTTGAAACTAAAAATGAACAAAAATTTTGTAATCATTGGCGATTACGAATCTACAGTTATGTTTAAAATCTTTGGTTGGGATTGTGTTTATGTAAATTTAAAAAACAAAGAAGAGATTTTGTCAAAGTTTAAAGATGTGTTGACAAAAAACTACAAAATAATCTTTTTAATTGAAGAAGTTTACGAAATTTTGTATAAAAAATTTTCTGATTTTGAAAAAATAAAAATTCCTTTAATCCCTATTCCTGGAATAAGAGGAGCAAAAAATTTAGCAAAAAAGAAATATCAGAAATTGACCACAATCGCAACGGGAATAAAGTTAGAATAATTAATAGTCAATAGTTAATAGTTAATAGTTCTGTAGCGTCAAAGCGAAGCTTTGAAATAGTTTTGTAGCATCAATCCCGCAGATTGCGGGATTTGAGATTCAGGGATAGTGATCAGCGATTAGTGATTAGGAATTGTAGGGCACGGCTTTCCGCCAGAGGCGCCCGCCTGCCTGTAACTGTTCACTATTTTGGTAACAGTTTCAAAAATTTTGTATAATAACTTTAACTTCTGCAAAAGCAGAGGTTAAGGAGACTGTTACCATGACTAAATTTATTA
>Ga0078972_1010081_pt1 | contig 17988 bp, 15 predicted proteins | sample YelNatPaOPGAMG01_FD_67568 | JGI IMG/M metagenome (GOLD analysis project Ga0078972, IMG submission 67568) | Hot spring thermophilic microbial communities from Obsidian Pool, Yellowstone National Park, USA - OP-RAMG-01 (SPADES assembly) (version 2) | ecosystem: Environmental > Aquatic > Thermal... | reverse complement strand
ATAAGTATTCGTGTCTCCACATTGTATAATTCTGCTAAATGGAAACTAAGCATCACCTTATGCCCCCGAATAAGAAAAATCTTTTTTTCTATAATTTCAGAAGGTAGTGTTATATTCATAATTTTCTCCATCTAAGTTTATTTTAAGAATAATAATTTCTTAAATTCCGCCTCAATTGTAATAATATTTGGGTGGGATAAGACACTATCACCATTGATATGAACATCATCAAAATCTTTTAACTCAAAACATTGTTGGATAAAATTTCTATCTTTTTCAGGGTCAAGATTTTTCCTATTCCTCCAAATGACTATAACCTTGTTGTTTTTCCTTTCACCAGTTATAAATAAGTATTGTCTGTTACTATCTTCAGAATTTTGTAAATATTTTATCTTATTAACTTTCAATCCAATAAGATAATTATATGTTTCGGGTAAATCAACATTTACTTCTTTTTGCTGATATTCTTCAATAATTTTTAATTTATAACTAAACGGGTCTTCCATATTGTCAATATTTAGAAATGTCTGACTATCTTTTGTTTCAAAATCAAGGATATACTGGAGCAAATAATCATCATATTTCATCTCCTGCTGCGGTTTTCTAAACTCAATATTTTCTAATGCATCTTCATATTGTTCAAGATAATGATATTTGAAGAATCCACCACCTTTATATTCCTGCACTTCTTTTGAAATTCCTGATTTGTCATAAAATAAAACATTTTTCATTCTCGGTAAAACTATCGTCTCAAAATGATCTCCCATCTCAACTCCTATCCATTTTCTACCTAATTTATGTGCTACTGCGGTTGTTGTGCCACTGCCTAAAAAGAAATCCATAACTAAATCATTTTCGTTGGATGCAGATTCAATAACACGCTTTAAGAGAATTTCGGAGTTCTCGGTGGAAAAGTGTTGGGATTGACTGTAACCTGGTATATCAATCCACTCATTTCCTACTATTTCTGTATCATATAATAATTCCGGTATACCTTTAATAGACTTCCCTTTACAATTTACATAACTTAAATCTTCATTGATTCTTATTTTGCCTTCTTTTTCAAATTTTGAAATTCTTTATTGAGATAAAGCCCATCTTCGCCCTTTTGGTGGATAAAACTCCCTATTTAAAATAATTCTTGGAGTTTCATCAGCCCTGGGAAAATGAAGTAAAGAATGCCATTCGGGATTTCTTGATCTTTCAACTTCTTTTAATAATAAACTCTCACCTCTTGAGTAAAAAAACAAACTCTCAGTTTGTTGTACAAATTGATTTTCTACTTGTTGTTTTGCTCTTGTTCTATTAATTATTAGTTCATTCCTAAAATTCTCTTCTTTAAAAATCACATTCATCAGTAATCTAACATACATATTCCCATTATAATCGCATCGGACAAAAATACTTCCTGAATCATTCAAAATATTCTTTGCTAACCATAGTCTATTTTCAAGGATACTTATCCAAGTAGAATCTTTATATTTCACATTATAGAGATAATCTGCATCCTGTTCTTTGTTAAACGGTGGGTCAATGTAAATTGTTTGTACTTTTTCTTTGTATTTCCCAAGAAGCAAATTCAATGTTTGCCAATTTTCACTTTTTATAAGAATGCCATCAATCAAATCATCAAGATTACCTTTTTCTGTCAACTTTTCAAGCAATCTCATTTTGAAATCCTGACTGAAATTTTTTGTATCAATTGGCAGTTTAATTCCCCTTTTCTTAAAAGGGGTGTCTGCGTTAGCAGACGGGGTATTTTCTTTTATCCAGTTCTCAATTTGTATTAAAACATCACTTAAAGATTTCTTTATATCCAAATCATTGAAATGCAAAATTGTTAATCCCAATGATTTTAAATAATTATCCCGTTGTTCGTCATAATTTCCTTTAAATTCATGACTTTCTCCATCTATTTCAATAACCAAATTTAACTTATGACAATAAAAATCCACTATGTAATTTCCAATTGTTTGTTGTCTGGTAAAATCAAAACCTAACATCTTTTTATTTTTTATCTCATTCCATAGAAGAACCTCAGATAGATTTCCTGCTTTTCTTAACTCTCTTGCTTTTTCTTTTAATGCTGGATTATATGACAAACTAAATACCCTGTCAGACTTCGTCTGCCACCCCTTTATAAAAGGGGAATAATCAAAACCCAGTTGCTCCCATTCTTTTAATTGTTCTTTATTCTTTAGAATCTCCTCGTAAAATTCCTCAGGAATCCGGTCAGTAGTTATCACATATTCAGTTTTCAGGACAAATTTTTTCTTTTCCCATAATTTTTTTTGAAAATTTTCTATTTGTGAGACAAACTCAATAATTTTATTGGCTATATTTTTTATTACTTTTATTTTCAAACTATAATTTAAGAGTTCCCCGGGACTTAATTTATGGACATCTTCAAGGTTTATAACTTCTGATTTTATATAAAAATCAAGTTCCCGCTCTAAAAACCCTTGTAAATCTTTATGTATAAAATAGTCACTCGTATTCCTTCTGGTATAATGCCACAATTTCTTTTCAAGGATTGACCTACTATTTTCTTCTTCTTTTTGGATAAGTAAAAGCAAGTTTTGGTTTTTCTTATGTTTTTGTTTTTCTACGAATTTTGTTATCTCTCTGGATATCTCTTCGTTTATTACTTCTTGCACATTTCTACTACCATATTTATTTTCTTCTTTTTCATTCAAACCACGATATTCAAAGTATATATCTAAAACATCTTTGTTAAGTTCAACTTGTTTTTTACTACTAAATAAAAAGTATTTCTTTTCTTGAGATTTTATATTACTTTTTTCTTCTTCAGCTTCTACTACTCTAAAATTTACTTTCAATTCATTAACTTTGAATGAATATTTTCTGAAAAACTCTGTTGTCTTCACATAATACTGGTCATAATTTGCCCAATAAAGTTTTACTTCTTCACCATTGTACGGGATACAGTATTTATCATCTTTCCCATATCTTCTCTGAGTTATAAAATCACCTTTATCATAATACCTTGAAAAGAAATTATAGATATAGTTATAAATATCTCGTTCTAAATCTTCTGAAACTTTGATTTGTTCAATTTCTTTTAACTTTTGTTGATATTTTTTATTACTTTGATAATCTTCTTCTAATTCAATAATCTTTTTCTTAAGTTCTTCCAGTTCTTTTTCTTTACTTTTCCTTTCTTCCTCACTTAATAAGTTAAGTTGTTTCGTTACTTCCTCAATAAGGTCTTTCTCAATAAACTTTTCTATCTCATCTTTTTTACACTTCATTATACGATAAATACCAAAATCAAGGTCTAAATCTTCTATTTGAAAAATTTCCTTTAGTTTAATTTTGAGTTTTTCTTTAACATTTTCTATATTCATAATTTGTCTCTCCTAATGATACAACCATTCTCAATATTAGTTAAAACAATTCATATAAGTATGATACTATTTCGCATTTCTTTTATGTAAAATATGTTCTGAATATTAAAATGTAGTATTTTAATTAATAATTCTTGCTTATTTTCAGGTTTATTAATTTGTTCATATCTTCAAAATTGCTATTATCTTCACAAATTATTTTAAAGTTGATTTTTCATGTTCAAGAAATTGTTTATTAAATTATACAAGATTGTTATAGGAAATTCAAACTTTGGTTTTATTTGTAGGGATAATGGGATAAAATAGAGTATTAAAAATGAACCAATCAATTTGAATTTTGTTTTAAATTATATTATAAGTTATTGATTGGGGCTTTATCTGTATGTATTAATAACAGACCTAAAAAATTTTTTTATATAATAACAATAGTCAGGTTAATTTGATACACAAAAATGACCAAGAAACAAAAGACAATTCTACCTAATACCAATAAAAGGATAAGGACTGAAACCATTTTCTATATTTTGTTAGTAACCGTTATAACTTTAGCCGCTTTTTACCCGGTAATAAAATGTAGTTTCACTAATCTTGATGATGATATAATGGTTGAAACCAATATTAAAATTAGGAACTTATCAGTCAAGAACATAACAAGTTTTTTCACTTCATATTACTGGGGATTGTATCATCCTTTTGTCCTGTTATCATACTCAATAGAATACAAATATTTCGGATTAAATCCGCATGCTTACCATATAACAAATCTTATACTGCATCTATTTAACTGTCTGTTTGTCTACTGGCTAATTTTTCTCATCACAAATAAAACTTATATCGCTTTTATTGTATCCATTCTTTTCGGGATACATCCTTTACATGTTGAATCTGTTGCCTGGATAACAGAACGTAAAGATGTATTATATACACTCTTTTTTCTCAGTTCAATCATAAGTTATATTTACTACTGTAAACAAAAAATTGAATATGAGACACGAAACCGTATAGAAACACATTCTGTTTTCTTCAATAAATACTATTCCATATCACTGATTTTATTCCTGTTTTCATTAATGTCAAAACCGATGTCTGTTACTTTTCCATTTCTATTACTGTTATACGATTATTATGCTAATAACAGAATTACTAAATCTAATTTATTAGAAAAACTACCTTTTTTTGTTATCGCATTCATATTCACTATGATAACATTATCTGCACAATCACCACCCGGTAAGATAAAACTCAGTCATTCAACTACATTATTAGATACTATCCTTAATCCGAATTTTGCACTATTGTTTTATCCTATTAAAATGATATTCCCATTCAAATTATCCTGTATATATCCTTCTCCAACCACTATCGGACCTGTATTTAAACTGATATATTATATATCACCTGCGATTGTAATTGGAGTTGCGATATTAGTATATCGGTCATTAAAAAAAACGAACAATATATTATTCGGGATATTGTTCTATTTTATAACAATTTTACCTGTTATCCAGATAATCTCAGTTGGTATATCTGTTGTCTCAGATAGATATACTTATGTTCCGCTAATAGGCCTGTTTTATCTTGTAGGTGAAGGGTTCTCATACATAACCAATAAGAAAAATTATACTGTATACAAGAACCTATTAATTTGTTTATTGGTATTAATAATACTTTCTTTCTCGTTACTGACACATCAACGTTGTAAAGTATGGAACAATAGTTTAAGTTTATGGAATGATGTATTAAAAAACTATTCCTATGCACCTAAAGTTGCAGCAACAGCATATACCAGCAGAGCGATAGTATATTTAAATAAAGGTGATTATGAAACTGCCATATCTGATTGTAATAATGCAATAGCAAATGATCCAACAAATATCAGAGCATATACTAATCGTGGTATTGCTTACGGAAACATGGGTAAATATGACAGAGCATTAGAAGATTTCAATACTGCTATCAAACTTGACCCATTTTATGAAAAAAATTATAATAATCGCGGTATTGTTTATGCCAGAAAAGGTGATTATGATACCGCTATAATTGATTATACAAAAGCGATTGAACTCAATCCTGAATCAATAGATGCATATTATAATCGTGGTATCGCATATATAAACAAAAAAGAGTTTGATAACGCAATAACTGATTTTAATCAAGTATTAAAACTTGACCCCTATTCCGTTAAAGCATATAATAAACGAGGAAACGCATATTTACAGAAAGGTGATTATGAAACTGCTATATCTGATTTTAATCATGCGTTAATGATAGACCCAAAATTTGCAGAATCATATAACAACAGAGGAAATGTTTATTTCCTGATAAAGAATTATGATAATGCTATTTCTGATTACACACGAGCAATAGAACTTGACCCAAAATTTGTTCATGCGTATTACAATCGTGCTATTGTGTATTATACCAGAAAAGAATACAGTAAAGCATCCCAAGATTTTTTGATTGCACAAAAACTGGGCTATAATATTAACCCAAAATTTTTAGAACCAGGTAAATAATAAATCTGTGTTAGAGAAAACAAGATACAAGTTGAATATAATACTCGTTAGTGTTCTTTTTTTATTTACTCCTAATACAGTCATTTTTTCAAGTCAGTTTAACTGGAAAAGTTTGGTAACAGACCATTTTATCGTATTATATAAACCCGAATACGAACTATATGCACTGGATGTAATTAAAGGATTAGAATATATACGCCCTGATATAGAAACACTTATCGGGAATACTGCCTATAATGTTCCTGTTGTAATAGATGACTTAGGCACAATAGCAAACGGGTTTACTGACCATATTTTTTATAATATTCATTTATTCAGATATTCACCATCTTTTTTTCTCTATAATTTTTCTTTTATTCGGAACTGGTTATTTTATGTAGGAACACATGAATACACACATATGTTACATTTAACAACTGTCTCCGGAATACCAAAAATACTGAAAACAATTTATGGGAATATTTTTTATATAAATTTTTTTGTTCCCGAGTGGATAATAGAAGGTATTACTGTTTATAGTGAATCCCGTTTTATACCATATATGGGCAGATTAAATGACGGCTATTTTGATAGTTATATTGCTTCCTGTATAAAAGACCATAGGTTCCCATCACCACTGAAAGCAGCTTATACTCCATCTGAAGAATTTCCTTACAGAACAGGTATATATATTTTTGGTGGCGAATTTTTTAATTATTTGGCTAAAATATATGGAGAAGATAAATTCAGTTTATTTTTTAATAAATATGGCTCTTCATTCCCGTATCTTATGCTCAATAATATAACAAAAAAAACATTTGGAAAACGATTTGATGAACTCTGGTTTGACTGGCAGAAATACGAGACAGAAAAATATAATACTTATGTTATGGATGGAGAACAGGTAACCAAATACGGTCACGAAATAACATCTCTAAGAATTTGGAATAATAAACTTTATTTTATCCGAAATTATCCTGTTAAAACAGGTGCATTCAGACAGTTCAATTTCTCTCAGATAATAGAAAAAGATATCAATTCTAGTAACGAAAAAATTGTTGTTGAAACAACATCATTTTTCTCCTGTCCAATAAAAATCCGTGATAGTAACTTATACTATTCTGTATCTGAACTCAAACCAGGATACGCTAATATAACAAATAGCAGTTACGGTTTCTATTCTGTTATCCACCAGAAAAATATTTCAACCGGTAAAGATAAAATACTTTTTAAAGATGAAATACGTTGTTTTGATATAACTGAAAATGCTAAAATAATCTATTCTAAAGATATGAAGAACAGGTTCGGGTCAGATATTTACAGTTATGATCCTAAAACCGGTAAAAAGGAATTATTACTCAGTTCAGAATATATTGTTGACGATATTGTTATCAATAAAGATACTATTTTCGTTTCAGCACGCAAAACCTGGGACAATTTTAATCTATACATACTTAAACCTGATACAAAAGAATTTATCCCGATACTAAAACCTACACCTTATTTCCAAGGAACACCTGCTGTTTATGATAATAAACTGTTTTTCAGTGCAAACTATGATAAAAAATATTTTCTGTATTACTATAATCCTGAATCAGATAAAATTTATAAACTTGTTGAAAACGGATACGCTATCTATCCAGCATATAACAAAACAAATAATACACTCTATTATATCGGATTAAACTCATATGGAAACGATATTTACTGTAAGCAATTGATACCAGAAGAATTCTTTTTACCTGAATATCCATCTGCTGTTATCCCTGAATACCAATTAAGTGATATTGCAATAAAGAAATGTGGTTATTCTGCTAATCTTAAAACACTTACTCCAAAACTACATTTCCCACTGATTCTCACTGATGAACATACAAGTTATGCAGGATTTATATTTTCAGGTACGGATGCAATCGGACATTTTCCGTATTATACAACAATATTATATGATTTTAAATATAATAAACCCAATATTGATTTAATATTACAACCGAACATATTTCTTCCACTATCAGTAACAATAAACTGTAATAATTTTTATAACCAATTTTTCAAACTTGATTTAATGTATCCACTTGTAATTCGGTTATCACCAGGTCTATCTAAGTTATATACCGGACTATCAATAACAGGATACGATGGATTTTCTGATTGTATTATCGGACCGTATTTAGAATTAGGGCTCAAATATCCAAAAACATATTTCAATTACAGGTTAAGTTCATCATTTGCAAATTATACAGAGGATACTAATTCATATTCAGGTTATATGAGTAACATATATTTAAGTCAATATATCAATAAAAGCGAATTCAATTTAAAATTAACCAATACAAATTCATCTTTATACAAATATATTCGTGGATATTTAGAACCGATATCCGCAAGAATATTCTATTCAATAGATTTCTCTTTTCCTATTTCGTTTATAAGGAAAGGTTCATGGAGTTTCCCTTACTTTTTTCAAGAAGATAGATGTATTTCAATATTCTCGGATATAGCAGTTGATAATAATTCAATATACTATTCTGCTGGACTTGAACTCCACTTAGAAACAAAAATGTTATTTTATATACCAATTGATTGGGGCATAAGAACATCTATAAACAAAGATGGTGAACAGACAATAAGTTTATTTTTAGGAACAGGTGATATTATCCCGGAATCAATCAGAGAAAAAAACCATTATCTTATATCAAAAGATTAATTCTATCTCTATTTCCCAAAAATCATTTTTACTGCTATAATAAGAAACACAATACCAAATAATCTTTGTAGTGTATTATTTGACAGACACATTGCTATTTTTGCACCAAAAAATCCACCAATAAAGAATCCGATACAAATTATTCCTGCTACTTTCAAGTCAACAAACCCGTTATTATAATATGTAAGTGCAGCAAGTAACCCTATTGGTGGCACCATCAATGCTAATGTTGTTCCCTGTGCCTGACATTGACTGAACCCAAGAAAAAAAACCAGTGCAGGCACAATAATTATTCCGCCACCTATTCCAAGTAATCCACCGAGTATCCCAGCAACAATTCCTATTAACAAACATATCACTATCTCAGTCATAGTTTCTACCTCCATAAAAATTTATCACATCATCAATATTTTTTGTTATACTGCATTCAGGTAACGAATCAATAAATAATCTACCGTATGCACGGGTAGTTATCCGTGGGTCAAGTATAACAACAACTCCTCTATCCGTCTTTGTCCTTATAAGTCGTCCGAAACCCTGTCTAAGTAAAATTATTGATTCCGGTAATTGGTAGTCCTTAAATGGGTCTTTATTATGTTTTAGTAAATACTCTATCTTCGCTTCCGTAACAGGGTCATCCGGGACAGAAAACGGTAATTTAAAAATAATAACACATTCCAGTGCTTTACCCGGGATATCAACACCCTGCCAGAATGTATTTGTTCCGAGTAAAATTGTGTTATCATTATACTTGAAATATTCTATCATCTGCCATCGTGGCATTTCTCCTTGTTTAAGTATAGTTATTCCGCTCAGATGCACTCTCAAAAATTCGCATGCCTGGTTCAATGTTTCATAACTTGTGAATAATATAAAAGTTCTACCACGAAAAATTTCTATTATATCTTTAGTATGTTCTATTGCCTGTATTTGGAACCTGTCAAATTCATAAGAAGGGTCAGGTAGATGTGCAGTAATATATATTAGCACATTTTTTTTATAATCAAATGGTGACCCGAATAATGATTCGGAACATACAATTTCTATATGATGATTCTGCTGCTGTCCATTATTCTTCTTATTAGATAAATCATCTACATTAACTGTCTCTGTATCTCTATGAGAACTATTCAATCCGAGCCGCTCTTTAATAAACGCAAATCCATTTGGATTAACAGTTAGTGTTGCTGATGTGAACACAATCGGTGATATTACACTGTATACTTTTTCAATTAAAATTGATGATACATCAACAGGATTAACATATAAAGTTACTTTTATATATCTCGTTTTAGGCGTTATTTCAATCCAATAAATATAATCATTTAATGATTGTTCAATAAATGTTTTAATCTGGTTTTTAACAGATAAAAATCTCAAAGTATAAGCTAAAAACTCATGCTGTTTCTCTTCTGTCTCAACTTCATCAATAACTGATTTCAAGCCATTATACAGAGCTTCTAATGGTATATCAAGTATATTCTCAATAAAATGTGGTGTTCTGATACGCTTTGTAACTGTTTCTGACCCGAGTTTATCAACTATACCAGTAAAAAAAACATCAGTATTCTGTCTGACATTATCCACTAACTCAATAATTTCTTTCTGTTTACTATCCGATAACTCTTTCGCTCGTGTAATTAATCCCTTATGTGTATTCGGATTATATATTCTATCAAGCAGATATTTTATTCCCGTATTAGAAATTTCTATTCCCAAATATTGTGTTGCCACTTCTTCTATATTATGTGCTTCATCAAATACAACAGCATCATAATCAGGTAATACTTTACCGCCCGCTGCTATATTAGCAAAAAACAGATAATGGTTAACAACAAGTATATGTGATTTATTCTGTTCCTGTCGTGATTTAATATAATAACACTTAGTTTGATATTTACATTTTTTATTTAAACACATATCTGGTTCACGACATATATTTGACCATAATCTATCATCAGGCTCAAACTCTAACTCAAGTCGTAATCCTGTCTCAGTATTTTTTAACCATTCTGAGATCCTGTTCAAATGTTCAACTTCTGTTCTTGTATCAAATAACCCATATTGAAACATCTGTTCATATCTTCTTAAACATATATAGTTCTCACTACCAACACATAATGAATACCTGAATTTTAGCGGCAATATTTCTTTAAGGAAAGGTAGATCCTTATTCGTTAACTGTTCCTGTAATGTTTTCGTATAAGTTGAAATAACAACTCTTTTATTCTCGTTAACAGCCCAGTAAATAAATGGAACAAGGTATGCCATACTTTTACCTACGCCTGTCCCTGCTTCAACAATCAGACAGTGCTGTTTACCATCATTACAGGTTTCAATCAGTTTCTGTATCTCAATCGCCATAGAAAGTTGTTGCGGCCTATCTTCAAATGAAGGTAAATTTTTGCCAAAATAACCGGTAGGAGAAAATATTTCTGTCAGATTCAACTTATGCATATAAATCAGTGGTAATTATACCGCCAGCGGGATTTGAACCCGCGATCTTCGCCTTGAGAGGGCGATGTCCTAAAACCGCTAGACGATGGCGGCATCATTTAAATATTTCTGCTGGAGCCCGTTTATGAGCAGATTTTATAATCATATTCTTTATTCTTTCTATTTTATCAGAAGTAATTGTCTTATTAATAAATTTTTCTTTCCCAGAACATAATTTATCAATTATCTCATCTAATTCAGGATATGTCATCCCTATTTCTGTTTCATCTGTCTGACCATCCCATAACCCAGCAGATGGTTTCTTATTAATTATCTTTTCCGGGATACATAATTCTTTTGCTAATTTTATTACATCACATTTGAGTATATTTCCTATTGGTAGAATATCAACTCCACCATCACCATATTTAGTAAAATACCCAATTGTCAGTTCTGACTTATTCCCTGTGCCGACAACAAGATAATTGTATTTATTAGCGAACGCATACAGTGTAACCATTCGTAATCTCGCTTTAAGATTACCTTTTGATTTCATATCCAGGTCAGGTAACAATTTAATAAATTTTCTATAAATTTCTGTCAAGTCAATTGATTTTGTCTCCAAACAAAATTTCTCTGCAACAAGATATGCATCATTAATATCTTCTTTTAAACTCTCACAAGGTAAAATCAAACATAGCAAATTCTTAGTTCCAACTGCTCTCTGACATAAAACAGAAACAACAGCAGAATCAATTCCACCTGATAACCCCATAACGACACCTTTTGTAGATGATAATTTAACTTTTTTTCGTATCCAGGATACTATTTTTTTTGATGTATCTTTATCCATATATTAACATACTATAAAATATTTCAGTTAAAATCAAATACTTTAAAGGGATGCCTGACCCATCAAAAAAATGAATTTATTTATTGAATTCATCAAAGACAAGAATAAGATGACGACACTTCGGACATAGTATTTTGAATAGAGATGCACGTCTTGTGGTAGGTAATACTTCTTCTATTTTTTGTTCTTCAACTATTTTCAGTTCATTATTGAGATAATTTAAAGTTATAATGTTCCCGTATACTTTAGGACCAAGTTTTTTTATTATCCAGAGTATATGCTCCTTAGTTCCAATAACATTTCTGCAACTATCACACAACACTAATTCTTTTTTAACCGGTTCACTAACAAGTTCGTTCCTGTTCAATGTTGCAAGGTCATACTCAGTATTTGATAACTTAACTCCTTTTTCAGTAGTACATTTCCGTTCACACTGTGCACAGAAAATACACATATCATAATGCCAGACCAGTTGCCGCTCATTCCCATTTTGACTATCAATAATATCTTTTACTTCAATTGCACCAGCAGGACATACCTCCGCACATGCACCACATCCTATACATTCATCACTATTCGGAACAGGTTTACCTCTGAACCGTTTACTAGGTATATGTGGAACATAAGGGAACTTTGTTGTAAATGGTCCCTGTATCAACGCTTTTACTGCTTCTCTTAATTCTCTTAATTTAGGATATCTCATACTTTTTTATTTATTATTGTTATCTATTACCTGGGCTAACGCGTATATTATTATCGGAATAGTGAACCCGATAAATATACTGCATAGGAGCACTCTTATGCCCATATCAGTTAACCCTTCTTTAATAAATATTCCAACTAATAACAGAAATATACCGAATGCAACACATTTTAATACACTCTGTAATCTCATATATATATTATCAAATCTGACCAAACCAATACAACCGAATAAACATATTATACTGCTGATAATTATCAATATATCACCGATAATATTATTCATCTAACTCTTTCCCCGCTAAATATTTTGCTACTGCTAAACTACCAATAAATGTTAAAATAGCAGCATCAAGTGTTAAATCAATCAAAAAATCACTTTCATATATTAAAGCAAATAACCCTAAAAAAGATACACACAATAATGTCATTATACCAACAGAAACATATCTGTCTATATCAGTCGGACCGATAATTAATCTATAGAAACATATCAATATACAAATAATAAAAATTGCTATTGTAATTATCATTATTAAACTCATTCTGAAATACCTTTGACTAATTTTTCCATATTTTCTACAAAGTTATTTATTTTCTTCTCTTTTGCTTTTAAACAATTCAACACAATTTCACCTGTTGTCTCTTTATAATTTATAACAAGTATCCCCGGTGATAGATTTAAAATCATCATCAGCAGGAAAACTGATTTCATATTCTTTAATTCTATTTTCTTGTTCATTATTATTGTCTCTGAATGTCCTGAATTAAGTTCAGGACTCAATATCAATCCAATATGTTCTAAAGCACTGAGAAACCATAATATAACCGCTATAATAAGATACCATATCAGTTTCAATAACCGACCTGGAATAGATATAACTCTTACTGTAGAATGTTCACCTAATTCCCCTAATAATAAACTCACTATAACAGCAACCACAAATCCGACTAAAATATTCTGGTAATCAAATTTCCAGACCAATAATAACCAGATAATAAAACTTAGAACAAATAGATTAATTTTTTTCATTTTGTTAAAATCAAACTTCCGTAATTTACACCGTTCACTAACACATCTGCTGCCGGCTGTATAATATTATTAACTATATAACTGAATCCTAATCCTGTTCCCAAACATATTAACGCAAGCACAACCATACTTAATACCATTAAAAACGGAACTTCTTTAATATTATTTAAACTTTGTGGTAATTTAGAAAAGAACACTTCACGCTGAATTTTAAGGAAATAGCCCAATGTTAATATACTCGCTATAACTGCTAAAATTGCGATTCCTATTTTATCTGCCTGTATCGCTGCAATAACAATAATAAATTTACTCCAGAACCCGTTAAACGGCGGAATACCTGCTAATGAAAATGATGCAAAAAGTGAACTCCAGGTTGTATATGGCATCTTTTCTGATAATCCACCAAGTTCTGAGAACTGTCTTGTCCCAGTTGAATATTCTGTTGCTCCCGCACATAGAAAATATAATGATTTAAATGTAGCATGATTAAAAAGATGGAACAGTCCACCTATAAACCCTAATGGTGTCCCTAACCCAATCCCGAGCATAATATATCCAATCTGACTTATTGACGAATATGCTAACATTCGTTTAAAATCTGTCTGTGCTAATGCTGCAAATGCACCAAAGAAAACAGAAATCAATCCGCCATAAAGTAATATATCATATAAAACTGGTGTCATACCAAATACACCAAAGAATATTCTTCCTATCCCGTATAAACTCAATGCTTTTATAACTGTACTAGATAATATGGCTGATACAGGTGCAGGTGCAGTCGGATGTGCATCCGGTAACCACGCATGAAACGGAACTAATGCTGCTTTAAGTGCAAACCCGAACAGTAGCATCGGTAACGAGAACATCATTGCAGAATTTATACCTGTTACTCGTATCATATTTGACATATCAGCTAAATCCAGTGTTCCCGTAGAAGAATATATTATCCCAATACCTAATAAAATGAAAAACGAGCCGATTGTTCCAAGAACCTGGTATCTAATTGACGCTTCAAGATCCTCACGTTCTGCTCCGAATGCAACCAAACTGTATGAAGCCAGTGACGCCATTTCGATAAAAACATAAAGATTGAATATATCACCACTCAATACAACACCATTTAATGCTGCAATTAAAAATAGAAGTAAGATAAGAAATTTATTTATATCAATATATTTTTTTCTGATATACTCAAATGAATACAGAACAGCAAAAAATCCAACCATATTTATTATTATTAAAAATAACACTGAAAAACCGTCAAGAACAAGGTCTATACCTAAAGGTGTAATCCAGCCACCCATGTGATATACAATTATCTTAGTATCCTTTATCCATGCAGATGCAATCAGAGAAAGAACAAATGTGAACAGTGTGCATATTACACTCAAAATTTCGCTTAATCTTTCTCTCTTGTTTATTATTATAAGAACAAGTGCTGTTATTAACGGTAACAGAGTAAACAAAATAATCATTTTTTAACCTCGTAATTGTCGTATTTTATCTATATCAAAAGTCCCATATTTTTCATACAGTTTTATTGCTGTTGCAAGCATCAGTCCCATTGCAGCCAATCCTATTATCATTATTGCCGGCATCAATGCATGTGGTATCGGGTCAACAAAACTTGTTTCAGGACTCATATTTTCTGTTATAATCGGTGCATGAGCACCAATTTTATATGAAATCAGGATAAAGAATAAGCATATTCCGTAACTCATTATTTTTATACCAATTATTGTTTTTATTAAACTCTCCTTAACAATAATACAATACAGTCCAAGCAACATCAACAATATACTGATTGAATAAAGAAATATTGACATTATTTAATACCTCTCTTATAAATTTCTTATTCCTTATCTCTACGATATATAACTAAATATCCGAATAATAAATATAACGATGCTCCAACAAGTATACCTAAAATTATATTACATATCATAACTATACCGCTACTGAACAGGTTATGAATATTTCCCTGCGGTATAAAATTATAGAATAATACTTTACCTTTTGAGACCAGTCCTATTAACCCGACTAATATTAATAATAATCCACTAATAGCAGATATTGTTAATACAATAGATAAATTGAGCCGTTTCCGCACTTCCTGTTTACCATAAACAATAATACATAACACAAGCACCGCTGCAATAAGCGCTCCTCCATCAAATCCTTCACCGGGTAAAATGTGTCCGTAATTAATTACATATAATGCGAATACAAGTATCGGACCGATAATGAGCCCTACTGCTGTTTTTATTAATCTATCCATGAGTTGATTTCCTACCAGTTTTCCGTAAAATTACTATCACACCAATTACCATAACTATAAGTATTATTGCTTCTATCAATGTATTATATGCTCTAAAATCAAGTAAAATCCCTGTTGAAATATTACCTGCACTTATATCAGTGAACATCTTTTTTATGTATTCATTAGAAACTTTCATTACCGGGTTACCGAATTTATTTAACGATTTTAATGCTGGAATTGAAAACAGCATAAACATAAAAATGAAGAAAAACATTGCTGTTGCAGGTGAAATTCGTCGTAACTGAAATTCTTTTGTGCTATCTTTACCTTCGGTCTTAAATAATGTTACTAATAACATAGTAAATGTAAATATCTCAACTATCAGTTGTGATGTAACAGCTTCCGGTGCTTTTAATAATAAAAATATTATTGCTAATCCGAACCCTGTTGCACTTAATGACATAACAGCAGTAAACAGATTATGCACATTTATTGCAATAATCGCCGCTACAATAATAAACACAGAAAAGAATATTAGTAATATCTCAAACATAATTTTTAAAATTTACACAAAATCAATATCAATAAAAACAGACCGAATAATGACCAGTATAAATAAACTGATAACAGTCCACCCTGTAATTCTGTTGTATAATTAGTTATAACTGAACCTAACTTATTTATAAAAATATACAATTTCTCTACTAATCTATCTAAACAAATATATCCAAATTTTGATAATGAATTTGCTATTCCTAAACCCCATTCATAAGTATCAAATATCTTCTGTTCAGCCCAGTTATACAGTGATGAAAACGGTTTCATATCACGTATCGTCTGATAAAAATCTGTTCCTGTAACTCTTAATTCTGCAGGTAACACTTCGCCACCAATATATGTATTATCAACCCTAACTTTTATTGAACTCCCTAATAAATATATTATAAGTCCCAAAACAAGTCCAATAATGATAAGTAATGTAGCAAATCCCGGTTCCCAGAACCCAATCAAATTTGATATATCTACTGTTGGTATAATAAAATATTTTATTGGAACCTGGAATGCGAAGATACCAAAAATTATACATAATAATCCAAGTAACACAGGTGCAAATTTCATACTCCAGTTAACTTTAATCTCATTTTTCAGGTCAGGATTTTCTGCTCCTAAAAAAATTGCATGTATGAGTTTCATAAATGATGCTAATGTCAATGCTGACCCGAACATCGCTGATATAAGACATAAGATAAATACAAAACTGGTTATCGGATTAATATTCAATGAATCCGTAATTTTCTGTATTACACCTTGATATATCATCCATTTTGATACGAATCCATTAAATGGTGGAACACCAGAAATAGAAAATGATGCTATTAAACATGAGATAAATGTTAACGGTAGATATTTACTTAATCCACCTAATTTATCTAAATCAGATTCGCCTGTTTTATGGATAACATTACCACCACATAAAAATAAACAATTCTTATATATAGCATGATTAAGCATATGAAACAGGCCACCTGCAATACCTACAGGATTACCTGTCCCTATACCAAGAACCATATAGCCAACCTGACTTATCGCATGATATGATAACAATTTCCTTAAATCATGTTGTATCATTGCCATCATTACTGCAACAATGATAGTAATCGCACCTATTACCATTAAAACCAAACTAAGTGAAAACCCGATATCAAATAATTCGTGAACAAGTTTAGCAAGTAAATATATTCCGAGTAACTTATCTAACGACGCCGGTAAATATGCCATTACACTGACTGGTGCATCTTTGGATATCTCTGGAATCCATGTATGAAACGGTATCGCCCCTGACTTAGCTAATGCTCCTATTGCTATCAATATGAATGATATTACTGCTAATTTACTACTGATAATAATTTTAGGTTGACCGAATTCCCAACTATTGGTCAATTTCCAGTAAAGAACAGCACCTAAAACAAGACAGAAATCAGCAAATCCTACTGTGAATAATGTCTTTGTAGCAGAAATATAACTTTCTTTCGTTGTTCCGGTTCTGACTAACCCATATAACATCAATAACGCTATTTCCCAGAATATAATCAAAACAATAAAATTATTTGATAATAATACGCCATTTGATACA
>Ga0078972_1010080_pt1 | contig 17992 bp, 15 predicted proteins | sample YelNatPaOPGAMG01_FD_67568 | JGI IMG/M metagenome (GOLD analysis project Ga0078972, IMG submission 67568) | Hot spring thermophilic microbial communities from Obsidian Pool, Yellowstone National Park, USA - OP-RAMG-01 (SPADES assembly) (version 2) | ecosystem: Environmental > Aquatic > Thermal... | reverse complement strand
GTCAGGTTGCATGCTGCAACAAAGCGCAAGCGAGCTTGCGCACTCCGAAACGCTTCGCGAGGGACCGGGCGCTCGGCAGGCGCGCCAGCGTTTGGAGTGCGGCGGCTTGCTGCCGCTTTGTCACTGAGTAGTTATATTGAGGAATCGATCATATTTGCGAAGATTTTCAGACTGCGAGTTTGCTTGGTTTGTCAGTATGCGCTTCTCTGGTTGCGAGCAGTGCGGCCACGACAGCGTGGCCTTTGGAGTATAATATTGGATAATCGGCGCGGAAATCGCTGATTAGCGGCTCGTTCGAGACTTTTGACTTCGAACTGTTCGGCCACTGAGCCCACTCGATTCTCTCCCCCCTGTGGGCGACGAAGTCGCCCCTTTCAGCGCGGCGCGACAGAGTGCCAAGCCTGGAAGGAACGCATTTATCTCGCCGCGATCATTTGGTTGCGGCTGCGCCGCGCTGAGCAGTGAGGGGAAGAACCAGAGGCCCGGTCGATTGCAGCTTCTGGCAACGGTCCGGGTAAAGTGCTTGCTTTTGGTTTGTTGTCCAAGTATTTGCTGGACTTGAGCATGAGCAACGGCCGACCAGAACCGCGCGCTGGCGGTGGGATACCGGGGACGTCGTTTGTGCCCGGGACACAGCCCGGTGGCACACCGAGGTCGCATCCTTTGATCGGTCCGCCGCCGCGGGCGGGATTGATCGGGTCGGTTGGGCGTTTCGAGTTGTTACGGCAGATAGGCGAGGGTGGGATGGGGTTGGTGTTTTTGGCGCGTGACACCATGCCGCCAAAGCGTTCGGGGAAGGCAACCGGGTTGAATGGGGATGCGAAGGGAGGGGCGGAACCGGTGCGGTGCGAGGGGGCGTTGGTGGCTCTGAAGGTTCTTCGTGCCGAGCTGGCGGGTGAGGTTCGGGCGGTGGAGTATTTTCTTAAGGAAGCGGCGCATGCGCAACGGCTGCGTCATCCGAACATATTGCCGGTACTGGAATCATGCGGTCAGGCAGAGGGGGCGTGGATGGTGATGAAGTGGGCGGAGGGTGGGAGTCTAGCGGAGTTGGTGGAGAGGGGTTGGCCATTGGGAGAGGATGTGATAGTTCGAGTTGGGAGGGAGATTGCGGGTGCGTTGGAGTATGCGCATGGGCGCGGGATTATTCATCGGGATATAAAGCCGCGGAACATACTATTTGACAGTGAAGGGCGGGCGTATTTGAGCGATTTTGGTTTGGCGCGGTCGTTGTTGAACGACGAGGTGCTTGGGGTTGAGGAGGGTGCGATTGCGGGGACACCGCAGTATCAGTCGCCGACGGCGGCGAGGGGGGAGCATGGGGACACGCGGGACGACATTTACTCGTTTGGTGCGGTGCTGTACGAGATGCTGACAGGGGTGCCGCCTTACCGTGGGAGGAGCAGAGAGGAGGTTTTGGAACAGATAGCTGCGGGGCCGCCACGTCCGATTTTGTCGTTGAACCCGAAGGCGTCTGTTGGATTGGTGCGGATAGCGGAATGGGCGATGGCGCGGGATCTTCGGGATCGGTATGCGCATATTGGGCATGTGCGTGAGGATTTGGAGCTTGTGGGACGGGGTGAGGAACCGAAGGGGCCGCACGGGGTGTCAGAGAGGGGTTTGTTGTGGGTTTTGAAGCAGCCGAAGGTTTTTGCCGTGGTGGCGGTGGTTTTGCTGGCCGGAGTAGTGCTTGGTTTGACATGGCTGATGCGGCCTTCGCTGCGGTTGTGGTGGAGAACGGAGTTGCCCGGTATTCATCAGTGGTCGCTTGCGCGGCGAGGTCGTCTGAGTGGGATGACCGAACCGATGTTCCAGGTTGTCAGGGATGGGAAACTGTTGAGCGTGTCAGGGCGCGGTCAAATAGTTGCGGAGTGGGAAGTGCCCGCCGGCGGACATGGTCTTGTATTGGACCTTGTTGAAGATATTACCGGTGATGGTTCGACCGAGGCGATCGTGCACTGGTGCAAGGGGGATGAGTCAATAATTTCGGTTGTTCAGAATTGGCGGATGTGGATGGCGATGGGCGATCAGAGGTGTTGGTGTTCGGCCAGAGTTTGATGATCTTGAAATGGGACAGCCGCCTCGGTTTGGCGATGAGAAAACAACCCTGATGTTATGCAAAGTCATTCCTTTTTGTTCTGCCGCATTGAGATGGTTCTAATTAGTTGTCTGGTGACCGCTCCTCTGTGCATGCACGCAATGGCGGTGAGGAGTGACGAGTTGGCGGAAAGCCGCGGTTGGACAGAAGCAAAACTGAAGGCCGGATCTCCGCCGTTCTCGTTCGTTTACGGCGGTCGGCCTTCGCAAGAGCTGCTGAGCGGCTGGCTGTTCGAGCAAAGCGCAAGGAGATATGAACAGGGCGCAGCAGAGTCACACCCACGGGGTCAAAACCTGACCGAGCACGTTCTGTCATGGACAGACCCTGGCACGGGCCTCGAGGTGCGCTGTGTTGCCGTCGAGTACCACGACTTCCCGACCGTTGAATGGACGTTTTTCTTCAAGAACACAGGGACCAATGACACGCCAATAATCGAGAACATTCGCGCGCTGGATATTCGGTTGCAGCGCGGGGAAACAGGCGAGTTTCTGTTGCACCATAATCGCGGCTCGCCGGCCGACGGGAATGACTATGGACCGCTCGAAACTCCGCTTCCGCCCGGCAAAAGCCACAAGCTGAGTGCCAAGGGCGGCCGCCCGACAAACAGTGATTGGTCTTACTTCAACATCGAATGGCCAGGAGAAGGAGTGATCGTCTCGGTGGGTTGGCCGGGGCAGTGGGCGGCCGAATTCGTCCGCGATCAGGGGCGCGGACTCGAGATTCGTGCCGGGCAGGAACTGACCCGGTTCAAGCTGCTGCCGGGCGAAGAAGTCCGAAGCCCGCTGATTGTGCTCCAATTCTGGAAGGGCGATTGGGTGCGATCGCAGAATATTTGGCGGCGTTGGATGATGGCTCATTCGATGCCGAAGCCAAGCGGTTCATTGCCGCCGCCGCAGTTCGTCGCTTCCAGCTCGAGGCAGTACAACGAAATGATCGACGCGAACGAGACGAACCAGATCATGTTCATCAACCGATACATTGAAGAAGGGCTGAAGCCCGACTACTGGTGGATGGACGCCGGCTGGTACCAGCACCACGGCGGCGGTTGGCCGCGTGTTGGGACATGGCTGGTGGACTCGAACAGGTTCCCGCACGGTTTGCGCGCGATTTCTGATCACGCCCACCGCAATGGCATCAAGATTCTTGTCTGGTTCGAACCCGAGCGGGTGACACGTGGTACATGGCTGGCCCAAAACCATCCGGAGTGGGTTCTTGGCGGGACGAACGGTGGATTGCTCAACCTCGGCAACGACGCCGCCCGCCAGTGGCTGATCGAGCATGTGGATCAACTGCTGGTCGAGCAAGGGATCGATCTCTACCGTCAGGATTTCAACATGGACCCGCTGGACTACTGGCGAAAAAATGACGCTGCCGATCGCGAGGGCATCACTGAAATCAAGCATGTCACAGGCTATCTTGCTTACTGGGACGAGCTGCGCCGCCGGCATCCGAACATGCTGATTGACTCATGCGCTTCCGGGGGTCGGCGCAATGACCTCGAGACAATGCGTCGGGCGGTGCCGTTGTGGCGCAGCGATTACGCGTATGAACCAATCGGACACCAGTGCATGACGTACGGAATATCGTTATGGCTGCCCTATTATGGCACAGGCACCGTAGCTGCACGGAATGTCGGATATTACGGCGGCGGCAAAACACCCGTCGAACCTTACGCGTTCTGGAGCAATGTCACTCCAAGCCTCGGCTTCGGAATCGATATGCGCGTACCCGAGCTCGATTATCCGGCGTTGCGCGGCCTTGTCCATCAGTGGCGACAGATAGCCTCAAACTTTTACGGTGATTATTACCCGCTCACGCGCTGGAGCCGTGACAATTCGTCATGGATCGCATGGCAATTCGACCGCCCGGAAGTTGGGCAGGGAATGGTCCAGGCTTTCCGCCGCGAAAACAGCGTGTACGAGTCAGCAAGATTCCAACTGCGCGGTCTGGACCCCGAAGCCCGCTACAAGATCACTAATCTCAACGAACCTAGCCGGGTGACAGAGTTCTCCGGGCGTGAGCTCAGCGAACGCGGAATTCTGGTCACCATCGAGGAACGTCCCAGCGCGGTCGTTCTGGTCTATAACCGTGCGAGCCCGGAAATCTCACCGGCCAACTAGGATGCGCGGCGCGGTAGAGTGCCGCGCTTGCAACGAACGCATTTATCTCACCGCGAGCATTTGGTTGCGGCTGCGCTGCGCTGAGAAAGTCAGGGCACCAGGTAATGCTTCATTTGGGCAATGAACGGGACGTTGAAGTTGGGAATGTGTCCCGACAAAAGGCCCGGTTTAACCAAGGTCTGAAAGTTACAAGAGCCAGACATTGTGTTTGCGGCACAGGGCGCGCATTTCTTCGGGCCAAAGGCTTGCCTGGATTTCTCCAATGTGCGCTTTGCGGAGAAAATACATGCAAAGCCGCGACTGACCGATGCCGCCGCCGATCGACAATGGCATTTCGTCGTTGAGCAACTTCCGATGCCAAAGCAATTTCAACCGGTCTTCACACCCGCGGATTTTCAATTGGCGCAGCATCGCTTCCTTGTCCACGCGAATTCCCATGGACGACAACTCGAAGGCGGTTTCCAGCACCGGGTTCCACACGAATATGTCGCCGTTCAGGCCGGGACGGCCGTCAGCACCCGGCGTTGACCAGTCGTCGTAATCCGGCGCTCGCCCGTCGTGAATGGTGCCATCAGCAAGCTCACCCCCGATGCCGATTATGAAAGCAGCACCGCACTTTCGGAGGAGGCGCTGTTCGCGTTCTCTGGGGCTCAACCGCGGATATTGAGCGCGCAAATCCTCCGCGTGAACGAACACAATTTCTTCCGGCAATTCGGGTCTTATTGCCGGGTATCGCTCGTACACGTAGTGTTCGGTGCGTTTGAGAATTGAGTATATCTTGCGCACGATCTTCTTGAGGAACTCGACGTTCCGCTCCGCCGGTGTTATGACCCGCTCCCAGTCCCACTGGTCAACATACAACGAGTGAGTGTTGTCCAGGACTTCGTCCGGCCGGATGGCATTCATGTCCGTGTACAGACCGTAGCCGGCTTCGAAGCCGAGCTCAGCCAGTTGCATGCGTTTCCACTTGGCCAGCGACTGGACAATCTCGGCTCGAACGCCTGCCATGTTCTTGACTTGGAAGGTGACAGGACGCTCGACGCCGTTGAGATCGTCGTTAATGCCGGTGCCGCTCTCGACAAAAAGCGGCGCCGTTACGCGACTCAGGTTCAGTTCAGTCGCCAGATTCAATTCGAAGAAATCCTTGAGACTTTTGATCGCGCGTTCGGTTTCGTTAACGCCGAGAATCGATTTGTAACCTTTTGGTATTATTAATGCCTGATTCATTGACTGCACCTGTTGGTCCTGAGAGCGTGGCGACCGGCAAGGCGCACGCTTTGAATGGACCGTGCGCGCTACACCACAACATCCGCTAGATTTGCGATTTTTGTTCTGCATTCTGACAGCTTCAAGCAACGCCGACCGGCTGCGCGGGCACATTGTCGAGAACTCCCCTTGCAAGTGCCAGCAAAGATTTTTTGGCGACAGCGGCGATCGATCGGCACCCAATGGATTCGAAAAAGCACAGTGCCGTTCATGGCCTTCTCCCCGGCAAATCTGAGATGCGTCCCACCCCGCAAAGATCCTCAGCGCGACTCAGCCGCAACCGAAGAATCGCGGCGAGATTAATGCGTTCGTTCCAGGCTTGGCACTCCGCCGCGCCGCGCTGAAAGGGGCGACTTCGTCGCCCACGGGGCAGATGGTGTTGGCACGAGTGGATGAACGGTTTGACGGCAAAGGTCTCGAACGACCCGCCAATTCCCGATCGCTGCGCAGATTCTCCAAACCAATAATTCATATTGACAACCAGCGCCAAGCCGAAAGAGTACCGATCAAACCTGTGAGTCTGCACCTTGCCAATCGGAAAACCTATGAAAACACTGACCACCTGTGTTGTGACCGTGCTCGACGCTGTTTATTTGGACAACCAACCTTGAGCACGACGGGCCATGCAGGTTATGCGCTTTGTTAATTGGGTTGCCGCGGCATTACTGGCCCATGCTGTCGGGTGTTTTCAGAATTTGGTTGGCCAGTCCGATCCGAAGCCGTTGCACGTGGGAACCGCATCGGTTGAACTTGAGGCTGACGATGGAATGGTCATCGCCGGAGGCATCACTGCTGGCAAGGCCCAGGGCCAAGAAGCCCCTCTGCGGGTTGTGGCGGTTATCATGGACCAGGAGCCATTCGGGAAGCTGGGGATTGTGTCTTGCGACGTGCTGATGCTCACAAGAGACTTGCTCGAACCGGTTTTTGCCGAGATCGAGCGTGAGCCTGGCCTGGCGAGAGACCGGCTCCTGATTCATTGCACGCACACCCACCATGCGCCGAGCACGGTGCTCGTGCATGGTTACGGAGCCGAAGAAGTTTTTTGCCGCACCCTGCAGGAGGGGATCGTAAGAGCTGTCCGGTCGGCGAATACCAATCTGGCGGCGGATCCGTGCACGTTGTTTTTTGCACAAGGAGAAGAGAAAACAGTCGGCGAGAACAGCCGGTTGCGCCTTGCAGATGGGCAAATCTATTGGGTTGGCCCGCGCACCAACGTGGTTCGTCCAACGGGACCTTTTGACGCTGAATTGCCGGTGTTGGCTTTTCGGGGTCAATCAGATCAGTTCCGGGCGGTGATTTTCAATCACTCGACCCACAATATCGGGACACGGCAGCCGGGGAAACGGTCGCCGGGATTTTACGGTCTGGCGGCCCAAGACCTCGAATCAGAGTTGGGTAGCAGGGTGTGTTTCCTCGCCGGCGCCTTTGGTTCAACGCACAACCTGACGTTGCCCGGCAACATACTGGCGCAGCGGATCAAAGAAGCCGTCAAAGAAACCGTGGCCAAGTCAAAGCCGTTCCCGGTGCATCAACTCGTGGCACTGAGACAGCCTTTCAACTTCAAGGTTCGGCAGTTTGACGAGGCGCAAGAAGACGTTGCTGTGACGCGGTATTGCCGGCAGTATGTTCCGTCGCATGCTGATCCGATTATCGAGGTGTTTCGGTCTATGCGACGTCAGTTGGCTCCGTTGCAGGGGCAGACCAAGACCACTTGGTTGCAGGTCATGCTGATCGGTGACATCGCCCTTGTGGGCGTGCCAGCCGAGCTTTTTACCCAGCTAGGCATCGACATCAAGAACCGGTCCCCATTCCGCTACACGTATGTTGTTGGTCTGGCTAACGACTGGATCGGCTACGTTCCCGACACTACAGCCTTCAAGCTTGGCGGATACCAGGTCTGGACCGGCTATCACAGTTACGTTGAGCCCGGCACAGGCGAGAGGTTGGTTGACCAAGTAGTAGAAATGCTGCGACAGTTGGCTGCAAGGCCGTCCAAACCCGAAGTGCACTGAATCCCCTTTCCATCGCCAAACTGAGCCCTGCAAGTGCCACTGCACGCCTGGCCCGCATATTTGATACCCTGAGCCGTCTGCCAGGCGGATGTCTTCACAGCAGTACATACTCATACTGACAAATACATCATATTTGCGAAGATTTTGCGACTGCGAGTTTGCTCGATTTGTCAGTACCTGATTCTCTGGTCCCTAGCATTGCGCTCACGACAGGTGCGGCCTTCGAAGTATCACATTGGATAATCTGCGCGGGACCAAATATGGGGACAGACACGATGTGCGAAATACCGATCAGGAACGTTCAACGTGAAACGTTCAACTCTCAACTTTTAACGGGATGACCGAAGGGGCGCATGGTGGGCGGGATATGGAGACAGACACGGAATCTGAAGGTCTTTCCGCACCCGCCATTCGCCGGGTTCAACCACGATCAGCCTCTGAGGGCTGAGCCGTTTGACCGTGGCAGTCAGTTCTCCGGCAAGTGTGCCGGAGTTTCCGACGTCTTCGACTTGACGGTAGTGGACAGTCACGCTTTGCCGCCGGAGTGCATCCCGAAAGTGCCACATGGCACTTAGAAAGAGAGCAATCCGTGCCTTGTGTGACCAGACGTGTGTGCTTTCCTCCGCCACTTCTGCCATCCATGCGGCATCGCGCCGGACATCAAATCCGTCCCATCCGCCCGAGGCAGCGTTCAACTGGTCACCCAGGACAATCAAGAGGTGCCGTGGGCGCACTCGTGGGTTAAAGCTCATTTGTGGCGATCGGGTGACTCGGACGATGTGGATGCCAAACAAGAAGCGCTGAGAGTCGCCGGCATTGGCCGCTGAGGATGACAAGCTATTTCTGGCGACTGTAATCGCTCAACCGAACAGGCCCGGGCGTGAATCTCACCCGGCATCAGTTTGACAAAGGCGTCATCACTGTTAAGGAGGTCAGTGCATTGCGTGTGAAGCGTCAGGGTTCAAGCACCATCAGTTCGACGTTGCGGAACTCGACCGGGTGGCTCTCGGCCTGGAGTGCAATGTAACCCTCGTTGAGCATTTTGTTGCCATCCTTGATCAGGGCTTTTGCGTCGGCATCGCTTTCGTCCAGTTGCGGCCTCTCGTACTCCATAACCAGCTCGCCGTTCACGAAGTGGCGGATCAGGCCGTTCCCGTGAACCTCGACTTCGACAGTCACCCACTGGTCGCCATGATAGGTTTTCGAGCGCGAATCCGTGCAATGTTGCGTGATGAGTCGCCCGTCCATGACCACATGTGTGCCCGGCGTGCAAAGGTTCGCAGTCGAGCGCTTGGAAACCCCATCACCACCGAGAAGCTGGACCTCGATTGAAACCGGAAACTCCTGGTCTTTGCGCATGCTTTCCGGCGCCTGGCAGTGCAGCATCAAACCGCTGTTCCGGAAAGCCCATCCAGGTCCGCCAACGGTTTGTTTGCCGACGAAACGGTACTCCGCCCGCAGACGGTAGTGCGAGAACTTGTCCTTGTAGAATATGTGGCCGAACCTGCCGTCAAACTTGTCGTACTCGTCATAGACCACACGCAGCACGCCATTCTCGACCCGGAACGTGTTGAGGTAATTGACGCCAAGGTCGAATCCTTTGATTTTGATCTTCCAATCCTTGAGGTCTTTGCCGTTGAAAAGTTTGATCCACTGCCCGGACGCGGGTGAATCGCCACCGAAAACCGGGGCGGAAAACAATCCAACCCAGAGGCACAAGACCAATGCAGCTTTTGGATTGTTACGGGGCACACCGCGACACCGCTGAGGACGGAACAAAGGCAACAGCAATCTCATGGTCAAGTGATGCCATGCTCGAAGCCAAACAAGCAAGACATTATTGAATTCCGGAGGTGTACTTCCCCGGTTGAATGAATTCGGGGTGCAGACGTGCAGACGTCGGGGGGATCATTTCGGTTGACTGCCCGGATCGTCCGATACAATCTTTCCACATCCAGCGTTGTTTACTCCCGGCGATGGCTTGGCCTCGAGCCAGGCTGCCCCAAAAGCCGTGCCATTATCAAGTTATGAGGGCAAAACAGAATGATACCCAACGGTTCGTGCTAAATGAATCTCACCATGAACCTTAAAGTGCGCAAAGCCTCGGCGTCAGACCAGACAGCGATCTCGGAGGTCGTCCTCGCCGCGTTCGGTGGGAACCAAGGGCGTGAAGTTGACGAGTTGATTTCGGCACTGCTGCCGGATGGGACTGCGAGGCCGGTGATTTCTCTGGTCGCTGAAGCCGATGGGCGTGTCGTCGGACACATTCTCTTCACCAAGGCAAGGCTCGAAGGCTGTTGCGCAGCAGCCTCCGCCGCAATGCTGGCCCCACTGGCGGTTCACCCCGGACACCAAGGCAGGGGAGTTGGGGGATTCCTTATCCGAGCCGGACTGGAGGCGTCAAGAGCGACAGGCTACGACCTTGTATTTGTCCTTGGCCACCCGGGCTATTATCCAAAGCATGGCTTCGTCGTCGCAGGCATCAACGGTTTCGAGGCCCCTTATCCGATTGCACCGGAGCATGCCGACGCATGGATGGTTCAGGAACTCCGCCCTGGCATGATTGGAAAAGTTTGTGGTCGTGTGATCTGCGCCGATTCACTCATGGACCCGAAACACTGGCGGGAATGAAACCAACCAGCACGAACAAGTCGGTGGAGCCGAGTCACACAAAGTGTTGTTGGAAAAGGAAGGATTCAAAGTTGTCAGAGCTGGCGAGAGATGGCGCGTGGATAATTATCAGACGTATTTGGTTGACGAATTGTGAGTATCAGGAATAGAAAGCTATACAACTCGTGCGTGAAGCCGACTTTCTTCCGCTTCGCTTCGGCGATCGGCTGACGCACACCGTTAGGCCACTACACCTCCATCATTATGACTACGAAAAGACGACTGACACGAGTAGTTCCTCTTCGAGCTGGCATTGTCCTTGGCATCTTCTACGGCATCTGTGGTCTCATTGCTGCGTCGTTCTTGCTGGTTGCCACACTTGCCGGTCGTGAAGGCGCTATTTTAGGAGTCACCTTCGCCGTCATGCTACCAATCTTTTATGCGGTAGCTGGGTTTATCGGTGGTGTCATCGCAGCTGCCCTCTACAATCTGGTTGCCAAGTGGACAGGAGGACTGGAGTTTGAGGTTAGTGATGATGCGGCAATCGCCTGAACAGTCGCTCAACCGAATGGCGGCTCCACGACGCCGGTCGGCAATTCTGACGCCGCGGAGGGGCTGGGACCACTGAGATGAATCGTCAGCCTCTGAATACCATTCGCACCATGGCCTCGAAGCCATGGCGGGCGACCCTTCTCGGTCGGCCCTTTACGCCTTGGCACGTGGTATGGGCCGGGACAATGTCGTTTGGTGGAAACGCTTGGTTGTTCAGCACGGTCGTGTTCGGATGGCACTCCGAGCGGCTGCCCAATCCGGGCAGCGCATTGTTCTTCCCGATGTGCTTTGTCATCGGCCTGACGGTGTTTGCGTTTGCTGTTGTGGCGCTGCGACGGGACCGGGATTGGCGACTGGCTGTTGCGGCGCTTTTCGGATTCTTGGGAGTCGTGCTGTTCGTGGTCAGTTTTCTGACGGCTGCCGGACGCCCGGAAAAATAAACATTGATGTTTGTCCCCATGTCGCGTCATGAAAAACCCAGTGGGAGCTCCAAGACTACCAATGGATGACCAATCACATCGCGCCGTTGCGCTGAACCTCAGATCGATCCAGGGCATGAAAAGATTCTTCCAATCCGTACTGCGACTGAGTGCCCTTGGGGTGTGCCTGAGCGTGCTGGCAACCGCGCTGGCGGGCGCCGCGCCGTTACCCCGGCTCAAAGTCAGCGACAACAAGCGTTTTCTGGTGACCGAAACCGGCCAGCCGTTTTTCTGGCTGGGCGATACGGCTTGGTGGATTCGTCATCTGCCGCCGCTGCCGCTCGAGCACTATCTTTCGACCCGCACCAAGCAGGGCTTCAATGTGATCCAAGTCCATTGTGGCTTTTCGGTCACGAATCACGCAGGTGCCGCTGCCTTCGTGAACAACGAGCCGGAGTCGCCCAACGAGCCTTTCTGGCGCGATCTGGACCACTTGGTAGCTCGGGCGCGCGAGCACCGGCTTTACGTGGCTCTGGTCCCGATGTGGGGCGATGAATACGGGCGTGCGTTTGGCACAAACGCCACCAGGGCTTTTGCCTTTGGTCGCTGGATTGGCCGGCGCTATGCGGCGGAACCGCACGTCGTTTGGATTGTTAGCGGTGAGTACGACGCCATCAACGGCTATAAGCTGCCGATCCAGCCTGCCCAGAAACAGCTTTTGATTGCCGTGGCACAAGGCTTGAGGGACGCCCATGGTGGCAGGCAGCTCATGACGATCCATCCGGGTGTGGCTCGAAGCTCAGCGGTGGACTTCCACGAGGAACCATGGCTGGCTTTTAACATGCTCCAGTCGGGACATCTAATCGACAGCACTGCAAACGGCTTGCCGGAGAACCACACGCTCATCGCCAACGCTTACCTTCGCAAGCCCATCAAGCCGGTGCTGGATGGCGAACCCATCCACGAAGACACCCCAAACGCAGTCTGGCTCGTGAAGCACATCAACGGACCGCGGGCCGGCCCGGACGTGGTGCGACGGAAGGCCTATTGGGCCGTGTTCTCAGGTGCCTGTGGACACACATACGGCCCCAGCGCGGCGCAGCCGCAACCGAAGGATCGCGGCGAGATAAACGCGTTTGTTCCAGACTTGGCACTTCGCCGCGCCGCGCTGAAAAGGGCGACTTCGTCGCCCACGGGGGAGGTGAGATTGGGATCAATGCCCGAACAGCTTCAAGACAACAGTCTCGAACCGTCCCCTAAAATCAACTCCGTGCCTGTCCCCGCAGGAGAGGGAAAACATAATCCCGGTCCCAGATGCTCCCCGCTGTCGCCCATCTCACCGCGTCTGGCTTCCTCATCAATGATCACGGCTCAATTCATGAAACTGCGGAGGAAGTCCGGGCCAGCCGTGGTTGTTGCAACAACGGCTTGACCAAGCCAACCCGTTGCCCCGGATTCCCTCTCCCCCTGGGAGAGGGCAAGGGTGAGGGCCCCAACCAGTCAATGAACAGTCAACCTCCAAAACACTCGACAGGACCAATCATGAAAGCGAGCAGAAAGTCTGGGCTGATTCTGCAACATTGTACTCCAAAGGGCGCACCGTGGTGACCGCACTACTCGCTGCCAGAGAAGCAGATACTGACAAACTGAGCAAACTCGCAGTCTGAAAATCTTCGCAAACATGATCGATTTCTCAATATAGTAATACAATGACGTTTACGGCTTCTTCACTCCGGCTTTTCCGGGGCAGGTGCTTTCCCTCAGCACTCGGCCCAGCGGGCCAGGCCAGCGCGGCCATTGGCGTGAAGCGTTAGAAGCGCCGGGTGCCACACAGATGCAGCACCTGCGCCGGTTGATTGAATCGCTCCCATATCTGACGCAAGCCCCTGATCAAACATTGGTGGCAGGTCGGGAGAGAAGCCCGGTCGATTATCTGGCCGCGGTGCGCGGTGAAGGTTACGCCCTGGTTTACACCCCGACCGGGAAACCGTTCCAAGTGCGACTGGACAAGCTGTCGTGCCGCGAAGTCCAAGCGTCGTGGTTCGACCCGCGCACGGGCCAGTACCAAGCCGTTGGCCGCTTGGCTTGCACAGGCCAGCGCGAGTTCGTTCCGCCTGAGCAAGGCAGGGACCTCGACCGGGTATTGGTACTTGACGACATCAGCCGGAAGTTTACAGCCCCTGAAACCTCCAATCGCAGCCGCCTATGAAGACCGCCTTGTTCACGATTCCACTATTGCTCACTGCGGCGATGCTTGAAACTCGAGGCGTCGCCGGTGCCCCGACATTCCCACTTAAGGTCAGCGAAAACCGACGTTACCTTGTGGACCAAAATGGAGCGCCGTTTCTCTACCACGCCGACACGGCATGGATGCTTTTACTCAAGCTTACCGAAACCGAGGCGCGGGAATACATGGCCCGGCGCAAGGAACAGGGCTTCAACGCGCTGCAAGTCATGCTCACGGGCTTTTTGGGAATGACCAACCGCGCAGGTGAATTGCCGTTTGCTGGCACACCGCCGGAGCAGGATTTCGCTCAACCGAACGAGAGGTTCTTCACCCATGTTGATCGCGTCATCGCCGAAGCGGAGCGACAAGGCATGTTGCTTGCCATCGCGCCGGCGTGGTCCGGGTGCTGCGGCGAAGGTTGGGCGGGAAAGCTGGGTGATGGTCGCCTGAAACCAATGAATGCAAACGGTCCTGCCAAGTGCCACGCATTTGGCAAATGGCTGGGTACACGGTACGGGCGTTTCAGCCATGTCATGTGGATTCTTGGTGGCGACAACGATCCTGACAACGCCCGCGCCGAAATTCGCGCGCTTGGTCTGGGACTCAAGGAGGCCGCACCACACCAACTCATCACCTATCATGCCGCCTCGTCGCATTCGAGCACCGACGTGTGGCCCGCCGACGAACCCTGGCTGGATGTTTCCATGGTTTACACTTACTTCCGTGGCTTCGACAAAGCGTGGAACAAGAATCAGCCGGACGTCTATGAAGTCAGCCATGCCGAGTTCGCCAAGATTCCTGTCCGTCCGTTCTTCCTCGGGGAATCAACCTATGAAGGGGAGCATGGCGACTGGGGGAGCGCATTGCAGGCGCGTAAGCAGGCTTACTGGTGCGTGCTCGGCGGCGGTTGCGGCCATGCCTATGGGTCGCCCAACTGGAACTTTCCAGCTCATTGGCGGGATGTGCTCGAACTGCCCGGCGCGAACAGTCTGAAACACCTCCGTGCGCTGCTGGAGTCGAGGTCTTGGTGCAAGCTCATGCCCGATATAAACAACCTCGTCGCCATGGACGGTTGTGGCCGATTCGCGACGAATGATTACACCTTGACCGCGCTGGCATGCGACGGCTCGTTTGCGCTGAGTTATCTCCCGAGAAAACGCGCCTTGACCATTGACCTCAGCAAAGTCACCGGCCCCAAGGTGGTTGCGGCATGGTTCAACCCGCGCACGGGTCAAACCATGCATTTTTGGGAAATCACTGAAAAGAACCGCCAAATCTTCGAGCCTCCATCCGATGGCGACTGGGTGTTGGTGCTAGATGATGCCTCGCGGAACCACCCGCCACCCGGACAAAAGCCGTGAAAGCACTTCGACTAGTCTTGGCGTTGCTGTTACCTCCGGCGCTCTGTTTGGCCGATGGCAGACCAGTGCGTTTCATCCCTTTCCATCAGGCGGCGGTTATGGACACCCACTGGAAACTGCTGCTCGACCGCAATCGTGCCATCACCATTCCGCACATCCTCCGCATGTGCCGTGAGGTGGGCATTGTCGCCAACTTCGAGCGCGTGGACGTTTGCGGACACGAGGAAGTCGAGCCGGCGGTGGTCCGCCTCTACGAGGCCACAGGCGACGCGCGCTGGTGGAAGCTGGCGAAGTTCTTTGTGGACACGCGCGGGACCGAGGCGGGCGGACGGCGCAAACGCGGTGAATTCTCTCGGGATCACGCGCCGTTGTTCGACCAGACCGAGGCCGTCGGGCAGGCGCCGCGGGCGACATACTTCTACTCGTCTGCGGCCGATATCGGGCGCATCACCGGTGATGAACGGTACTACACGGCGTTGCGAAGGCTGTGGGAGGATGTGGTGACACGCAAGTTATATCTGCACGGAGGCATTGGATCACGGCATGAAAACGAGGGTTTCGGTGCGGCCTGCGAGCTGCCGAACCTGACAGCCTGCGCCGAGGTCTGTGCGGCTGTGTCGTTTGTGATGTGGTCCACGCGGATGTTCCGTCTCGAGGCGGACGCGCGTTATTTCGACGTGATCGAGCGCACGCTCTACAACAATCGCGCCGCCGGCCCGCCCACGCTCACGGTGAACGGACAGCCCGTGGAACTGCGGAACGTGCTGACAAGTGGGTTCGCCCGCCTCGCGCGTGACTGGCGCTCCGGCGACATGGTCGAACTCGAGCTGCCCATGCCCGTGCGCCGCGTTGTCGCACGTCCGGAAGTGAAGGACTGCCTTGGAAAAGTCGCGCTCCAGCGCGGGCCGTCCCGCTCTGTGCGCGGAACCCCATCGCAAGATCAGGGCTCTGCGTTCTGCAACTTGGCGCCTTCCCAACTGGGCGACGCCTCTTTTTTCGTCTTCTTTTCCTTTTTTCGGCTAACCGCAAGAACCGACAAGTGATTGTTCGGCTAACAAAAGGGAACTCGAGTTTGTCGCGACGTCTCCTTTCCCGCCGGTATGCTACGTCTGCCTGAGCAACCACATGGCAGCGTCATAGACTCGGATCTTTTCTGGCATTTCTCGGATAGATTCCGGAGCCAGTGTCACCAGAGAAAGTGCAGCTCCTTTATGCTCGTTTTTTGCCGATTGAAGAGCACGCACCTCCCGCTCCAAAGTCGCAGCATCCTGAACCTCTGCGCAGGCCTGGATGAGCTCCTCGTATCCCCCTGGCCAGCGCGCGAGAAAATCAACTTCGAACCCATCTCGCGTTCGCACGTAACCTATCTCGGCACCGCGCCGGACAAGCTCGATGCACACTACGGTCTCGAGGGCCTTCGAGGGCTGCATCCGACCGCTCCGATCGAAGATCGGGATAAGGCCCGGATCGACGGGGTAGATTTTCCGCGGATTGCTCATGCGTCGCCGCTCGGAATCTGCAACCAACCAGACGTCATGAACGAGAAACGCGTCCTCCAAGTGGCCCAGATAAGCATGGAGTGAATCTTTGGCGATGCGCACACCCTGAGATTTGAGATCGTTGTAGAAACGGTTTGTGCTGAAGAACCCTGCTGCATGAGCCAGCAGATGCCGAACCAGTTGCCTGAGCGCGAGCGGATGGGAGACCCCATGTCGCTCGATCACATCCCGCAAAAGCGTTACGTCCACATAGCCGCGCAAGAGTTGCCACCGGTCGCGATCCGAGATTCCTTGCGCCTCAGGGAATCCACCAACAGTCAGGTACGTTTCCAACTCTTTCCGCAGGGCCGACCGCTCAGCCTTGGTCGCTCGATCCAGTTCCCTTGGTTCCCGCCCGCGATGCCTCAGGAACTCGCGGAAGCTGAAGGGAAAAACCAGAGCTTCCATGGCCCGTCCTCTCATGCTGGTGGCAACCTCGCGCGAGAGCATGCGCGCCGAGGAGCCGGAGAGGAAAAGATCCACATTCTCCGTGTCGAGAATACGGCGTACAAAGCGCTCCCAGCCCTCTACGATCTGGATCTCATCCAAAAGGAAAACCGCTCGCCTCTTGTCGCGCCACTCGGGATGCAGACGGTAATATTCTTCGAGAAACAAAGTGAGGTCGGTGGCCTTGATATCGCCAAGCCGCTCGTCATCGAAGTTGAAGTAGAGGATTCCCTCACGTGGCGTGCCCGATGCGATGCGATCGGCGAGCACTTGCCACAGGAAAGTTGTCTTGCCCGTGCGACGCATGCCGATGACGGCGATCGCCTTTTTCGGGATTGCGGGCACGTGTATATCCCGCCGTGTGAACGCGGGAACCGGCGTGGTTTCCGCGTCAACTATCTTCTGGCGCATGAGCTGTCGAAGCTGTCCGTCCATGGAGGACAGAATAACCACAAGCTGTCCTTCTTGCAAGGACAGACTAGCAGCTCTTTGCGCGCGCTGTAATCGGCCCAACAACCGGGTGCCTCCGTCGCAAGCACCTTCGTGTCTCGGAGATGGAGTTTGGGGGCGTCAGGAGGGTTTGTGTTCGGAGTTTGGCGCGGGCCGTCCCGCTCTGTGCGCGGAACCCCATCGCAAGATCAGGGCTCTGCGTTCTGCAACTTGGCGCGCTCCCAACGGGGCGATGCTTCTTTTTTCGTCTTCTTTTCCTTTTTTCGTCTAACCGAAAGAACCGACAAGTGATTTTTGGGTGATAGCAGAAAAAAGCGAAAGAAGACGAGAGTGTCATTGGCAGAAAAATTGATGGCAGAAAGATGGAGGGCAGAAAAATGGAGGGCAGAAAAATGAGGTGGTGAAAGATTACGGCGGTCGTTCCGGCGCGGCGGGGTAGCAATCGCGGTTGGGAGCGCGCCCGTCCCCGGGCGCATAGATGTGCGATCGGCTATGACCACTATCATGGAATGTTTTCAAAGCAATTGCAGATTAACCGGTCTTTCGAGGCTTTCGTCTTCGAGCTTTTCGGCTGTCTATTTCGATCTCATCTGCCCCGTGAGCGACGAAGTCGCCCCGGTCAGCGCGGCGCGGCACAGCGCCGAACTTGCAACGAACGCCCTTATCTCGCCGCGGTCATTCGGCTGCGGCTGCGCCGCGCTGAGATGCAATGTTGGTTATCGGCCCGGCAAAAAAAACGCCACCCAGAGATTTCACCAATGCCACGGCCGCCACGAATCGTTGTCCGCGCAGACGCGCCACAGCACGCTCGCGTTCGAGCACCGTGTTTTGGGCCGTGGTCACGTGCAGATAGCTGACCAGGCCGGAGCGATAGCGGTTCTGAGCGATTTCGAGT
>Ga0078972_1010079_pt1 | contig 17996 bp, 13 predicted proteins | sample YelNatPaOPGAMG01_FD_67568 | JGI IMG/M metagenome (GOLD analysis project Ga0078972, IMG submission 67568) | Hot spring thermophilic microbial communities from Obsidian Pool, Yellowstone National Park, USA - OP-RAMG-01 (SPADES assembly) (version 2) | ecosystem: Environmental > Aquatic > Thermal... | reverse complement strand
CTCGATGCTGCACAGGTGGAAGGGACGGAACAACGTATAATAGGGGCCGTGCCCCATATCACGTAGCACCAAGGCCTGGCGCAGACGCGGGTGCGGCGTCGTGACGATGAGGAAGACTCCCGGGGCCACGCGGCCGATGCCGTAGTCAACTACACCAATGCGGTTCAGCACACCGCCATGTTCTTTGAGGGCAAACGTCTTGTTAAGCTCATCGCGGTTGGTGACGGGGCCATGCATGCCGCGCACATCGGGCACCAGCCCCGTGGCATTGGACACGGCAGCCATCTCGACCATTGTCTTGCTGCCATCAACGAACTCAATGAGCATTGTGGGGCTGAGACCACGCCTGGCTGCCTCGGCAGCCCAGGCCGGGTCGTCCGGTGAGGCGTGGCGGTCGAGGGGGTTGTTCTTGCCCTTGCCGATCACGATAACCTCATAGCCCAATGTGGTGACGAAGTCCACCAGTTCCATCAGGCAACCCGGTTCATCGCCCGAGGAGACGGTATAGAGCACCCCCGCCTCGCGCGCCATCTGGTGCAAAATGCGCCCTACCGTCACGTCCGCCTCGATGTTGACCATTACGACGTCCTTGCCATGCTGAATGCCGGCATATGCCGTCTCTGCTCCGATGGCGGGCGACGGAGTGGCGTCGGTTACGATGTCCACGTCTTCCAGCTGAGCGGCCAATGCATAGGATGCGGTCACCACACGACGGCCGGCGCGCAGTGCATCCATCGCGTGACCGGGTTTGTCCGCCTCTACGATCTGATCCGGCGGCACCCCGATGTTGAGAAAAGCTTGGCGCGCTGCCGATACGTCGGTATCGGCCAGCACGTTCACCGTCATGCCGGTCACATGGGCGATGGCGGTCACGAAGCCGCTGCCCAGCCAGCCGGCGCCGCTGACACCGACACGGATGAGGTGGCCATGGGTGCGCTGGTATTCCAGCAGATCCTGGTGTATCATATGGTATATGCTCCTTTCTAAGGAGAGATGCGGTTTTCAATTTGTTGCCGGACGTGACCAACATGCCAGGTGAGGTAACTGCGATTACCCCTGAACAGATGGAAGCCTATCGCCGCACGGCGCGCCGTCGTCAGGCACGCGCTATGCGTGAGGCGGCTGCGCGTCGTGAGCGCGCACTGTCCATAGCACGCGCAGCAGCCCAACTGCTCAAAGAGCAATATGCCGCCACGCGTGTTGTGCTTTATGGCTCCGTGCTCGACCCCAGGCGTTTTGGCCTGCATTCCGACATTGACTTGGCGGCCGAGGGGATCCCTGCTGCCGACTTCTGGCGCGCATGGGGCGCGGTTGAGCAGCTGGCGCCCGAGTTCGAGATCAACCTGGTCCCATTGGAGACCGCTTCCCCCAGCCTGCTGGATCACATCAACATACAAGGCATGGAACCATGATCGCCCGTTATCAGTCCCTCGCCGAGCGGCTGCGTGCCGAGTTGCAAGCAACGGACGAAGTCTGAGATCCCGAAGGGGTTCTCTCATCGCTTTGCCGCTATCGCCTCGCGCGCGGCAGCGGCAATGTGCTCGGCGGTGAGGCCATATTTCTCCAGCAAATCTTCGGGGTCGCCCGATTCGGTATAGGTGTCCGCCAGCCCGACAAAGCGCATCGGCACCGGGTGGGTGGAAGCCACGATGCGCGCGATGTTGCTGCCCATGCCGCCGGTCAGGAGATGTTCTTCGGCAGTCACAATGGCTCCCGTCTCACGCGCAGCGGCGACGATCGTCTCCTTGTCCATCGGGCGCAGGGTGTGCATATCCACCACCCGCGCCTGGATGCCCTCCTCAGCTAACATTGCCGCAGCATCCAGTGCCATTGCCACCATAATGCCGCAGCCGATGATGGTCACATCGTTCCCATAGCGCGCCACATTGGCCTTGCCGATGGTGAACGGGCAGTCGTCCTCGGGATAGATGTGGGGCATGGCGACGCGGCTGGAGCGCAACCACACCGGCCCGACGTGATCCACCGCCGCCTGCACCGCCTTGTGCATCGAAGCCGGGTCGCTGGGCACGAGCATCACAAATGTGGGCATACCACCCACCAGCGCCAGGTCCTCAATACCCATCTGGGTGGGGCCATCCTTGCCCAATGTGATACCTCCGTGGCTGCCCAAGACCTTGGCATTGATGTTCGACAGGGCAACGGCCAATCGCAGCTGATCGTAGGCATTGCACAAGAGGAAGGAGGAGAAGCTGGTGATGAAGGGGATGAACCCGCAGGCGGCCAGGCCGGCGCCCACACACACCAGGTTACTCTCGGCAATGCCCAGGTTGAAGAAGCGTTCGGGAAAGGCGTGGCGCACCGTCTCGGCCTTGGTGGAGTTGCCCAAGTCACCGTCCAATACCACCACCCGCGGATTGTGGCGACACACCTCTAACAATGCATCTCCAAAAACATCCCGCATCGGCTTGGCGGGTTTGAGTCCTGCTCTCTCTCCTAATCTCATCGCAACAACTCCTCGCGCGCACGGGCTGCTTGCTCTTGGGTGAGCGCGCGGCCGTGGAACGTGTAGTCCGCCTCAACAAAAGAGACACCCTTGCCCTTGACCGTGTGGGCGATGATCACCGAAGGTTGTCCCCGCACCTGTTGCACCGCCTGGAACACCTCGATCAATGCCGCGATATCGTGTCCGTCCACTTCCTCGACGTGCCAGCCGAAACCCCGCCATTTCTCCATAAATGGTTCCAATGCCATCTCACGGCTGATAGGGCCGGTCTCCTGGTATTTGTTATAGTCCACGATGGCGTGCAAATTGTCCGCCTTGAAGTGGGCGGCAGCCATAGCCGACTCCCAAATCTGGCCTGCCTGGCACTCGCCATCCCCCAACAGCACGTATGCGCGATAGTTGAGGCGATTGAGGCGACCACCCAACACGTGTCCCAGCCCGAGCGAGAGGCCCTGGCCCAACGAGCCGGTCGTCGCTTCGACGCCGGGCAACAGGCCCTGGATCGGGTGTCCTTGAACCGGACTGTTAACCTGACGCAGCGTCCATAATAGGTCGCGGCTGAAGTAACCGGCAGCCGCCAACACGGCGTATAGCGCCGGAGCGGCATGCCCCTTGCTCATGATGAACCGGTCGCGCTCCGGCCACCAGGGGTCATCCGCGCGGTAACGCAGGATGCCACCGAAGTAAAGTGCGGTCAGAATCTCCACACAAGACCAACTGCTGGATGGATGGCCGGAGGCCGCTTTGGTGGTCATATCCAGAATGTCCAGCCGAAGGCTGCGCGCCAGTTCTTTGAGAGCGCCGATGTCCACCGATTGAGATGTCACCGTCCTATTCAAATGCCTTGCTCCTTTTTCATCGCGAATCAATGCAATGTCCTCTGTGCTTGCAACGCAACCGATCAAGCCACTTGGCTGAGAAACTCCTCCACCTGTGCCGCACTGGGCAGGGCGGGGATGACGCCCACCTTCGTGGCGGTCAAAGCACCGACCGCATTGGCATAACGCAGGATGGAACGCAAGCGCTCTGAAGTGAGTTGAACGCGCCAGTCTCCGCCGGCAATGAGCTGCCACAGCAGGCCGGCGATGAAGGCATCGCCACACCCGGTCGCATCCACTGCATCCACCTGGAAGGGGGGCACATGCTCACCGCCTTCCGAGGTTGCAAAATAGCTGCCCAGCGGTCCCAGCGTGACCACGACTAGGCGCGGGCCCAGTTCGAGCAAGCGCCGACTGGCAGTGCTCTCCTGACTGCCCGTCAAAAGCTCCAGTTCGATCTCGTTCACTTTCACCAGATCAACGTGTGGGATCATAGAGCGAACCTGATCCAGCGCCTGTTGGGGACTCTCCCAAAGGGAGGGGCGGTAGTTGACGTCGAATGAGATCAGCGCACCGCCCTGACGTGCCAGATTGAGTGCCTCCCAGGTGGCGCTGCGAATGGGTTCCGCACCCAAGCTGAGCGAGCCGAAGTGAAGTGCCCGCGTCCCTTGCAGCAGCTCACGATCCAGCTCATCAGGGCGCAGGCGTGTGTCGGCACCGGGATTGCGATAGAAGACGAATTCCTGTGTGTTGGCATCCGGCTTGGCGATAAAAGCCAACGTGGTGCGCGCTTCGCGGTCGAAGCGAATGCCACGCGTGTCCACGCCGTTGGCGCGCATTACATCAACGAGGTGGTGACCGAATGCATCATCACCCACCTTGCCGATAAAGGCACTGCGCGCTCCCAGGCGTGCCGCTGCCACTGCTGCGTTCGCCGGCGCGCCCCCCGGCTTGGGCAGAAACGCCGACACTTCCGCCAGCCGGCGACCATACTCCGCCGGGAACATGTCCACAAGCAATTCACCCAGGCATACGATGTCCATTGCGAAGTTCTCCTTGCTCATGCAACAGTCTAACCAGGTCCGTCTTCGCCCATCTTTCTGAATTGCAGGCGGCAGAGGACGGATCAACCCTGCAGTTCGGCATAGAGCACATAGCGATCACCGCGATGATAGTAGCGCAAATACTCCACCGGCACCTCGCCTTGTGAGTAAGAGACGCGTTCCACATACAGGAGAGGAGCACGCGCCGGCACCTTTAACAGTTGCGCGATGGCACGTGGTGCTGCAATGGCGCGGATGGTTTGGCGGGCGCGTATCAGACGGATGCCATACTCGCGTTCCAAGGTGTCGCGCAAGGGCTGTGTGGCATAGTCATGGCGCAGCACGCCCGGGCAATAACGATGCACCAAAAAAGATTCCTCGATACTCATGGGCTCTTCATCGGCCAGGCGCAGCCGCTTGAGCAGGGCCAACTCCTCCCCAGGAGATATGTGCAGGTGTACCGCGATGTCGGGTGGTGCACTGATGAGTTCTGCTGAGAGCACCTGGGTGCCCGGCCGCAGTCCTCGCCGTCGCATGTCCTCGGTGAAGCTGATGATGCGCGTCAATCCCTGCTCCACAGTCGGGTGTGCCACGAAGGAGCCGCGACCGCGCTGGCGGAAGATGAGCCCCTCCTTGACCAACAGGTCCAGCACCTGACGCACGGTGGTGCGACTCACATGGTATTGCTGCACCAATTCTGATTCAGGCGGGATCATCTCACCGGGTTGCCAAGCGCCGCTGAGGATGCGTTCGCGCAGGATCTCATAGAGCTGATAGTACAATGGCAGCTTGCTATTGCGGTCAATGAGCAGCCCAGACAAGCTGGCAGGAGCAGCGGGCATATCCATCATTCCGATTGAGCAAATGTAACAACATTATAACATATATGCGCGCGGAAGTCAAGCTATGGCAATACTTGCCAGGGCTTTTCACTCCTCAAGCACTTTGTCAAGCGGGTAGATCAGCAAAGTGAGGCCTCGATCGGGCCGTGCGACCAGGGCCCGCCAGCCATCCGGGATGAAGCGAAACCCCAGATGGCGGATGAGGTTGAGCGCCACGGTGCGCAGGCTGCTCAACGCCAAAGCCACCGCACGCGCGTGGTTGCGATCCTCGCCATACGAGACGTCACGCACCCAAAAGATGCGATTTTCTATCTCCCGGTAACCGCGCCACCACGCCAGCGCAGGCGAGCAAACATATCTTATGTGAGAAACCACTGGCAACCAGTGTGAAAGACGCCCAAGACATCGTTGAGGCAGCACGTCAGGCAGGTGTCAAGCTGATGGTGGCTTACCACAATCGCGTCAGCCCTCCCTTTGTGGCAGCCAAGCAGAGCATTGATGCCGGAGAAATTGGCACGCCTGCATACGGCTACATCCGCCTCAGCAATACCACCTGGGTGCCCATGGAGATGTTGACCTGGGGAAGCAAGAGCTCCGCCCTATGGTTTCTGGGCAGCCATACTATTGACATGATGCACTATCTGTTACAGGACAGAGTGCGGCGTGTGTACGCGGTTGATCGTGCCGGTATCCTGCATGGCATGGGTGTGAACACCAAAGACTTCCATGTGGCGATCGCTGAGTTCGAAAAGGGCGCGGTGGTGACCTTTGAGAACGCCTGGATCCTGCCGCGCAGCCATCCTATAGTTTATGAATTCCGTATGGAGCTGTTGGGCAGCGAAGGCGCATTGTACGTCAACGCTTCGCATCACGGCGCGATCGAAAAACATGTCGGTGGCAAGGCTTCCTATGCCGATGTGTTTGGTGCAACTCCCACCAGCCGGCATCGTATTGGAGGATTTAATCTGGAAGCTATCGCCCGTTTCGTGGACGCAATCGTGTATGGCGACCCACTGCTTGCAACGGGGGAAGATGGCTTAGCGGCGGTGCGAGTGGCTGCTGCCATCGAAGAATCGGCTGCCACCGGTCGCCCGGTCGACCTATAGCGAGATAGAAAATGCACGACCCTCCCGCGAGCTTGAAAGCTGCGGGAGGGTTCCCATGCATATATCTGTCGTTGTGCCCTGGGTTCAATCCCCTAATGGTGATGCATTATTGCTGTCCTACTCGCCGGACTTCCAATAGGCTAAATTCCCACCGCAACTTGCCACGTCGCCTCACCAGCCGTATACTTGCCAACATATGAAGGCCAGAGGCTTCACTGCACGAGCGGTCACAACTGGCATATCCTCAACTCCGATCCAGGCAACTAGCCCATGACGATCCTTATCAGGTTGATCGCCAATTACGCCATCTGGCTGTACCTGTTCCTGGTGCTGGTTGCTTTTCTCTTCCTGCGCGCCTACATGGTGGCACGGCGCGAGCGGGATAACGCCATTTTCACTCTGGAACGGGAAGCTGCTAAGGGACGCATGGCGCAGGCTACCACCGGCTTGCTATTCACATTGGTCGCAGTAGGCGTTGTTTTCTACATTTCCCACGTCCTGGTGGCAGAGATACCTCAGCCTGAGATCACTCCCACGCCCACTATGCTGATTGTATTCCCTCCTACACCCACGCCACCTCTGCTGTTGCCTACCCCCACTCCCACCGCCACGGCCACGCCACGGCCTCGGCCTACAGTCGTGTTGACCCCAACCGATACCCCCACACCCGAAAAACCACCCGTCGTACCGGCCAACTGTCCCAATCCTGGCGTGCGCATCTCAGAACCGGGCGATGGGGCGACCGTGTCGGGTGTGATCCAGCTGGTCGGATCGGCGAATATCCCCGATTTCGAGTACTACAAGTTTGAGTTTCGGGGCAGTGGATTTGGTGATTGGACGTTCATTCAGCGCTTCGACCAGCCTATCAGCGGTGGTATCTTGGGCGCATGGGACACCCGTTCGGTACCACCAGGAGAATATGAGTTCCGCCTCGTGGTGGTAGATAAAACGGGGAATTATCCTCCTCCTTGCACTTTGCACCTGATCGTTCAGCCATAAAGCGTTGTGTCCATCAGTAGATACGCCAGATGTGCACTGACTGCCCTGTCTCGTCGTTGAAGGTATGCATGAGCTGTAGGTCGGGGTGTGTCTGAACTCCATCATAGAATGCTGCCAATGGAGCCGGACGGTTCGCGTCAAGTGCCAAATAGCGAGCTCCATAGCGTCGCGCAACCGCCACAACCGTCTCAAGTGGCTCGTTGGGCACCACAATGGCGGGGATGCCGCTGATATACCACCAGCCGGGAGGATCACCTATCATGACCAGCAGATCCGGTTCATGGCGTGCGTTCAGCCAGTTGCTCATTTGAAGGTAGCGTCTGTCGAGCTCTCGCCAGCGCGTGGAAACCACTAACCCGCGGTAGAGAACCAAGCTGCTGACCAGCACAGCCAATGCCACCATGCCTATGGCAAACACACGCCGCGCCACATCGAGTTGCCAGGTGGAGCGCAATGCCACCATGCGGCGGATCACGTCATCCAATCCCACCAACGCGGCAGCATACAGAAAGGGGAGCACAGCACTGCCGGAATGGAAGAGGCCACCACGTGGCCCAGGGAAAGTAAACACGAAAGTCATTATCACGAACAAAGCCAGTGCGTAACTGCCCGCCAGTCGAAATAAGGGATGCCGGCGCAATTGCCAGGCACCCCACCCTGCCAGCGGCGCCAGAAAGACCATGCCCCACACGGCCACGACGGTTTGCACGTTCAACCACAGCGCTTCCAGCTTGGAGCGCAGAATGTTGTCCCATCCCCAGGCCAGATAGTGTTCCAGCGATGGGGGACGCCCGTAGTGGAACAGGTCGTCATATCGGGTGAGCCAGATGGACTGCGCACCGTAGGCCGGCCACGGGGTTCCCATAACCAACATATTGCGTACCATCCACGGAAGCATTACTATTAGGAAGCTCCCGAGCATCCAGACCGACACTATAAAAACACGCCGCGGTATACGACGCAAGCGTAAAGCAAGCCAGGCGACCGATACTCCTAGCAGCAGAATTCCATCTGCACGTGACAGCTGTGCTAAGGCTGCCATAGCCCCTGCCAGAATGGACCAGCGCTTATGCCCACGACCATCGAGGGCATCTCTCCCAATAGCTTCCCATGTCCGCCATGTGGCGATCAGGCACAAGCTGCCGGTCAGGGAAAACGGGGCGAAGTTGTCCGTGTGCGCCCAGTAGGGAACGAAGAATCCGCTAAATATCGCAAGCAACCCGGCAATCACAGCGTAGAGGCGATACGGCGAGATCAGGCGGGGAACGTAATAGCTGATCAGGGGCAGCAGTGCAGACAGAAAGATAAAAGGCACCTGTGCTCCGCGATAGCTCTGGCCAAAAAGGATGATCCCCAACCAGGCCAGCAATGTCGGCAGGGGCATCCAGTACAGATGGCTAGGGTGGGGCAGACCAGGCGGATTGTCCAGATAGTTCCACAAAAAGGGCTCGTTGAGGCCATTGCCGCGCGCCAGATTGAGCGCGATGTCATAGCTATATGCAGCATCCATATAGCCAGGATGCTGTATCAGCAGTGTCACCAATCCCTGCACCACCCAGCTTGCCAGGAACAGCCATCCCAGAGCTCTATAGTCTGCCCATTTCAAAACCCGCCTAGAATCATCGTGCAATTGTGTCCCCATTAGCATACCTGTTTATCATCCAGGGAGACTCCGCGGCATGTAGGGACTGAGTCCCACAATGGCACGCCAGCTGCCAGCAAAGTGCCATCTCTTTATGAAGAGGCTGCCCCAGAGTATGAGGGGGAATAGGTGTGCCAGATACCAGCACCTATCTCCATACCAGTTGGAAAGCACCGGCAGCCAGGAGATTGCACCAGTGAGCGCGGCGGCTCCTTGTCCCATACGTGCCAGTGCCGGCACTACAAGTAGATAGTGATAGGGGTGCAAATAGGGCATGGCAAATGTGCCGGCCAGCATCAACATATCGACATCCCCGCGTGAGAGCCACAACATCGCCAGCACAACCGGCAACGACCATGGCCACAAGTGGATATCGTGAGGCTGCTGCCAGGCAGAAAATTTGGCGATACCCAATATATCGAGCGGCCATAATCCCCAAATCGCAATCGAGATTGCCAACCAGACGATCAAGGCCAAAAAATAGCGCTTATTGGCAAGGCAGGCCAGATAGGACACCTGAGGTTTAATAGTAGCCAGAGGTATGAGCCAGGGCAAACCTGTGAGGCCGAAAAGCGCTACCCCGTCCACCTGTCCCAGAAACAAAACCCAGAATACGGGGAAGGTGAGACACGCGCTCACCGCTGCAATAGGTGTGCTTCTCCTCTGATAGAGTGCCAGCGCCAGACCAGAGAGCGTCAGCCCGACCAGAACCGGCCAGCCCATATAAGCCACCAGAATAATCCAGGGGGGATAATAGGATGTGCCATAGGTGCGTTGGCCTAAACTGAAGTAATGGCGCCAATCGTAGCCCATCAAACCCTCTGGTGCAATCCACATCCCGACGATGGAAGAGATGAGAATGCCAGGTAAGGCAAACGCCAGATAGTCACGCAATGTTAGGGATCGGACTGGTACATTAAGCGATGGAAAAATGAGACACTCCAGGCGCTGCCAGAAGCTGCGCGATGCTGTTTGGCAGTCTGTTTCTGCGGCAAGCGCTGACCATAAAGTATGCAGACGGCTTAACAACAGACTGAGAAATCGCTCCACAGATATCCAGCTTGTTGTTGCGAACCTGAGAGTGTGCTTCCCACACGATGCGGGCAGCGCCCGAACTCTTCGCCAACGATTGCTATGATACACCCGGTGTATTGTTTGTCACATCAGGCGCACCCATCTTGTCCCTCCGCGTGGGCGACCGGCCCAGTTTCCACAGCGTCCAAGAATCTCTCCACCTGATAACCGCACCGATGCGCCATCTCTTCCCAGCTTTGCAGAATTACCTCAACCTGATCCAGCAGAGGGGCTGTCATATCCGGGGACACAGACGGGTCGCAATGAAGACTGATCTGGATAGCCAAGCGCAGCCACCATAGGAGCTGCTCGAGGGACTCCCGATGAAACCATAACGCACCTTGATAACGGTTCACACCCAAAAACTGCTGGGCATCGCTGTCAGCAAACAGTGTGTGCAATAAGTGGCGTGCCCTCAGATTCGAAGTTACCAGAGCGGTCTTGGCAGGTGAGCGGTCTGACGAGACGGGAGAAAGATCCAGCGCAGATCCCCAATTGCCATAGGAAACCAGCCACTTAACCCCTAACACGGCACGCTCGGCTGATATTCCGTCCACTTCGAGCACGCGACGGAAGGCTTCGCTCAGCCGCCTGCCCAGTCCCCACTCGTCCATCCAGCTGCGGCTGAGCGCGGCATAGTTGTTCGTACTCACAACTTGAGCTAACCGATGCACGATGATCCAGGCATACAGTGTAGCACGCACCAACGGATCATCCGTAGAACGAGCTGCGCGAAAACCTTGCTCCACTGTGCGGGGGGGCTTACAGAGCAGCTGCCGAGCTGCCTCCATCTCGCATCGCAATCTGGCAAGGATTGCTTGCTCGTCCTCTTTGCCGCCGGTGTGTGCTCTGATCGCTTGTAGCAACGCGTGCAGGCGTTCCCATAGCGTCTCCTGCCACGTCGGATCGCCAACGGCTGGCCGGTCCAGACACCACCGGCCTAACAGATAAGGCTCCAACAGCGCTTCAAAGCACGATAATACGGGTTGCAACAGTAGCTCGCGCATGGCCGCAGTGATGTCCGGCACGCCACGTCCGGCCAGATAGGCGGTCAAACGGGCGTAATGCCCTTCTGCATCGTCCTGTACTTGGCGCCAATCGAGGAAGACATGGCGCTTGTAAGCGCCCAGTTCGACGTACAACCCTTGGGAACACAGCTCCTGATTGCTACGAATGTATTCCAGCCCATTCACATGATCGCGAAAGACGGAGAACCAGCCCGGGGCGTGATGCAAGCCCAACCCTTCACCCAGGGTGTCCTGTATCAGACGACGTTCGTCCCCGTGGCCGCCCTTGACAGAGTAGGCAGCCGAGTTACGAATCCAACCGCGTGCCTCGGCGAAGCGGTTGTTGTAGATGACCAATGCGCGCTCGTCCCCGCAGCGGTTGGAATAGGCAAAGACATCCTCGTTTACACTGCCGTCCGGGTTGAAGAAGTCATACAGACGGAAGTGTTGCACTTCGGAAAAAAGGTGGCGCCGATGCAGCAGGGGGAAGATTTCCCGGCGATGTCGCTCGATCAGCCACGCGTCGGGCTGCTCGTCCCAATAGGCGCGTCGATATTCCATACCGTACTTCTCGGCAAAACCTTCCACCTGACCATGTCCAAACATAGGGAGACCGGGCATCGTGACCATCAGGGTGCACACACCGAAGTACTTGTCATCCTTGCCGAACTGATCTACTGCGGTACGTTCATCGGGGTTGTTCATGAAGTTGACGAAGCGTTTGAGGATTTCGGGATCGAACTCCAGCGTATTCTTGATTACGCTGCGGTATTTAGCGTTTTCTTCGTCGCGCAGCATGTTCATAAAGGCGCTGTTGTACACACGGTGCATGCCCAAGGTGCGCACAAAATATCCTTCCATCAGCCAGAAAGCTTCGGCCAGCAGCAGCGTATCCGGCACCTCTTGAGCGACACGATCCACCACTTCACGCCAGAACTCGTTGGGCATGGCGGCGTCGAACTCAGTGCGCGTCATAGCGTGATCGGAACGAGAGGGGATGTCTCCCCCCGTGCCCGGCTCTGGGAACCACAGGCGCTGATAATGCCGTTTGGTGAGCGTCATAGCGGCATCGAAGCGGATGATGGGAAAACGCCGTGCCACATCCAAGATGACCTGAATAACCGCTTCGCGCACTTCGGGCTTCAGATAGTTGAGCTGCGCTGTGTCGTTCCATGGCATTCCGGTACCGTCATTGCCGTGATAGATGTAGCGCACCACACCGGTCCAGCGATCCAGGCGCTTGAAGACTACCGCAGCGTCGCTGCGATCGTAATAATGATCCTCAATGAAAATACCAACCCGTTCGTCCTGAGATAAGTCTGGACCGTTAAAGGTGTAGCTGGCAAAGGGGCTATAATCCTGGCCGATAAACCAATCGGGATGTTCGATCACCCACTTCGAGTCAATGGCCATATGGTTGGGCACCATATCACTGGCCAGACGGATACCATATCGCCAGGCGCGATGGCGCAGATCAAGCAGAGCCTTCTCACCGCCCAGCTCAGTGGCGATTTGGTATTCATATAATGCATAGGCGGAGGCAGCTGCCTCAGGATTGCCGCACAGCTGTTTGATGCGCTGTGAGGCACGGCTGCGTTCCCATAACCCGATCAGCCATAGTCCAGTGAATCCCCACTCTGCCAATGTAGCCAACTCTTCATCGGGGATCTGATCCAACCGCTGGATGGGGCGCCCATACTTGCGCGACAGCTGATCCAGCCATACATGGGTGTTCTTTGCCATCAGCACCAGGCGCGGCATCCATTCCCGATCAGGACTGAAACGCTCTACTTCCAAATTGAGGCCGATGTATTCATAGACGCGAGTGGGGCCCGGACCAACGAAAATGGGACGTTCCTCTTCGCGAATCAGGTCCAGGCTGCCCAACAGGCGAAACATGTAACGTCCCAATAATGCGCCCCAGCGCGTGCGAATATATTCCAGCTGACCAGGCAACGAATGAGGCGCAGCCAGGGCAGGGCTGCGCAGCATATCCACCAGATTCTGGTTGTGCGGGCCGAAACGGGGTTGGGTCTCAAAGAACGCATGCAGCTCGGCGATAACTTGTGTATAAGCGGTCTCGCGTTCCAATGGCTCGTCGTCAAAAAGCTCCAGGAAAGGCGCAAAGGCAGGGTTGACGTTGGCCAGCCAGAGCAACAGCAGCTCTTCGAGGGCAATATTGCGGTGGGGCACACCATCGCTCTCACCGCTCAGATACGCATCCAGTCCGATCTCGCGCCGATAAACGGCCAGGGGAGGGAAATCCTCGCTGAAGCGGCGCAGCGTCTTCTCCACCGTCTCCCGTCCAAGGCGTTGCTCCAGCCAGGCGAGCGCTTGCGACATCACATTGGGATCCTTGTGCTGACGATACAACTCCACCACATAATGCAGGATCTCATCGATCAGTCCCATGGCGTTCAGCTGGCCGGCTCGGATTGCCTGTTCGGGGAAGCGTGCCAGATCGCGCGTGTGGTTGATGCGCTGGGCAAATAGGCGCGCTGCGTGAAAATTGGCAAAGATGACGTTACCGCTCAACTGGAAAAGCGACTCGTCGAAGCGATAACGCTCTCGAGCCAGACGAGAAACGTGAAATTCTCTTGTTTCTCTTGTCACGGACTCACTACCTCGCACCGCCGCTGACCTATTGTTAAGGCCAGCGGCGGTGTCAACTCCCACAGTTTACGGAGTTCGTTCGCCGAGATAGCTGCGAAAGGAACTGTTGGGAATGCTACGCGACGCCCAGCAATTGTTTCGCCTTGCGCACGGCGCTGCTGGCGTCCGGCGCGTATCCGTCGGCGCCGATCTCATCAGCATAATCCTGCGTAATGGGGGCACCGCCGATCATCACCTTGATCTTGCCATGCAGCCCAGCCTCTTTCAATGTTTCGATGGTGGTCTTCATCCCCGGCATCGTGGTGGTCAGGAGCGCCGAGAGGCCGATAATGTCGGCGTTCTGCTCGCGGGCGGTATCGACAAACTTCTGAGCGCTGACATCCACCCCTAAATCGATCACTTCGAAGCCGGCACCCTCTAGCATCATCTTGACCAAGTTCTTGCCGATATCGTGCAGGTCGCCTTGCACCGTGCCGATGACCACCTTGCCCAGCGTCTTGATGTCTGCCTTCACGAGCTCGGGGCGCAGGATGTTCATAGCGGCCTGCATAGCGCGCGCGGAGATGAGCATCTCGGGCACGAACTTCTCGCCCTCTTCAAAGAGACGGCCCACTTCTGCCATGGCGGGAATGCACGCCTTGTACAGGATGTCTTCCGCTTTCATCCCCGCCTTGAGGGCGGCTTCCGTTTCGGCAGCTGCTTTCTTGGCGTCGCCGTTTAATACTGCGTCGTAAATGCTTTCGAGACTCATGGTACCTTTCTCCTTTTCATCTGAGATTTTTGCTTCTATTTTTATCTCGTCAACCCACTATCGGGGCAGACATTGCCTCCTTGTTTTCTCCCAGCGGCCACCCCGCTACTAGTGAGGAATTGTGCTTATTGCTCCTCATCTGAGCGTGTATATCGTCCGTACTTATGCACCGCCTGAGCCATCACCCAGACATTCTGCGCCGGCACCCCCTCCGTAATGGGGCCACTGGCGCCCAATACATAGCCACCACCGGGTGCCAATTGGGTACACGCCTCTCGGACCGCCTCCTCGATCTTCTCCCAGCTGCCATACGCCAGGAGCGAAAGGGGAATGCCCCCTATGAAAGCCATCCTACCATGCCATTGGCGCTTCAGGTGCACTAAGTCATTGCATTCCGGTTCCATAGGTAGCACAATATCAAAACCGATGCGCTCCAAGATAGGCAGCACCTTTTCCATACGTCCGCGCGTGTACAGGCCAACCGGTTTGCCGTGCTCTTGGGCTGGTGCAATCAGCCGCTGCATGCGTGGCACGAACATCTCCTCGAACATGTCGGGGCGGATCATCAGGCCGACATTGTGCGCGATCTCATCCTTGACCAGTACGAACGCCAAGTCGTCCGCAAAGCGGTCACATACAGCGCGCATAACCCGCTGCTGGTGTTCAAGCAGGATGTTCATCAGCGCTTCCAGAAAAGGACGGTCGTCATAAAACAGGTAAAGCGCTTCGATCATACCCACGGCACGCATCGCGCAGTCGAAGAACGAGGAAAAACTGGCCACAATGCCCACCCCAGTGCCTTGTGCTGCGCGCAAATAGCGCTCTAAGACATCCAGTTGATCAGCCAACACCGGTGGGGGTTCCAGCTTGTCAAGATCAGTCCAGCTGCGCACCGAGCCGCCCACATAGCATATTGAACCGTCGGAAGAGTGGGCAAAGAGATTGTTCGGCTGCCAGATGAAATTGCACGCCACCGCGTCCATGCCCAGCCGCATGGCGAACTCCACATGTTCCTCAGGAGTCCCCGGAGGCAAATCAGGTGTTCGGATCGGCTGTGCATCGCGCAGTGAGCGACCCAATACATACTCGTACACTGCGCGACTTGTCACCCAGAGGTTCAAATGGGGCACACGATCAGCTTCCTCATGACGCAGGACGCGTAGCAACCGTTCAACGTTCGGCCTGTCATAATCGGCAGGTCTGGGAACTTGTGCTGAAAGCTCCCTCTCGGCCGAGTTGAGACAAGCGTATCCGGCATAACGTTCCATCTCACTCAAAGGTTTGATCAGCACACTTTGAACCGTCGGGGTGTGGAGAACGGACAGAGATAAACGAGGCTTTTCATGGGTGTGCTTGAGATGGTATCCGCATGAGTAGCGCACGATCAAGCGCGTAGGCAACACCACACGACGCGGTGGCAAGAATTGCGTACTGTGCAAGCGGCTGAAGAGGAGTTGTGCGGCATTGCTGCCCATTTCATAGCCCGGCTGGGCAATCACAGTCATAAAGGGAAATGAGACTGACAACATTCCAAGGTCATCGAAGCAAACCAGTGACACATCTTCCGGCACACACAATCCATGACGTTGCAACGCATCCAGGGCACCGAGTGCCAGAGCACTGTTCGCCGCTAAGATGGCATCGGGCCGAATCCCTTCATCGAGCAGCTGATTGGCCATATGCGCGCCGGAGACGGCACGGAATTCACCCCGCCGTACCATTTTTGGGTCGACGGGTAAGCCCACCTCTTGAAGTGCCAAACAGTAGCCGGCCACACAGTCATCCGCAGACGAAAGGGCAACGGGACCCGACAATACAGCGATGCGTGTATGGCCCAGCGTCACCAAGTGATGCACCAGTGCACGCGCTCCGGCTGCCACATCGGTGGTCACGATATCGATATCCCAACCTTGGAAGGCCCGTTCCACAGCGACCATCGGGATGTTCTGCTCTTGGAGCGGGATCAGGTCGCGTACGCTGGACCCGCAAGGCACAATGATCAACCCCTCGACGCGCTGGCCGAGCATTGTCTGAAGATATTGCTCCTGACGAGTTGGGTTCTCGTCGGTATTGCCTAGGAAGACCGCATATCCATGGCTGCGCGCTGCATCCTCCACGCCACGGGCCACTGCTGTCCACAGGGGGTTGCCAATATCGGGCACTATCAGCCCTAACGTGCCGGTGCGGCGTGAACGCAGGCCACGCGCCACAACGTTGGGAACATAGCCCAGCTCGGCGATGACACGTTCCACCGCGTCCCGTGTAGCTGGATTGACACGTGCCGTGCCGTTCAGCACGCGGGATACGGTAACAGGCGAGACACCCGCACGACGCGCAACATCTGCGATGGTGGGCACGCTTCCCCCCTCACAGCGTACCAGGGTAGGGACACTTGGAGCACTCAAGGCCTCTAAGGAGCTCCAAAGAGCTTGTGGGATCCTTAGTCTTGTATGCTTGCTCAGAGTATGAAAACGATATCATGCTATCGTTTTCAAATCCATGATAGCAGGATCTTTACCCCATGTCAAACCATCAGGATCGCCCCAAAAGCTGGGGATGGTTGCATCACACGCCATTTGTGCTATAATTCCAATTCGTTGCCATTATGTGCCAACATGGTAACAATGCGGAGGACATCGAGGTAGAATGGTGGGACGTGCCCCTATTCCTAAGCCAGATCTGCGCAAGCCACGTGTAGTATTCAATCCGATTGCCTATCGAGGATTTCAGCGAGGCGTTAACCTGATCGCCGAGGCGGTACGCCCGACACTCGGGCCGCTGCCGCGCAAGGTGGCCGTCGCACGCTCTGCGCTCAGCCTTCCACCCGAAATGCTCGACAACGGCGCGTTGATCGCGCGGCGCATCCAGGAACTCCCACGTCGCAACGAGGATATGGGTGCAATGTTCCTACGACACGTCCTGTGGAGGCTGCAAGACGATGTAGGCGATGGGACGGCCACTGCTGCTGTGTTGTTTCAGTCACTGTACAACCAGAGCCTGCGCTACATTGTAGCGGGCGGCAGTCCAATTGCCCTGCGGCGTGCTTTCGAGGAGGCGATCCCACTCATCCGAAGTGAACTTGACGCGATGACATTGCAGGTGCAGGGTGCAACGCAACTCGCTCAGCTGGCCGAATCCATCTGCCACGATCACGAGCTCGCCACCATCTTGGGTGAGATTCACGACATCATCGGTGAATATGGCCAGCTGGATATCCGAGACGGCCGTCGCCATGAGATCGACCGCGAATACGTCGAAGGCACCTACTGGAATAGTGGCGTGCTCTCGCCGGATATGATCACGGACCATAGTACTCTTCGGGTTGATTTGCAAGATGCGGCCATCTTGATCAGCGACCTGGCGATGAAAGAACCGCACGAGCTGGTGCCAGTTCTGGAAGCAGTGCGCCGTGCCGGTATCCGTGCCTTGATGATCACGGTCGATGAGATGTCCCCATCCGTGCGAGGTCTCCTGTTAGCGAACCGCCGGCCGGGCACCCTCGACTTGGCAGCGGTGCGCACACCGGATAGCAGACGCATCGAAGGTCGCATGGTAATGGAGGATATGGCCGCTTTGACCGGTGGGCGCCCGCTGATCCACGACGCCGGTGAGACGCTCAACAACTTCAGTCTCGAGC
>Ga0078972_1010078_pt1 | contig 17999 bp, 21 predicted proteins | sample YelNatPaOPGAMG01_FD_67568 | JGI IMG/M metagenome (GOLD analysis project Ga0078972, IMG submission 67568) | Hot spring thermophilic microbial communities from Obsidian Pool, Yellowstone National Park, USA - OP-RAMG-01 (SPADES assembly) (version 2) | ecosystem: Environmental > Aquatic > Thermal... | reverse complement strand
GACTGACCCTACGACGCCTACGACTGTGGAGCTCCGGCCGTCACCTGCGTGCAGGTGTACCGGCCCTGCCACTAACGGGTGGCCGACGGCGCTTTGGCGGTGGCGGAGGGATTTGAACCCTCGGACGGTGTTAGCCGTCACACGCTTTCGAGGCGTGCTCCTTAGGCCGCTCGGACACGCCACCGTCGAGCAGCTTACCGAACGGATGCCGCCTCACCCCAATCGCTGCCGGGCGAAGAACTCCTCCAGCGGCGCCGCGCACTCCCGAGCGAGCACACCGCCGCGCACTTCCGGGCGATGGTTGAGCCGGCGGTCGCGAACGACGTCCCACAGCGACCCGACCGCCCCCGTCTTGGGTTCCCACGCGCCGAACACCAGCCGCGCGACGCGGGCCAGCACCAGCGCACCCGCACACATCGTGCACGGTTCCACGGTGACCGCCAGCGTGGCGCCCTCCAGGCGCCACCCGTCGCCGAGCACGCGGGCCGCCGCCCGCAGCGCCAGGATTTCCGCGTGCGCGGTCGGATCGCCCAGGGCCTCCCTGGCGTTCACCGCGCGGGCGAGTTCGGTGCCGTCGGCGCCCACGACCACCGCGCCGATCGGCACGTCGCGGGGACCGGCGGTCGCCGAAGCCGCCAGCGCGGCGCGGATCAGGTCCTCGTCGGCGCCCGGCTCCGCCGCGCTTGCGGTCACCGACCGGGCCTGATGGCGGCGACCCGCCGCGCCCGGCTCCGCCGCGCTTGCAGTCACCGACCGGGCCTGATGGCGGAGACCCGCCGCGCCCGGCTCCGCCGCGCTTGCGGTCACCGACCGGGCCTGATGGCGGAGACCCGCCGCGCCCGGCTCCGCCGCGCTTGCGGTCACCGACCGAGGCGGTCGATCACCGACGAAAGCTGGTCGGCGAAACCCATCTCCCGGGCGATGCGGCCCAGTTGTTCGTCGGCGTACAGGTCGGACTCGTCGAGGATGACGCCCAGCACCGCCTCGGGCAGTCCGATGTCGGCCAGCAAAGCCAGGTCGCCCTCCTCGAAGGGCTCGGCGTCCTCGAGGTCGTCGGGGTCCAGGTCCGCGTCCAGTTTGTCCAGGACCTCGGCGGCGATGTCGTAGTCCAGCGCGGCGGTGGCGTCCGACAGCAGCAGCCGGGTCCCCGACGGACCCGGCCGGAGGATGACGAAGAATTCGTCGTCGACGTCGAGGAGCCCGAACACCGCCCCCGCACTGCGCAGTTCCCGCAGCTCCGTCTCCGCTGACTTCAGGCTCGTCAGCGCCGTGGCCGACAGGGAATAGCACCGCCACTGGCCTTCTTCGCGCACGACGGCGATCCCGAACCCGTCCGGTGTGTCCGCGGACGGGCCCTTGGCCGAGGACCGTTGTGCTTCCATGGGCGCCTACGCTAGTCGTTGACCTGGCCTCTTGACCAGACGAACCCGGCCGCCGGCGGCACCGCCGCCCGGGTCTGTGCCAACCTTGGACCGTGGCGAGCCCTATTTTGAAAACACCGGTGTGCGTGCTCGGCCTGGGGCTGATCGGCGGCTCGATCGTGCGGGCGGCCGCGGCGGCCGGCCGCGAGGTGTTCGGCTACAACCGGTCGGCGCAGGGCGCGCACGCTGCCGTCGCCGACGGCTTCGCCGCCAGCACCGACCTCGCCGAGACGCTGACCCACGCGGCGGACACCGGCGCGTTGATCGTGCTCGCGGTCCCGATGCCGGCGCTGGCGGGGATGCTGGCCCACGTCGCCGAGTTGGCGCCGGACTGCCCGCTGACCGATGTCACCAGCGTCAAAGGCGCGGTGCACGACGAGGTCGCTGCCGCCGGCCTGCTGCGGCGTTTCGTCGGCGGTCACCCGATGACGGGCACCGCGGACTCGGGGTGGGCGGCCGGCTACGCCGGGCTGTTCACCAGGGCGCCGTGGGTGGTCAGCGTCGACGACCACGTCGACCCCGGGGTGTGGTCGATGGTCACGGCCCTGGCGCTGGACTGCGGCGCGCTGGTGGTGCCGGCCCGATCCGACGAGCACGACGCCGCTGCGGCCGCCATCTCGCACCTGCCGCACCTGCTCGCCGAGGCGCTCGCCGTCACCGCCGGGGAGGTCCCGCTGGCCTTTGCCCTGGCCGCCGGTTCCTTCCGCGACGGCACCCGGGTCGCGGGCACCGCCCCGGACCTGGTGCGGGCCATGTGCGAGGGCAACGCCGGCCGGTTGCTGCCCGCCCTCGACCACGCCGTCGAACTACTCAGCCACGCCCGCGAGTCGCTGGCGAGCCACGGCTCGGTGGCCGGCCTCGTCGAGGCGGGCCACGCCGCGCGCACGCGTTACGACAGCTTCCCGCGCCACGACATCGTCGCCGTCGTCGTCGGCGCCGCGAACTGGCGCGAGGAGCTGGCCGCCGCCGGCCGGGCGGGCGGGGTGATCAGATCCGCTCTGCCAACCCGGGGTAGTCCAGGATGAAGCCGTCGTCGTCGACACTGACCGTGGTGTCGGCGACCGGGGAACGCAATTTGAGGCCGTCCAGGCTCCCGGTGCTGGTGTAGCTCACACCGGCCGCCGTGACGGACATGTCGGGGACGTTGACGTACACCACCGGCAACGTGACCGACTCCGCGCGTTCGTGCAGGCCGAGGCGCCGGATCGGCAGCGCGTTGAAGAACGGGCTGAACACCACGTCGACGTCGAGGGCGCCACTGTAGGCCGCGCGCCGGTCACCCTGGTGGTCGGTCACCAGCCACATGTTCTCCTCGTCCCGGGCGATGGCGAGCACGCGTTCCCGCTCGGCCAACGTGACGGTCATCCCGAGTCGCTTGGTGGCGCCCGTCTCGTCGGTCTGCACGTCGTAGTAGGCGCCGAAGGCCGGGCTGGTCGCCGTGGCCGCTGCCACGATGCGCCCGTTGGCCCTGATCCGCTTGCCGGACACCTGGATTCGCACCGATTCCATGCGCGGGACGTCTTGCGCGCGCCAGGTCAGCATGGCCTGCCACACGCGCCGGGCCGGATCTGGGGGGTCTGCGTTCACCCGTCTACGGTAAGACGTGGCCGCCGTCCGCGGCGCGCGACTCGGCAAGTGCGCGCGCCGGACGCCGGCGCACCGCCTCGACCGGGCCCTCGCGCAGCGGCGCCAACGCCGCCACCAGCAACGCCCCCACCAGGACGAAATCGGCCGATCCGACCACGATTGGGTTCGGCCCGCGCGCCTGGGCGCCGAGCGGATCGGCGTTGCTGCACCGGGCGGCCACGCATGCCGTCGCCAGCCACACGGCCGCGCGGCTGCGGGCGTGTGGTTTCATTCCGCGCCGGATGGGACGAGGATGTCACCATGAGCAGCCACACCCCGGCCTCCCCCGGCCAGCCGCCCCCCAAGCCCGCCAAGGCGTCCAGGCCCGACGCGACGCCCAAGGAACCGGCCATCGGGTTCACCCGCGCCGGCGCGCTGTGGTCGTCGCTCATCGCCGGCTTCCTGATCCTGATCGTGTTGCTGGTGTTCATCACCCAGAACACGGAGACGACGGCGTTCACGTTCCTGGGCTGGCACTGGCACCTGCCGCTCGGGGTGGCGATCCTGCTGGCGGCGGTGGTCGGCGGGCTGATCACCGTGGCCGTCGGCACCGCACGGATCCTGCAGCTGCGCCGCGCGGCCAAGAAGCACCACGCGGTGGCCGACCGGTAGGACCGCTAGCCGGGCAGCTTGGCGAGCTCCGCCAGGCCGCGCGAGATCAGCGGGGCCACCACCTCGGGCGTGTGCTCGGCAGCTTTCCCGTGCGCCTGCTCCGACATCCGCCTGCGGAAGTCGATGCCGGCGGCGATGATCGCGAGCTTGAAGTAGGCCAGCGCCATGTAGAACTCCCAGTGGGCCAGCGGCCATCCGGAGACCAGCGAGTAGCGGTCGGCCAGCTCGTCGGCCGTCGGCAACAGCGGTGAGGTCCAGGCGGCCTGCGCGTTGACGATCAGGTCCAGCGCGGGGTCGCGGTACACACACATCAGCGCGGCGTCGGACAGCGGGTCCCCCAGCGTGGAGAGCTCCCAGTCCACGACGGCCAGCACCCGGGTCGGGTCGTCGGCGTCCAGGATCGTGTTGTCGATGCGGTAGTCGCCGTGCACGATCGAGCTTCGGCTCTGCTGCGGGATCGCGTCGCGCAAACCGGCAAGCAGCCGCTGCACGTCGGCGTCGCGGTGGTCGTCGGGCAGGCGCACCAGCTCCCACTGCGACCCCCAGCGGCGCACCTGGCGCTCCAGGTATCCGCTGGGTTTGCCGAAATCGCCGAGCCCCACCGCGTCGGGGTCGACGCCGTGCAGGTCGACCAGCACCCGGATCAGCGCGTTGACGCAGCCGTCGATGACGGTGTGGCTGAGGGCCTCGAGCTGGGCGCGCCGGCGCACCACCTGCCCGGCGACGTATTCGACGACCTGGAACGGCGCGCCCAGCACCGACTCGTCCTCGCACAGCGCGATCGCGCGCGCCACCGGAACCGGCGTGTCCCGCAGGGCGGCGACCACGCGGTACTCGCGGGCCATGTCGTGCGCCGACGGCGTGAGGCCGTGCAGCGGCGGGCGCCGCACCAGCCAGTCGGCCTTGTCGTCGTAGACCCGGTACGTCAGGTTGGAGCGGCCGCCAGAGATGAACTCCGCCCGCAGGTCGCCGTCGCGTTCGATGCCGAGCGAACGTAGATACCGGTCCAGCCCGGCCAGGTCGAGCCCCTCGGGTTGGTCAGCTGAAGTCACCGGAATTGTTTACCACCGCCGGTTGCGCGCTGTGTATCAGCTATGCGCTTCGTGCTGTCGTTGAGCCCGCGCCGGCCGCAGTCTCGATGCCGGACCGGGTGCCGTGCGCAGATTTCGGGGCAGCAGGTCCCAGACGTGCTCGACGGCGTTGACCGTAACCACCGTCGCCTGACCGGACCGGGAGAACAACAGGCGGGTCACCGAGGCGTAGTCGATGGGGAAGGACAGCAGCCGCGCCGTGCCCAGGATCTCGTGCAGCAGCACGTTGATCACCCCGCCGTGGCTGAACACCGCCACGGTGTCGTCGTGGCCGGCCGCCGCGACGAGGTCGGCGAGCCCGGCCCGCACCCGCGCGCGAAACGCGTCCTCGTCGACCGCGCTGGGCAGGTGCCCGGAGGCCATGCGCGCCCACTCCTCGGGCCGCTCCGCGCGGATCTGTTCGACGGGAATGTAGAGCGGAAGGTCGCGGTCGTATTCGGCGAACCGGTCGTCTATGTCGACCGGCAGTTCGCGGGCCGCCGCGACCGGCGCCGCGGTCTGCACCGCGCGGCGCTGGGGGCTGCTCACCACGCGGCCGACGGGGAACCTGGCCAGCGCCGTGGGCAGTCGCCCGACCTGCGCCAGACCCGCCTCCGACAGCTCGGGATCGGACCCCTCACCGGGTTCGCTGCGCAGAGGAAGGGCATGGCGGACCAGAAGCACCTGCATGCCCCCAAGCCTCGCATGCGACGGCGCCGCGCTTGCCCGGCGCTCGCCGCCCTTGCCCGGAGCTCGGAGAATGCTATTCTCCTCGCGGAGAGTGAGGTGTGCGATGGGCGCTGGCGGGGAGACCGGACCGGACGCGGGCGTTCTCGGCCGGTGGCTCGACGCCAACGGCGCCCCGGGCGGCGGCGAGCAACCATCGCTGGAGCAGCTCAAGGGCGGCTCGCAGAACACCCTCTACCTGATCGACCGCGGCGGGGAGCGCATGGTGCTGCGGATGCCCGGGGCCCGCGCCGACGCCGCCCGCGTCGACGGGCTGCTGCGGGAGATCCGCCTGGTGCGGGCCCTGGCCGGCACCGACGTTCCCCACGCGGCCCTGATCGCCGCCGACGACACCGGCACCATCCTGGGCATGCCCTTCTACGTGATGCGCGCGATCGACGGGTGGAGCCCGATGGACGGCGGCTGGCAGCCGCCGTTCGACGCCGACCTGGCGGCCCGCCACGGGCTGGCGTTCGAACTCGTCGAGGGCGCCGCCAAGCTGGGGCGGGTGGACTGGCGCGCCCAGGGCCTCGAGGGTTTCGGCCGCCCCGACGGGTTCCACGAGCGGCAGGTCGACCGCTGGCTGGCCTTCCTCGACGCCTACCGGGTGCGCGAGCTTCCCGGCCTGGACGTGGCCGCGGACTGGCTGCGCCGCAACCGGCCCGCGCGGTACCGGCCGGGCATCATGCACGGCGACTACCAGTTCGCCAACGTGATGTTCGCGCACGGGGCGCCGGCCCGGCTGGCCGCGATCGTGGACTGGGAGATGACCACGGTCGGCGACCCGCTGCTCGACCTCGCCTGGGCGCTGCTGGGCTACGACGGCGAAAACCCCGGCGAAGAAGGGTTTTATCTGGACATGACGGGCATGCCGACGCGCAGCGAGCTGCTGGATCACTACGAGAAGATCAGCGGCCTGTCCACCGAGAACATCGACTACTACCTGGTGCTGGCCAACTGGAAGCTCGGCATCGTGCTGGAGAAGACGTATGCCGCCGGCGTGCGCACCGGGAAAGTCGATCCCCGGGTCCAGGACGCGTTCGGCGCGATGACCCCGAAGCTGATCGCCACCGCGGCCGGGCTGGCGCGTTCGCTACCCAGCAAGGTGGGCTGACATGGGTTATGCCGAGCAGCTTTTCGATCTCACCGACCGGGTGGTGCTGATCACCGGCGGGAGCCGCGGACTGGGCCGCGAGATGGCGTTCGCCGCGGCCCGCTGCGGCGCCGACGTGGTGATCGCCAGCCGCAACATGGACAACTGCGTCGCGGCCGCCGCGGAGGTCGAGGCCGCGACGGGGCGCTCCGCGATGCCCTACCAGGTGCACGTCGGGCGCTGGGACCAGCTCGACGGCCTGGTCGAGGCGACCTACGCGCGGTTCGGCAAGGTCGACACCCTGATCAACAACGCCGGCATGTCGCCGCTGTACGACAAGCTGACCGACGTCACCGAGAAGCTGTTCGACTCGGTGGTCAACCTCAACCTCAAGGGGCCCTTCCGGTTGTCGGCGCTGGTCGGCGAGAAGATGATGGCGGCCGGGCGCGGCTCGATCATCAACGTCAGCTCCACCGGCTCGCTGCGCCCCGGCGCCGACATCATCCCCTACGCCGCGGCCAAGGCCGGGCTCAACGCGATGACCGAGGGCCTGGCGCGGGCATTCGCGCCGACGGTGCGGGTCAACACCTTGATGGCGGGCCCGTTTCTCACCGACATCAGCAAGGCCTGGAACCTGGAGGCGGCCACGCACAACCCGTTCGGGCACCTCGCGCTGCAACGCGCCGGCGACCCGCCCGAGATCGTCGGTGCCGCACTGTTCCTGGCCTCCGACGCGTCCAGCTTCACCACCGGCTCGATCGTGCGGGCCGACGGCGGAATCCCGTGACGTGACGATCGCGAGCTCGGCGCAGCCGGGCGCAGCGGGTCGCCACCATTGAACCGATAGGAGCCTTGGATGCCTTGGGACTTCTCCACCGAACCGGAGTTCGAGAAGAAACTCGACTGGGTCCGCACGTTCGTGCGCGACGAGGTCGAACCCCTCGAGGTGCTCTTCGGAGGCTGCGAGTTCCTGCCGCTGAACCAGGAGCGCCGCCGGATCGTCGACCCACTCAAGCAGCAGGTCCGCGACAGCGGCTTGTGGGCACCGCATCTGGGCCCCGATCTCGGCGGGCAGGGGTTCGGCGCGGTCAAGCTGACACTGATCAACGAGATCCTGGGCCGCAGCCCGTGGGCGCCGATCGTGTTCGGCACGCAGGCACCCGACACGGGCAACGCCGAGATCATCGCCCGCTTCGGCACCCGGGAGCAGAAGGACCGCTACCTGTCCGGGCTGCTCTCCGGGGAGATCTTCTCGTGCTTTTCGATGACCGAACCGCAGGGCGGTTCCGACCCCCGCGTCTTCACCACCCGGGCCGTACGCGACGGGGATGGCTGGGTGATCACCGGGCGAAAGTACTTCTCCTCCAACGCGTCGGTCGCCTCGTTCTTCATCGTCGTCGCGATCACCGACCCCGACGTCCCGGTCCACCGCGGCGCGTCGACCTTCCTGATCCCGGCCGGCACCGAGGGGCTGCGGATCGAGGCCACCCACCACCTGGTCGGTGCGCTGCCCCACGAGGCCGGACATTCCCTGGTGCACTACGACGGGGTACGGGTGCCCGCGGACGCGCTGCTCGGGGAACCGGGGCAGGGCTTCATGATCCTGCAGGCGCGGCTGGCCGGAGGGCGGCTGCACCACGCGATGCGCTCGATCGGGGTGGCCCAGCGCGCGGTCGAGATGATGTCGAGACGCGCGAAAAGCCGTTTCACCCAAGGCAGTTCGCTGGCCGACAAGCAGCTGGTGCAGGCCTTCATCGCCGACTCCTACACCGAGCTGATGCCCTTCCGGCTGGCCGTGCTGCACGCCGCCTGGCTCATCGACACCGCCGGCGAGCATGCGGCCCGCCAGCAGATCGCCGCCTGCAAGATCCTGGCGTCACAGGTGCTGAAATCGATTGGCATGCGCGCGATCCAGGTGCACGGCGCACTGGGCACCACCGACCAGTTGCCGCTGGTCAACGTCCTGCTCGGCGGCGTGGCGCTCGGGCTGGCCGACGGACCGACCGAGGCCCACAAGGTCAACCTGGCCAAGATGCTGCTCAAGGGGTACGAGGCCGAAGACGCCGAGTGGCCCAGCGAGATGCGCGACGTCCGCCGCGAGGCCGCCCGCGCCAAATACGGGGACCTCGTTGACCGGTAGCCGGGTCACCGCGGCCGTCGAGCGGGCGCTCGACGAGAGGCAACGGGAGGCCACCGAGGAGGTCGAGCGCATCCTGGCCGCGGCGGTGCGGGTGATGGAGCGCGTCGCGCCCGAGCCGCCGCGCGTCAGCGACATCGTCGCCGAGGCCGGCTCGTCGAATAAGGCGTTCTACCGGTATTTCGCCGGCAAGGACGACCTCATCCTGGCCGTCATGGAACGCGGGGTGGCGATCGTCGTGTCCTACCTGCAGCACCAGATGGCCAAGGAGGCGCGGCCGGCCGACCAGGTCGCCCGCTGGATCGAGGGCACGCTCGCGCAGGTCGCCGATCCGCACCTGATCAGCATGAGCCGCGCGGCCGCCGGCCAGATGTCGGCGGCGACCAACCCGCGGGCGGCCGACCAGGAGATGATGCGGCCGTTGCGGGACCTGCTCGTGACACCCGTTGCCGCGCTGGGCAGCGCCGACGTGGACCGCGACGTCGACGCCGTGTTCAACTGCACGGCCGCCACCATGCGCCGGTACGTCGGTTCGGCCGACCGGCCGGGCCCCGACGACATCGCGCACGTGGTGCGGTTCTGCCTGCAGGGGCTGGGGGCCGGCTGATGCGCGCGGTCGTCTGCCGTTCCTACGGCGCACCCGAGGACCTGGTCGTCGACGAGCTGGCCGACCCGGTGCCCGGTCCCGGCCAGCTGGTGGTGCGGGTCCACGCCGCCGCGGTCAACTTTCCCGACGTCCTGCTGATCGCGGGGAGGTATCAGGTCAAGATCCCGGTCCCGTTCGTCCCGGGCAGCGAGCTGGCCGGCGAGGTGGTGGCCGTCGGCGCGGGCGCACCGTTCCGGCCGGGCCAGCGGGTCGCCGCCACCACGCCCACCGGGGCCTTCGCCGAGCAGGCCCTGCTCGACGCGGGGTCGGTGACGCCCATCCCCGACGGCGCCGACTTCGCCTCGGCGGCCGCGTTCGGCGTCACCTACCGCACCGCCTACCACGCCCTGCGCTCGATTGCCCTTGTGCGCCATGGTGATTGGGTCGTGGTGCTGGGCGCGGCCGGCGGCGTGGGACTGGCGGCCGTGGATCTGGCGGTGGCCATGGGCGCCCGGGTGCTGGCGGCCGCGTCCCGCCCGGAGAAGCTCGCGCTGTGCCGGGAGCGGGGCGCCGAGGCGATCGTCGACTACGACTCCGAGGACCTCAAGTCGCGCATCCGCGCGCTGACCGGGGACGCCGCGCGCGTGGTGCTGGACCCCGTCGGCGGAGCGTATGCGGAGCCGGCACTGCGCGCCCTGGCCCGGGGCGGGACGTTCGTCACCCTCGGCTACGCCGCGGGGACCATCCCGTCCATCCCGCTCAACCTTGTCCTGCTCAAAGGCATCACGGTGTGCGGCATGGAGATCCGCACCTTCCTGGCCGACCGGCCGCACGACGCGGCGCGCGACATGCGCGAGCTGTCGCAGATGTTCGCGGCCGGCACGGTCGCGCCCCACATCGGCGCCCGGTTCCCGTTGCCCGAGGCCGCGGCGGCCCTGCGGCACGTGGCCGACCGCAGGGCGGTCGGGAAGGTCGTCATCGACGTCACGGCGTGACGATGTCGAAATTCGGGTCGGGCTCGTCGAGCACCGCCAGGAGGGCCCGCAGCGCTTCCCGGTCCCCCGACATCCGCAACCCCGGCGAGTCGAAGTCGCCCATCGCGACGGTCAGCAGGCGGAGCTTGCCGTCCACGTTCACGGTCACCGACGCGGTCGTCGGGTCGGCGGCGACCTTGCGGTGGACCAGCACGCCGTTGCGCAGCGTGAGCCGGTAGTTGACTACCGAATCGGCGAATTCGACGTCGACGGTGACGTCGAGTTCCCAGGCGCGCGGCCCGTCGACGCGGATGGCCAGGCCGTCGAAGATCTGCTCCGGGGTGAGCTGCGTCAGCAGCGACAGCGAGGTCGCAGTGGTGGCGGTGCCGAAGTTGCCGTCGCGCAATTCGGTTGCGCCGCTGAGGAAGAAGTTGCGCCAGGTCGCGTTCTCCGCGCCGTAGGCGAGCTGCTCGAGGGTATCGGCGTACAGCTCGCGGGCGGGGCCATGACTGCTGTCGGTGAACATCGCATGGTCGAGCAGCGTTGCCGCCCAACGGAAGTCACCGGATTCGAACGCCGTGGCGGCGAGCTCGACCACCCGGTCGATGCCGCCCATCGCCGCCACATAACGGGGTCCGATGGCCTCCGGGGGATGGGGCCACAGGCGGGCCGGGTTGCCGTCGAACCAGCCCATGTAGCGCTGGTAGACCGCCTTGACGTTGTGGCTGACCGACCCGTAGTAGCCGTGCGTGTGCCAGGCCCGCTCCAGCGCCGGCGGCATCCGGAACATCTCGGCGATTTCCACGCCGGTGTGGCCGCGGTTGACCAGCCGCAGCGTCTGGTCGTGCAGGTACGCATACAGATCGCGTTGCAGCGAGAGGAACTCGACGATCCCCTCGCTCCCCCAGGTCGGCCAGTGATGAGAGGCGAACACCACGTCGGCGCGCCCGGCGAAGGTGTCGATCGCCTCGGTGAGGTAGCCCGACCACGCGTGCGGGTCGCGCACCAGCGCACCGCGCAGGGTCAGCAGGTTGTGCAGGTTGTGGGTGGCGTTCTCGGCCATGCACAACGCGCGGAAACGCGGGAAATAGAAGTGCATCTCGGCTGGCGCCTCGGTGCCGGGCGCCATCTGGAACTCGATCTCCACACCGTCGAGGGTGTGCTTGTCGCCGGTGCGCCGGACGACCACCGTCGGGACGATGACGGCCACCTCGCCGGTGGACGGGGCCTGCCCGAGCCCGCAGCCCACCTGATCGCGGGGCCCGCGCGGCAGCAGGGTGCCGTACATGTAGGTGGCGCGCCGGGTCATCGCGGGGCCCGCGTAGACGTTCTCCTGCACCGCGTGTTCGATGAACCCCTCCGGGGCCAGCACCGCCACCGCGCCGGCGTCCACGTCGGCCTGCGAGGTCACGCCCAGGACGCCGCCGAAGTGGTCGACGTGGCTATGGGTGTAGATGACCGCGACGACGGGGCGCTCGCCGCCGCGGTGGGCGCGGTACAGTCCCAGCGCCGCTGCGGCCACCTCGGTGGACACCAGCGGATCGATGACGATGATCCCGGTGTCGCCCTCGACGAAGGTGATGTTGGACAGGTCGAGGCCGCGCACCTGGTAGATGCCCGGCACCACTTCGTAGAGGCCATGTTTGGCGGCCAGGGTCGACTGCCGCCACAGGCTGGGGTGCACCGTCGCCGGCGCGGGGCCGCCCAGGAAGGCGTACGCGTCGTTGTCCCACACGACGCGGCCGTCGTCCGCCTTGATGACGCACGGGGACAGGGCCGCGATGAAGCCGCGATCGGCGTCGCGGAAATCCGTCGTGTCCTCGAAGGGCAGCACGTGTTCGCGATGCGCCGACTCGATGACCGCGGTGGGGGGTTTGTGATGCACGGCAACAGCCTGTCACGTCCAACGACGTGCTGCAGCTAGGCACCGCGTGGTAATCGCACGGTGAATTCGGTGCGACCGGGTGCGCTGTCCACCGTGATGGTCCCGTGATGCGCCCGCACGACCGCGGAGACGATCGCCAGACCCAGACCGGTGCTGCCGCCCTTGCGGGAGCGCGAGGAGTCACCCCGCGCGAAGCGCTCGAACACCTCCGATTGCAGCGTCGCCGGAATCCCGGGTCCGTCGTCGATGACCTGCATCACGGCGTGCCCGGGTTCCGTGCTCAGCCGCGCCGTCACGACGGTGCCGGCGCCGGTGTGGATGCGGGCGTTGGCGAGCAGATTCGTGACCACCTGGTGTAGCCGCGCCGCGTCGCCGGTGACGATCACCGGTTCCTCGGGCAGGTCCAGCTCCCACTGGTGGTCCGGCCCGGCGACGTGCGCATCGCTGACCGCGTCGACCGCCAGCCGCGACAGGTCCACCGGCTCGCGCTCCAGCGGGCGCCCGGAGTCCAGGCGCGCCAGCAACAGCAGGTCCTCGACGAGGCGCGTGATCCGCTCCGTTTCCGACGCCACCCGGCTCATCGCGTGGGCCACCGCCTCACGGTCGTCGCCCATGCGCTGCGTGAGTTCGGTGTAACCACGGATCGCCGCCAGCGGGGTGCGCAGCTCGTGGCTGGCGTCGGCGACGAACTGGCGCACGCGGGTCTCGCTGGCCTGGCGCGCCGACAACGCGGCGGCGATGTGGTCGAGCATCCGGTTGAGCGCCGAACCCAGCTGACCCACCTCGGTGTGGGGGTTGGCGTCGGGTTCGGGAACCCGCACCGGAAGCTCCACCTCACCGCGGTCCAACGGGATCTCGATGACCTCGCGCGCGGTCTGGGCGACGCGGCGCAGCGGCGCCAGCGCCCGCCGGATGATGACCGCCCCCGCGGTCGTGGCCGCGACGAGAGCGATCACCGTGACGATCCCGAGGATGACCAGCATGCGGATCATGGTGGCGTCGACGTTCGCCATCGACAGGCCCGTGACGATGATGTCGTCGGCGCTCCGGCTCGGCGCGGCCACCACGCGGTAGCGGCCGAGCCCGTCGAGGTCCAGCGTCACCGGCGCGCGGCTGTCGGCGATGCGCGCGAGTTGCGTCTGCGCCGCCGGGGTCACGGCGGCCCGGGTGCCGCTGGGCGTCAGGTAGCCGGCGTCGACGGTCCTGCCGCCGCTGACCACGGCGGCCACCATGCCGGCAGGCTGACCCGGCGCGTCGAGGAAGCGCGGACCGGGCCCCGGCCGTGGAACGAAGTGCGCGTGCCGCCAGCCCGGATGGGACGGCTCGGGGTACATCAGCGCCGAGCGGTAGGACGTCCCGGCGAGCTGACCGTCGAGCTGGGCCACGAGGTGGCGCAGCAGCGACAGCTCGGTCGCGGCGGTGATCCCGATGCACACCACCGCGAGCACCACGACCTGTCCGACCAGCAGCCGCAGCCGCAGCGACCAGACCCGCAGCGCGCCAGCCAACGGTCGCGACCCGCTGCGCCCGGCTTCGCCGCGCTTGCGATCGCTGCTAGCGGGCCGGCTTGAGGACATAGCCCGCCCCGCGCAGCGTGTGGATCATGGGCTCGCGACCGTTGTCGATCTTCTTGCGCAGGTAGGAGATGTAGAGCTCCACGATGTTGGAGCGGCCGCCGAAGTCGTAGCTCCACACCCGGTCGAGGATCTGCGCCTTGCTCAGCACGCGCCTGGAGTTGCGCATCATGAAACGCAGCAGCTCGAACTCGGTGGAGGTCAACGCGATCGGCTCGCCGGCGCGGGTCACCTCGTGGCTGTCCTCGTCCAGCACAAGGTCGCCAACCACCAGTTGCGCGCCGCTGTCCAGCGTGGTCACCCCGGTGCGCCGCAGCAGCGCCCGCAGCCGCAGCACCACCTCTTCGATGCTGAACGGTTTGGTGACGTAGTCGTCGCCGCCCGCGGTCAGCCCGGCGATGCGGTCTTCCACCGCGTCCTTGGCGGTCAGCAGCAGCACCGGCAGCTGCGGATTCTCCTTCCGCAGCTTGCGCAGCACGTCCAGCCCGCTCATGTCGGGCAGCATCACGTCGAGGACGACCACATCGGGACGCTGGGCGCGCGCAGCCGCCATCGCCGACGACCCGTCGCCGGCGGTGGCGATGGTCCAGCCCTCGTAACGCAGTGCCATCGCCACCATCTCGGCGAGGACGGCCTCGTCGTCAACGACCAGCACGCTGATCGGGTTACCGTCGGCTCGGCACATGACCACCCGCTCTACCGCGGCCCGGGGCTGCGTCACGAGTTCCAGTATGCGCGGCGGGCTGAGCCGCCGCTGAGGCGTTGCTATGCGTGGGCTGTGAAACACAGTCGCGTGACCGCTGAGCGGTCACGCGATTGTGTCCGGTCAATATTGTGCCCGGTGAATGTCTAGTACCAGTTGCGTCTGCCCGCGACGGGGCGGCCCACCGAGCCCATGATCCACAGCACGGCACCGATCACCAGCGCGACGATGCCGAGCGTCCACAACAGGGGAATGCCGAACACAAACCCGAGAATCAGCAGAACCACACCTAAGACGATCATGTCAACTTCCTTCGGTTCAGCGTTGGTTGAGGTTTCAGGACACCGGCGTCGCCGGCATCGAACTGGGTTGGGGTATGTGGCAGTCTTTGACTTTCGGGTCGAGACCCGCGTAATTCAAAGGCCCCGCAAGGACGGTCAGAGCAACGTTGCCCGCCGTGACGCAGCTGGTGGACCCGCCCGTGAAGTAGCCGCGCTGCCACGTCGCGATCACTCCGATGACCAGCCACACCAAGACAATCGCGCCGACAATCCCGCGACCGCGCATGAGGGCCTCCACTGTGCTCGAGAGATCGGTTCAATACGCCCAGCAATACCCATTCGACGTATGTCCAAACCTCCCCCGCAGGGCCGGTGAGCCGGCCAGCGCGCCCCTGACAGTCCGGCGGGTCCCGCCGTGCCGGGGTGTCCTCAGCCCCTCTGTCGCTGCGCGGACACGAATAGCGTTGGCGGCATGGAGTCTTCGGCACCCCTCGGGATGCTGCGGCCGTATCGGGCCATCAACTCCGGGAAGGTCTGCGCCGACACGTCCCAGCCGTGCTCGCGTAGCCACCGGTCGACGGCGGTGCGTTCCTCGGCGTACCAGAGTTCGTCAAAGTCGGCGATCTCGGCATCGACCAGTCTGGCGGCGGCGGCGCGCATCCGCTGCATGTCCGCACGCTGACGCCGCACCCGTTCCGGGTCGGTGAACCCCTCGCCGGGCACGTTGGAGGCCAGCCAGCTGCCCGGGGCGCTGAGCTCGTGTATCCGTTCGAACAGCAGATCCTGGGCCTGGGCCGGCAGGTAACGGACCAGGCCCTCGGCCGACCACACGCTCGGCTGCGACGGGTCGAATCCCTTCTCGCGCAGCGCCTTCGGCCAGTCCTGGCGCAGGTCCACCGGCACGTTCACCAGCTGCGCCGCCGGACGGGCGCCATGGCCGCGCAGCGTGTCGGACTTGAACTCCAGCACCTTGGGCTGATCCAGCTCGTACACCACCGTCCCGTCCGGCCACGGCAGCCGCCAGGTGCGCGCATCCAGGCCGGCCGCCAGAATCACCACCTGCCGGACCCCGGCGTCGGCCGCACCGAGGAAGAACCGATCGAAAAACGCTGTCCGCGTGGCCATGAAGTCGATCATCAGCTGAATGCGCGTCCGTATTTCGGGCTCGAGCTCGACGGCCTTGGCCAGCAGCGCGGGATCGGCGTAGATGCTCCAGATGCCCTCCCCCGCGGCGTCGACGAACACGCGCGCGAACGGATCGTTGATGAGCGGGTTGTCGCTTTCGGTCTCCGCGGCGCGGGCCGCGGCGACACCGAGCGCGGTGGCTCCCACGCTTTGGGTGATGTCCCAGGAATCGTTGTCGGTACGCGCCATCGCCAGTTCCCTTCCGAACCCGAAAGTCAAGTCAGTTCCGCGCACCATTGTCGCAGCCGCGGAGGGGTCGGGGGTGCCCGGCGCCGGTGGCCTACGCTCTTTCCCAGGGGGCCCACAGGTTGCAAAGGAGTGCCATGCCGACCACGCCGCAGGACACGCCTGTGGACCTCGATGCCGTGGCGGAATGGATGACGGGGCGGGGGCTGGGCGAGGGACCCCTGAAGGACGTGTGCGCCGTCACCGGCGGAACCCAGAACGTCATGCTGCGGTTCACCCGGGCCGGGCGGCCCTACGTGCTGCGGCGCGGACCGCGGCATCTGCGCCCGCGCAGCAACAGCGTGATCCTGCGGGAGACGAAAGTGCTTGCTGCGCTTGCGGACTCCGACGTGCCACACCCGCATCTGATCGCCACATGCGACGACCCGGGCGTGCTCGGCGATGCGGTGTTCTACCTGATGGACCCCGTCGACGGGTTCAACGCCGGCGAAGGCCTGCCGCCGCTGCACGCCGGCGACGCCCGGGTGCGCTTCGGGATGGGACTGTCGATGGCCGACGCATTGGCCAAGCTGGGCGCCGTCGACCATGTCGCTGTCGGGCTCGCCGATTTCGGCAAACCGGCCGGCTTCCTGGAACGGCAGGTGCCGCGCTGGCTTTCGGAGCTGGACTCCTACCGGCAGTACGAGAACTACCCGGGTCCGCAGATCCCGGGCGTCGACCGGGTGGCGGCGTGGCTGGAGGACCACCGGCCGGCAACCTGGAAGCCCGGCATCATGCACGGCGACTACCACGCCGCCAACGTGATGTTCTCCCGCACCGGACCCGGGGTCGTCGCCATCGTCGACTGGGAGATGTGCACGATCGGCGACCCCCTGTTGGACCTGGGCTGGATGCTGGCCACGTGGCGCCAGCCCGAGAGCTCCAGCGTGTTCGGTCACGCGCTGGACGGTCACGACGGGCTGGCCGGCACCGACGAGCTGGTCCGGCAGTACGCGGCCAACACGACTCGCGACCTGTCGCACATCACCTGGTACACCGTGCTGGCCTGCTTTAAGCTGGGCATCGTGATCGAGGGCACCCTGGCCAGAGCGTGTGCGGGCAAGGCCGAAAAGCAGGTCGGCGACCAGCTGCATGCGGCCACGGTCCACCTGTTCGAGCGGGCGCTGACGCTCATCGACGGCGAGGCCTGAAGCGCTGTGGACATCGGGCGGTCGGTCGCGTGCTCACTCGACCACTGGGAGCGGCGGCAGTGGAGCGCGGCCATGGTGCACGCCGGCAATGCGGTCGACGAGACGGCAGCCAAACGCCACCCGCAGCTGGGCATCGCGAGCCGGTTCAAGCGCACCCTCCGCGACTCGCTCGACCTGTTCCGGGTGATGACGGCACCCGGGGTCGACTTCGGCCAGAGCCGCTTTCCCGTCGCGGTCCGATCCGACCTCCCGGACGGGCGCCCCGACATCGCCGACGTCCTCTACGGCATCCACCGCTGGAACCGCGGCCACCACGACGAACTGCCCAACGGCTACGAGCTGACCCCCCATGGGCCGCGTCCGACCCGGGCGCACATCTGGCGGGACGGCAAGGTCGAGCTTCCGGCGTCGACGGTGATCGGCCTGCTGGCGGTCGCCGTGTTCGCGCCGGAGAACAAGGGCGAGGCGATCCCCGCCGGGTACCGACTCATCTGGCAGGACCAGGACTTCCACATCGCCACGTGGTGGGGCTGGCAGGACCACTTCCGCGAGATCGTCGCCACCGAGCGGACCCCCCAGTCGACGCTGGACTTCGGCCCGGCCTGGAATGACTGGTCGCCGAAAGCCTCGTGACAAGCCTTGTGACAACGTGGTGACGGCCTCAGACTGACTCATATGCGCGATCGCGAGACGATCGACTCCGAACTGCGACTCATCGCCTTGGAGCGCCGGTCGAGTCGTGACCGGGGC
>Ga0078972_1010077_pt1 | contig 18003 bp, 15 predicted proteins | sample YelNatPaOPGAMG01_FD_67568 | JGI IMG/M metagenome (GOLD analysis project Ga0078972, IMG submission 67568) | Hot spring thermophilic microbial communities from Obsidian Pool, Yellowstone National Park, USA - OP-RAMG-01 (SPADES assembly) (version 2) | ecosystem: Environmental > Aquatic > Thermal... | reverse complement strand
GGTTAACACAGCTCTTACATAGGAATAAGATAGAGCAATCCAAATGGCATATTGCGCCTGTGGTAAAATGCGTTAATATGTTTTTTGTAATGATAGTAGTTACTATAGCTTGTTTGTGTTGCTATAATAAAAAAGAGGTCTTAGCAAATATATTTGTAAATCAGGGTGAGAATGCAGTATCTCTGCTGGCTGGGCTTGTTTCTCATATTTCGCCCCCATCTGACATGGTGTATATCCCAGCAGGTTGGTTCTGGATGGGTTGTGCACCGAAAGATAAACAGTGCGACAATAATGAAAAGCCCTATCACCGTGTATATCTGTCTGCATATTACATAGACAAAAATGATGTAACAGCGAACGCTTATGCTCAATGTGTCAATTCTGGTGCATGTACGGTATCTGATACAAGGTCCGGTTGCAATTACGGGGTAAAGGGCAAAGGAGACAATCCGATAAACTGCGTTACCTGGGATCAAGCCAATACATACTGTCTGTGGGTGGGTAAGAGATTACCAACAGAAGCAGAATGGGAAAAGGCAGCAAGAGGTACAGACGGGCGGATCTACCCGTGGGGTAATACTTGGGATTGCAAAAAATGTTGTAATTCAGTAAAGCCATGCAAGCATGAAACTACATGCCCGGTAGGTTCTTACTCAAAATATACCTCTCCGTATGGGGTAATGGACATGATCGGTAATGTGGCTAATTGGACACGTGATTGGTATGACGAGCATTACTATGAGAAATCACCTTATAAGAATCCTCAAGGACCCGAAAGTGGTAAAGAATTTGTTGTTCGTGGCGGATCATGGAGTGTTTGTGTTACTAATAATTTGCGAACTTCAAATCGTAACGGCGTTATTCCATTAAGAAGCAGCAGAGGGATCGGGTTCCGCTGCGCACGGAGTGTTTTTTAACCCCAAAAATGCAATAGAGAAAGTTTGTTGGTTTCGTTTGATAAATCAAACCGCTATATGCTTCCTTATCCCGGTTTTCACAAGGAAAGGCCTTGCAAATGTATTTTTGGTTTAGCTATTGATGCCAAATAGAAAAACCTGTCCGTCCAGTTCTTTTTTAATCTCACCGTTATTTTCCAGAAACCGTAAGTGTGCTATGGCTTCCCCTGTTGCAAACCATTTTTGAGATACCGGAAACATATCCCATGATTTATAGTTGATATCCCAGGTCATCTTAGAAGCAACTTGAAATGCACTCTGCGGTCCGCTTTTCAGGATCTTGAGTATCTCAAGTGCGCGCTGACTATGATGGTTCTTAAGTTCTTCGATCCTTGCCATGGGGTTGTTCATTATGCTGCGGTGTCCTGGCAGAACTATATCTATAGCAAGTCTTTCTATCCTATTCAGGCTGTTGAGATAATCTTGAAGCGGGTTTCCCTGTTCTGAAAAACACGCGATGTTAGGTGTAATATCATTCAGTATGTGGTCACCAGAAATCAATAGCCTTTTATCCGCATCATAAAGGCACATGTGTCCGCGGGTATGTCCTGGTGTCTGAATACAGGTAAAATGGTATGTACCAATGTTCAGTTTATCTCCGTCTTTGAGAATCGTGTAATCCGGCATCTTCTCCGGACTGTACTTATAACCCGGATGATTTTTAAGTGCTGCTTCTAACTGATCCTGAGGGAATCCGTTAGCAACTGCGAAGGCAAGCATTTTGTCCCAGCCGCTTTTTGAATCTGACAAATCAGGCTCATTGAAATAAACAAGACTGTTTTTAGTCGCTAATCTTGAAACAAGCCCCGTATGATCCGCGTGTAGATGGGTCAGGAAAATATCTGTTCTCTCAAGATCAATCTCAAGTTCCTTCAATCCCGCCTGCATTGCCTCGAAACACTCTTTGTGATTGAAGCCGGTATCAATGATGAGATTCCGGTCTGTGCCCTTGATGACATAAGAATTCAGTGCCTTTAATGGATTTCTTGGAAGTGGAATCTCAATTGTGTATAAATAGGGAAGAATTTCTTTCTTTATTTTTCTGCTCCTTTGGCTGTAAGAACATTACTTATTGTATGTAAGGTATTGTATCTTTCTCTTTGTGTCAAGAAATAAAGAATTCATGTTGAGTTGGTGTTCGCCTGATTTTTTGTTCATTTTTAACCCCAAAAAATACATTTGCAAAAATATAGATGTAAATCGTTTACCAAACGCCCCGCCAGATTCAATATGTCATGGACTCCTACATTTGGTTGACAGGTTGCATTAGTAAGGCTACATTAACCCCGGGGATTAACCCACACAGCTCAGGAACGATAAACAACCTTATGTTTTACAATGCATATTATGGCTCATATAAAGATATCCTTGCTACGAAAGGAGGGTTAAGAATATGGGGAGGTATGGAGCAAAACTATCAGCAGCTTGTCTGATTTTGCTTTCAATGGTAACAGGATGTGGCAGCAAGACTAACGGTTTGAATTTTAAACCGATGGGTTCTTCGCTTGTCTTAACAAATCCAAACTACATACTTACCATAAACAGATCTCCATACAATTTCACGGTAACATCACAGGGACGGGTTATTCTTGCTTCAATTCCTTGCACTGCATCATCTTCTGTTAGTGCCACTGGAAGTTATCTGCTCAACAATACCTATGCATGTACCTTTTCTGCAGCAGGTTACAACCCCATATCTAATGGAGTAAATGTTTATCTGCACAGTGATCTGGCTGGATGGATCACATACAATTTTCTGTTATCCAGCAATAGAATAAAGGTATCCATATCAAGCCAGAACAGCAATGTTCAAAATATAGGAGATGCGTTTTCTACATCAACTTCCGGGCATTGGTATGGGCAGGGTGAGCTCGGTAACTATCTTAACCCTGTGAGTGGAACCATGGAAAAAGGCCAGCAGTGGTTTCCAATTGAAACCGGAAGCTTTACAAGATGCCCGCTTGAAACCGCTGACGAAAACAATATAACAACACCATTATGGCTTACATCCAATGGAGCAGGTTTATTTGTAGATAGCTATGGACCAATGTGTGTGAGCATGGGGAATGGTATATTTTCACTCACCGGCAACTCAAATAAGTTTTCATATTATATACTTGTGGATAAAGATATACCGTCAGAATATCAGGACTGGATCTCTACGGACTTCACATACAAAAAGGCATGGCAGCCGGTTAGCCTGCCAGCACCGGACATGTTTAAGGGCCCTGTATGGTCAACATGGGCAGAATATCTCTATGGAATAAATCAGACAAATGTTATTGCCTTCGCCCAGAGTATAACCACCTTTAATCTACCCTTTTCAATACTTGAAATTGATGATAAGTGGCAGTCAAGATGGGGTGATACAGATTTTGATAATACAAAATTTGCTGATCCAAAGGCTATGATTGCTCAATTGCACAGTATGGGGTTTAAGGTTTCATTGTGGATACCACCATTCGTTGATAATGATTCCTCAAACTTCAATTCATTAACAGAAGAGTTTTTTGTTCAGTCTAAAGATGGTGGTGTCTCTTTGATAGCGTGGTGGGACACATTTGGAGCTAAAAAGGCAGGGCTTATCAACTTTGCTGAGCCTTCTGCTATGAACTGGTGGGCCGGGCTTTTAAATACTATGACATCAAATTATGGCATTGATGGGTTCAAGTTTGATGCTGGTGAAGCAAATTGGTTTCCACTTGATGGCGTTACAGAAGGGTATTTATCACCAAATCAGTATTCTGATTTTTATATAAAGATCCACGAGCGTGTGCCTGCAATGGAATTCAGGTCAGGCTGGTTTGCCCAGAACGAAGGACAGATTATGCGTGAGTATGACAAGGACTCTGTATGGGGGAGCAACAATGGACTTGCATCTGTATTGCCACAGATGTTTTCACTTGAAATGATTGGCTATCCATTTGTTTTACCAGATATGATCGGAGGTAATGGATACACAGGATGGCCAAGTTCAGAGTTATATATTAGATGGGTTGAGATGAACGCCTTTATGCCACTTATGCAGTTTTCTATGGCTCCATGGGACACAAGGATAATTGGATTACCCACGCAAACTACGATAGATATTACTAAAATGTATGCTGGTATACATCAGTCGCTTTCAACCTATATGATCGACCTCACCAAAAATTCTGCAACAACTGGTATGCCTATGGTTAAACCACTCTTTTTTGACTATCCTTCAGACCTGAATACCTACACAATAGGTGACGAATTTTTGCTCGGGGATATGTATCTTGTGTGTCCTGTAGTCACACAGGGGGCAAGCTCAAGGGATGTATACCTGCCAGCAGGTACATGGGCTGATTACTTTACTGGTGGTACATTCACAGGACCAGCAACGCTGACCGGCTACCCAGCCACTATCGCAACGATCCCTGTATTTGTAAAAAAACAGTAACATCGTAGGTCCATGCTTTATTATCTGTAATTTCTGCAAAGGCAGAAATCCGGTACTTTTGTTTCTCTTTATAGTTTCATGTACTTTTAACCAATAGATGCAATAGAAAAGTTTGTTCATCTCGTTTGATAGATCAAACCGTTACATGCTTCCTATACCAGTTTTCACGAGGACTATTTTTTTCAATCTTTTTGACGGTTTCAGACCGCTATTAAGACTTAAATGAACTTGCCAATCAAACTGCTCAGTTCAACATGTCGTGGATTCCTACAATTTCTTGACATTGTGCGTTTCACTTCATAATATTTGAACAAATAAACTAATTGGTCAAACTGGATTATGGAATATGGTACATGAGAATGCTAATAATGATATAAGAGAAAGAATAATTGATTCCTCGCGTAGAATATTTGCGAGATTTGGTTTTAAAAAAACCACAATGAATGAGATTGCACTTGGTGTAAATAGGACAAAGAGTTCTATATACCACTATTTTAAGAGCAAAGAAGAGCTTTTTGAGACTGTGATTGAAAAAGAAGGGGAGGTGTTAAAACAGGAGATATCAAAAGCTATTGAACAGGAAACCCTGCCTCAGAGAAAATTATATGCGTACATTAAAACAAAGATGTCTTCATTAGAAAGCCTGGTTAATTTTTATAATGCATTAAAAGATGAATATCTAAATAAACATTATGAATTTATCAGAAGAATTAAAGAACGATTTCATCAGTATGAATTTGAGGTTATAAAAGGCATCTTAAATACTGGAATAAAAGATGGCACATTTATAGTAGAGGATGTAGAAGATATAGCGAGTGCAATTAGTATTGCGTTAAAAGGATTTGAACATCCAGGGCTGGATAAACACGATACAGGCAAGATGGAGGTATACACAAATATGTTGACATATATTCTGTTCAAGGGTATTAAACAAACATAAATTTTTTTGCTATTTTTAGACCAATAGACTAATTTAGTCTATGGTTAAATAAACTAAAATCAAAGGAGGTAACAAAAAATGGCTACAAGTATTGAGCAGGCTAAGGTTAGAAGTGTCAGGGCTACAAAAATAGCATCAGAGATTAGGAAATTTATCTTACTTAATGGAATAAGGGTATTAACCAATAAAAATCTGGTTAGAAACATCCTTGTAAATGCTGTAAACAATGGAATCAGAAATTCTATACGTAACTGGGAATTCACATATGGTTCAAAATCTGAGTATCTTGCAAAGGTACAATCTCAGTTTTTTATTAATTTATTAAGGCAGGGATTAAAAAATATAGATAGAGGGTTTGTAACAAAAGAATATGTCCAAACTTTTGTTAATAACCTTGTGAAGCCACCTCTTTATGGAGAAGGAGTAAAGAATACAATAGAGGCTTATAAAAATAGGTACGGTATAGAACCTCCGGGATTTGTGGTTGTTTCTCCTACACAAAAGTGTAATCTTAAATGTACAGGCTGTTATGCTGCAAGTAATCCAACAACACTTGCCTCTTTGCCATACAGTGTTGTGGAACGCCTTATAAGAGAGATGCATGATATTTGTGGTAGTAGATTTGCAGTGATATCCGGTGGTGAACCTTTTATGTGGAAGGATGCTAAAAAAGACATTATCTCTTTGGCAGAAGAGTTCAGGGATACATTCTTTCTTGTTTACACAAATGGTACCCTGATAAGCACTGAAAATCTAAAGAGGTTAAAAGATGTAGCCAATATGACACCTGCTATATCCGTGGAGGGGTATGAAGAACAAACAGATAAAAGAAGGGGGAAAGGTGTTTACAAGAGGATACTTCAGAGTATAGAACAGCTTAAGAAATACGGGATTCCTTTTGGTGCGTCAGTTACTGCAACAAAAGAAAACATAGACATACTTATGCAGGATGAATTTTATGAATACTGGTTTGAAGAGCTTGGTGCAACATATATGTGGATATTCCATTTGATGCCAATAGGTCGTGCAAAGGATACCATGGATCTTATGCTGACACCTGAGCAAAGGTATAATTTCACATTGAAATGGGAAGACCTCCTGTTTAACAAACAATATTTTGTTGGGGATTTCTGGGATGCAGGACCCGGTTCAAGAGGTTGTATAGCGTACGGGCGTCCAAGCGGGTATTTTTATGTTGATTGGAATGGAAATATAATGCCTTGTGTGTTTGTTCCTTTTTACAAGGATAATATTTATAACCTGTACAAACAAGATAAAACCATTGTTGATGCATTGATGAGTGATTTATTTGTAAGAGGAAGAAAATGGCAGAGCGATTTTGGTTATATGAAGGATCCCCCGGGTAACTTTTTTACTCCATGTGCTATAAGGGATCATCATCGTGATTTCAGAGAAAAGATTTTGACACCGGACGCAAAACCAGAAGATGAACATGCTAAATTAGCACTGGAAGACCCTGAATATATGAGGAGGTTAGAGGAGTTTGATAGAGAGCTTCAACATAAGATGAGCAGTCTCTGGGAAGAAAGAACAAAATTGGGGTAGGCAGCTACATATTTTTGGTTAAATAATTATAGATATGTTTATAGACCAAATTTGAATACAGAAGGCTGAGATGCCCTTGGAAGGGTAAGGCGATATTTTGCATACCATCTAAAGTAGCATATTCAGGTGGTATTATAAGATTGTCCAGGGTTGACCATATTGCAAGTGTCGGAAGCTGATGAGTATTGTTCAATTGTTTCAAGAATTCACTTTCTGGTATCATTTCCCTGGCATTTTTACCATTACCTAATACTGCGATACGCGTGCCTCTATGTGGTGTGGCAATAGTTATGATCTGTTTTACCCTGCCTGTTCCACGGGGTGAGTTAACATAATACCGGGCTACCAATCCACCCATACTGTGACCTATCAGATATACCTCCTTTTCTCCAGTTTTATCTGTTATTTCGTCTACTTTATCAGCAACACGCTCTGACAGCTCTTCTATAGATAAGAAGGGTGGATATAGATTAACTGTAAACACCCTAAACCCATCTATCGCCAGCCTTAAATGTATAAACAAAAAACATGCTCTGTTCATTGTATAACCATGGACGAGTAAAACAGGTAGATATTGTTTGTTTTTCTTTTTTAAAAAGAGGTTATCATAGTTTATAAAACCAGGGATATATGTAATGATGGAAACAAAAGTGAAGACAGTTTCTTTAAGTATCTCGCGCACAATAGTAAATATATTATCAAGCTTTTCTTTTTTAAAGTTTAAGGCATCATAGATTGCTAACAAAAATGTTGCTGAAACAAATATAAGAACCGCAATGAACAACCATGCCAGGATCTTCAATATAATCATGGCTTTACTCTCCTTTTAATTACAAGTTTTTCTATAGCCTCCGGTACCTTTTGCAACAATATTAAAAGCTCTCCTACATCTGTTGAGGCAATATTACCTGCCCCATTGTCACCGTATAGCATTTGCACAATCCTCCCCATAAAGTATACAGGTATCACTACAGCGGTTTTGGGTGGTATGCCACCAAGCAGAAGAAAGAAATCTTTGTTAAACTCAGTTGCCTGTGGCGGTCCTATAAAGTGTGCACCCATATCATAGGCGAATTTAAATATTGATGGCTGATCAAGGGGGATTATTAATTGTTTTATATTAAATCTGTTTACCTGCTCTCCTGCGCCTTCCCACCCTATTGCTATGCCTTTCTGTATCATAAATATCACTGCTCTTTTGAATATAGATAGAGCAAAACCAAGAACAACACTTGCGATATCATCCCTTGAGGTTGCACTTAAAAGTAGCGAAACAGCGTCATTTAAATTAGTAGTTTTTTTCAGTTCAAGTGTTTCCTCAAGCTCCATTGCATGAGATAATTCTATCGTAGGCTTCTCCTGTTCAATCATTGGTATGTTTGCCTTTAATATATCCTGAAATTCTTTCTCGCTCATAAGATCTTCATTGTCAGAAGGTGGTTTTAATTGCGAATCAGGTTTAGCAGGTGCTTCGTACGAAAGGTTGTTTTTGTTATCTAATTCGTATGTTGTAGTTTTATGCTTATTTTTTTTCTTGTTAGCCAGAAACTGTGCTGTGTCATGCCTGGATAGCGTAATGTACCGTATATCCCTTTTGATACCATAATATTTTTCTAACAGGATCAAAAGTCTTATTTCAGGAACTACATACTGTCTTATCTTAAAACCTGTTACAAATGATAATTCATCTATTATATCAAGTTTTTGTGGGTCCATCATAGCAACATACAATTGTTTATCTTTATAATCAAAGGGTATGACCTTTAACCTTTTTACAACATTGATCGGAATCAGGTTTAATATGGTTGATGGTATGTTATTTAATTTTTCTGGTGTAACAGGGTTTAGATGATGATATTGAGCCAGGTATGTTCCAAGTTCCTCTTCTGTTAATGCGCCTGCCTCTATAAGATTGGTTCCAAGTCTTCCGCCAAAAATAACCTGCGCATTGAGAGCCTCAGTTAATTGCTCATTAGTTATGCGCTTTTGGTTTATAAGAAATTCTCCAAGCATGATTTAATTGTATATCAGAATTTGCTTAAAAATACCATGTTTTAAAATGGCATTTTATGTTATTGTATAAAAGGGTATTTAGAATTGCTATGGAATTAAAAACAAAAAAACTTTTACTGGTAAGTACTGTTATTGTATCAGGATTTTTTCTTTATATCAGAACACTTGGATATGGATTTATCAATATTGATGACGCATCATATATAACAGCCAATCCTTACCTGAGCGGTATCACTATTAAAAACATATATAACCTTGTATCAAGGGATTTTGCCAACATGTGGTCTCCAATTACCATGCTATTTATCCTGCTTGAACATAGTCTGTGGGGCAATTTTGCAGGAGGGTATCATGTAGTAAATCTTGTCTTCCATATCATCAATACATTCCTTGTGTTTTATTTGATCGGTTTATTTACCGGGTCCTTCACTGTAAAATTTATAGCAGCGATCTTCTTTCTTATCAGTCCTGTACAGATAGAATCCGTTGCCTGGGTATCCGAACAAAAGACCATGCTTTCCACCTTCTTTTTGTTATTGACTATAATTACCTATATAAAGGCAAGAAAAAAAAACAAACCTGCGTTTTTGTCATTCATACTCTTTGTGTTTTCTGTTCTGAGCAAGGTAACCGCTGTTATTATTCCTGTGATCCTGCTTTTTTATGAATGGATCTTTTTAAGCAATAATTTATACAAAGCTATAAAAAAGAGCCTGGTGTATTTTTTAATGAGCATGGCAGCAGGTATGATGTATGTAATCAGCTCAATCCATATTGGCTTTGTCGGACATCTATATGGTAGCACTTTAAAAAGCCATATTTTAACAGTACTATCAAACCTTGCCGGTGTTACTCAGTATCCTGTAAAGATATTTTTCCCGTTTTATCTGCACGCAATAGACTATCCTGATAACCCTATAAATAATATTCTATCAATAGAGTTTCTTGTAACAACTGCTATGCTCTGCATTTTTGCCTATCTGGCATATAGGTTTTATAAAAAGGGTGATAAACCAGGGCTATTCTTCCTCGGCTGGTATTTTATAAACTTCTTGCTTGGAACAGGTATTATCCCCATAGCGTATCAGGGGGCTTTGAGATTTCTGTATGTTCCTTTAGTCAGTATAGGCTTTTTTGCAGGCAGAATGGTTGAGTGGTTCAATGAACAGCATAGGTGGATTCGTATATCAGCACTTATAGCAGTTTTTTTGATTGCAACTGCATTTATTGTTATTGATGTCACATACATTCCGCAATGGAGGGATAATAATACATTCTGGGCTTATCAGTTAAAGTCTCAACCGGATAATCCAAGGGATATGGCAGAGTATGCAGATATCCTGATGCAAAACCGGGATATAAATAAAGCTTTAGCATTGATCAAAGAGGCACAATCTATCGGATACAACGATAGTGTTGTATGGGCAATTAGCTATACCATATATTTCAGGCTCAAGGATTACAAATATAGTATTTCATGCCTTGATCACCTGAAAAAGATTTATATGAATATATATCAAATTGCTTCTGAAGATAATATTTTATCAATTGCTAAAGAGCAACCTGCTATTGGCTCAATATTCGTGGATATATTTAATAAGTATGCAATAACATATCTTGATATGCATGAACTGGATAAAGCACAGACATATATTGGTTATGCAAATATGATTCAGCCATCAAACAGAGACACCTTTTTAATCTACTCACGATTGTTGATTATAGAGCATAAATATAATGATGTAATATCAAATGCCATGAAATATCTTCAATTAAAGCCAGATGCACCAGAGGCATATGCTCAGATGGGTATTGCCTATTATGAAATGGGGCAACTGAATAATGCATTAGAACAAATAGACATTGCCATAAACCTTGTAAAAGGTACCCCTGATGAAAAGACACTCATGACACTTAAGTCAATGATGCTGGAACACGACCAGCTACCATGAAAAAATCATATTAGCTTTATACAAAATCAGATTTTTATATCACTATTTGCTAATGGTTTCTGAATTGAAGCTCGTAATTTTTGTTAAATATCTTTTTTAAAAATGACTTTCTATGGATCGGGCATGGACCATACTCTAAAATAGCTTTTATGTGTTCTTTTGTTCCATAGCCCTTATGTTTATCAAAACCGTATTCTGGATATTTCATCGCATACCTTTCCATTATACTATCCCTGTAAACCTTGGCGATTATAGAGGCAGCAGCTATACTTAAATGTAATCTGTCACCATCAACAATTGCCTTTTGAGGTAGGTGTGTGTTGATTTCCATATTTCCATCAATTAAGACTATTTCAACTTTGTAAGCCAACATTTTCAGTGCCTGTTCCATTGCCATCAATGTAGCATTTCGTATGTTAATTTGATCAATCGTTTGTTCATCTACAATGCCTAAACCGTATGATATTGCATGTTCTTTAAGGTATTCATAAGCCCTGATACGTGCCTCTTTAGAAAGTAGCTTGGAATCCTTTATGAGTTTACAATTTGAATTATTCGGGATAACTATTGCACACGCTACAACAGGTCCTGCAAGCGGTCCTCTTCCCACTTCATCTATACCGGCTATGTTATCGTACAATTTATTTTGTATAAGCTTCTCAATTTTGATGTTATCATTTATCCCATGCAATGGGTATTCTAATTCCCTGCTTATATTAAGTTTACTCTTCATCTGTAGATTCAGGAGATGAAAGTGGGAGCTCTGTTTGATTGCGTTCAATTTCTTCGTCTGCTGAACCTATTTGTTTGATATCCTGAAGATTGGGTAATGCGGAAATATCCTTCAATCCAAACACCTCAAGGAACTCCTGCGTGGTTCCATAGACAATAGGCCTTCCTGGCAATTCTTTCTTACCAACAATCTTTATGAGCCTTTTATCAAGCAAAGTTTTTATAACAGCACCACTATCTACACCTCTAACATAATCTATCTCTGCTCTGGTTATAGGTTGTCTATAGGCTATAATAGCTAATGTTTCCATAGCTGGTTGCGAGAGTTTGAATGGCTTGACCGTATTAAGTCGTTTTATCCATTCTGCAAAGGCTGGTTTTGTCCTGAATTGCCATCCCTCTGCAACCTCTACGAGTTCTATGCCGCTATCTTCATAAGAAAACTTTGTTTTTAACTGTTCTATAAGTTCTTGAATTGTTATTCCCTCAAGATCAATAATAGACATGACCTGTTCAATGTATTTAGTTTTTAATGGCTTTTCAGATGCAAATATAAGTGACTCAATAATAGCTAAGAGTTTTTCTTTTTCCATGATCCCTCTTTATACTAAATTTAGATAAAATACAATGTACACTTTATTCCTGTACATATAACCAGATAGGCCCAAATAATACTTTTTGCTCGCATCTTATCATCCTTAGCCTTAATAATTCAAGCACAGCAAGTACTGTAACCACAACATCCATTTTTGTATAGGTTTCCGGTAACAGCGTGTCAAATGTAATACTTTTAGCAATACTTATGCGTTCCATTATATCGCTTATTTTCTGAGCAACACTTATTCTTTCTACTGTCATGTATGCTATTTTTTCACCCTTAGCCCTATCTAAAACAGATTTAAAAGCAACAAGGAGATCGTATATATCAGCATCTATATTTAAGGGTCCTGTGTCTGGTACCTGATAGTCTTCCTGTATACCTTTCGGGAAGGTATCCCTATATAAGATATTAAGATTATTCAACTGAATTGCTGCATTTTTAAACCGCTGGTATTCAAGTAATCTGTTGGTAAGCTCCTGTCGCGGATCTTCTATTTCTTCTTCCTGCTCGATCTCTACCGGTATAAGCATTTTAGCTTTTATCTCAAGCAATGTTGCTGCCATTACAAGAAATTCTGATGCAAGCTCCACATTTAGAACCTCCATCATACCGATATAAGCGAGATACTGTTCTGTAATAAATGAAATGGGAATATCGTATATATCAAGTTCATTTCTTTTTATGAGAAAAAGGAGCAGGTCAAGTGGACCTTCAAAGATTTCAAGTTTTACTCTATAATCCTGTTGTTCTGAAGTCATAAATAATCCTTATAGCCTGTTTAACCTCTTTTATTGTTTCTGATGATACTGCCAGCGCTTTTTTGTTGCCGTTTTTTATGATCTCCTCAAGGATGTCTGGTTGTTTTATGAGATGTTCTCTTTTCTCCCTTATAGGGGTAAGCAACATATTTATCTCTTCTATAACTACCTTTTTGCAATCAACACAACCTATTCCTGCTGTTCTACAACCACTGTCTATTTCTTTTAACTTGTCTGATGGTGTATGTAATTTATGTAAATCAAAGACAGGGCATAGCTCGGGATTTCCTTTGTCTGTTCTTCTCATCCTGTGTGGATCTGTAACCATTGTTAGGATTTTCTTTGAAATGACATCAGGTGGATCAGATATATACAGACAATTATCATAGCTTTTACTCATCTTTCTGCCATCTGTACCGGGTACCTTTGGGGCTATTGTTAAAAGTGGTTGTGGTTCTGGAAATATAGGTTTGTAAAGATAATTGAAGCGCCTTGCTATCTCCCTTGTAAACTCTAAATGGGATAGCTGATCCTCGCCTATCGGTACCTTTTGTGCTTTATAAATAAGAATATCAGCTGCCATAAGTAATGGATATCCAAGGAAACCATATGTATGCAGGTCCGTAAGCGAGCTTTCTTTAAGTTTTTCTTTATAGCTTGGAACCCGCTCAAGCCAGCCAAGCGGGGTTATCATTGAAAGTAAAGTATGAAGTTCACTATGTTGAGGTATGTATGATTGAATAAATATTGTTGCTTTTGAAGGATCCACACCTACAGCTATCCAATCAGCAAGCATTTGGATTACGCTTGATTGTATTTCCTCTGTTTTAGAATAGTTTGTTGTAAGTGCATGTAGGTCTGCAACAAAGAAATAGCATTCATATACATCTTGCAACTTTATAAAATTTGTAAGTACACCATGGTAATGCCCGAGATGTATTTTACCTGTTGGCCTTAATCCACTCAAAACTCGTTCCATATTATCCTCTTCTGATTTATTATATACTTAATATCATGTTGAGTACATTGAGCAAATAAAAAAGTGATCTACCCGCGAAAAGGTAGGAAAGAAGATTTGCAGGTAGCCATATAATAAATGTTAATATTTTGAAAGGTGTAAAACTGTCTATCACAAACAAAGCAAGCAATATAACCATGCCATACCTTTCAAGCCATATGAATTTATGTTCCATATTATATGGTAGTAAGCCATATAGAATTTTAGAACCATCCAGTGGAGGAATGGGTATGAGATTGAATATACCAAGGGCTAAATTTATCTGTAAAGTCAAGATGAGAATTGCATAGATGGACGATGTTATTATATCTGAGACATTTACATTAACAAATGACATAAAACCCCTTAGCAGTATACCTGAAATTAGTGCAAGGGCAAAGTTAGCACCAGGACCTGCGAGCGATATCCATATCATATCTTTTTTAGGGTCCCTGAGATTGTAAGGATTTATCATAACAGGTTTTGCCCAGCCAAAATGGGCAATAAACAGCATTATGGTTCCTATGGGATCAAGGTGTGCTATAGGATTTAATGTAAGCCTCCCTGTTGCCCTTGCGGTTGGGTCTCCGAATTTGTCAGCCACCCATCCATGAGATACCTCGTGGACTGTTAATGAAAACAGTATAACAGGTATGAGTAAAATAAATTCTTTTAAGCTTGCTGTATCCATATGAATTTTGTATCTAATAGCAGGAATGCAAAACTGTCAATGATTTATTATTTTTTATATCTTACAATAAAATCATGCCTTATTTAAAAATACATTTTTCGGGTTAAAAGATTTAAACAACATCACATGGGCTTGCTGTAAGCTCATTTATCCAAAGAATACAGACCTTCTTTGTTTTAATAAATCTATTAACATTTCTTGTATATGCGTTCTAACATTTTCTGACAATCTGTTTATAAGGATATCATCTTCAATGTCCCTCTCATCGTATTTGCTCATATCAATAGGTTCACCGTATTTTATATACCATTTTGTAGGAAGAGGTATTGCCCCTAAAGGACCAAGCCACGGGAAAAATGGTGTTACTGGAAGGTATGGAGCACCAAACAATTTACCAAGCCAATCAATTCTTCCTATAATAGGATAAGCCTCTTCTGCTCCTACAACAGCCACGGGTATGAGGGGAGAATGGGTTTTCATAGCGAGTTTTATATATCCACCTCTGCCAAACCTTTGTAGCTTATATCTTTGTTTAAAAGGTTTGCCAATGCCTTTTAAACCTTCCGGGAAAACAACAACCAGCTGGTCTTTTTGAAGTAATCTTTCTGCATTTTCCTGTGACGCCCTTACACTCCCTGTTTTTATAAGAAATGAATTTACAAAAGGCATGTAATAAGCAAAATCTTCAACAAGAGGTCTAACAATTCTTTTTGCAGGATGTTCTCTAAAAACAGATGTTACAATCATAGCACCATCTATGGGGATACCACCAGAGTGGTTGGAAACAAGCAGTGCACGCCCTTTCGTGGGTATATTGTTTACACCAATAGTTGTTACCCGCCACCATTTTTCATACAGAAGATCAAAGAAAAACTTTGCCTTTGCGGTAAAGATAGGATCTAATCCAAATTCATCCACCTCTGTTGAGGTTGCCCACATAGCTATATTTGATAATTGTTCTTTAATCTTTTGTGTGGAGAACTGAGAAATGAAGCCCTTGATTTTGCCTGTTAATGCTGGAATGAGATCAAGTTTAATGATGCTGGTATCCTTTTTTATATCTTTAAGCATACTTTTAAGTTTTTCATCATAGCTTTTAGAAAATTCTTCAAATTTCTCTTCTATAATATTTATAAGGGGAGAAAACTCTTGTGGATTTGCTAAAGAATACTGTTCATCTTTTGATTTCTTATGTTTTTTGAGGTTTATAATCTTTATCTCGTTTTTTTCAGGTGAAAGTTTTACCCTCTGTATGGTTATACTATTGTCAGGTACCTGTGGTTTATTTATAGAACGTTTGGGTTTTGTTGATACCACAGTTATGCCATTTTTTGACATAGTTTTCCTCCCTTAATTATTTTCTTTATGCTAACTTCAAATCTCTCAGGCGCTGGGTTCCAATAAAGCTCTCAATGGTTTCCTTTATGCTGTAACGTGGTTCATACTTCATTATTTTTTTTGCCTTATCCCCATCAGCAAGCCATGTGTATCTGATAAAGTTAAGGAAAGTTGGTGGAACAGGAGATAGATTTAACGACCATAATAAGCTTATTGTTGAATAAGCAATGGGATAAGGAAATGATATACTAAGTTTTCCTAACAATTTTATGACGGTACTGTATGGCAGTACACCTTTACCAACTATATTAAAAATACCAGGATAATCGTCTTTTGCCGCTATTACAAACGCGTTAATAGCATCATCCTCATGTACAAATTGTACTAAAGGATCGAATCCCAATATTTTAGGTATTACAGGGCTTGCTAAATACGAGGTTAAAAAATTGTTTATTGTGGGTCCCAGTATTGCACACAACCTTAATACTGTTACTACTGTTTGCGGATTTTTTTCTTTAAATCGTTTAACCAGGTGTTCTATCTCAACCTTATCTCTTAAGTAAGCCATACCTGTATTTGATGCTAATGGATGTTCTTCTGTTAAAAAATTAGGATTGGTGGCATTAGCGCCGTAAGCCATTGTAGTGGATCTTATTAAGAATTTTCTCACCTTTGCCGCAGCAGATGCATGAATGATATTCAGGGTTCCTATAACCTCAAGTTCGTGAGAAAGACCTGTGTTTTTTATTGGCCCGGATAAAAACGCTAAATGAATGACCTCTTCTATCTTCTCTTTTTTAAATAATTTTGCAATGACAGCATCAACCATAGGTTCAGTTAAATCTATTTTGTAGAATTTAATATTTTTCCCGGAGATTGCTGGTTTTCTTAGATCTATTGCTATGATTTGATAATTTGGATTACCAGCCAATTTTTTAATAATATGTGACCCTATAAAGCTGTTAACCCCTGTTACTGCTATTCTTCTGACCCTTTTTGAGCCTGTATCACCTGTATCATTTTTTTTCATATAACGATTAACCTTTACCAATAATCCTTTTTAGATACAAAATTTAGCTTACAAACTTTCCCTCCTAACCATTGATTTACTCTATACAAGCTTGGTATCTGATGTCAAGTTTTCGGAGCTTTGACTTAAAGTCCTCTACACCTGTTTCTCTGTCAAATTGAATCTCTATAATATCCGTAGCAGGGCTGATAGTTTTCTTTTATACTGACATTACACACATTCCAATTGTTACCTTTGAAGAAGACAACGCAAAGAAGCAGTTGCATTTATTTAACTATGGTATCAATAAAGCTATGAAGAAAAAAGATAAAAGCTAAAAACATACCACGAGGTAAAAGAGCCTCAGGCAGAGTACCATGCCTTTAAGGACATGGATGTAAACGAGCTTGCGAATAAGATCCTCAAGGCTATTGGAGATGACGCTCAAAAGCGGGCAACGCTTATTGGTTTGCTTGTGAGTGATGTAGCCACAAAGCAGGATTTTGCGGCTATTCTTGCGGAGCTTAAGAAGATGATGAAGACTTCTAACGAGAGGTTTGAGGCTATGAACAGGATGTTTGAAGAGCAGAGAGAAGATTTTCATCTATCCCTCAGATTATCTATAGAAGCACTTAACAAATCTCTCACCGAGAAGATAAGTGCCATTGGTTCAAGATGTGGTATTATGGCAGAGCGGATAATAGAGCAAAAAGTTAAGTAGTTTTGGAGTCTGAAAAAAGTTGAGGAATTTAGGAGTTACGGAGTTGAGGAGTTGGAAAAAAGTTAAGGAGTGCCATTCTTAGGAATGGCTTTTCAAGCCATGACGAAGCATCTCAACCCAAAAAATGCATTTACAAAAATAGGGAAGTTTGTGTAAAAAGCCTGCATCAAATCTTAGGTATTCTTCGAATATTAGCAAAAAAGAATTATTGTGCTGTCATTGCGAGCCGCAGGCGAAGCAATCCCTATGCTTGTAGATTGCTTCGTCGTGCTTCAAAGCACCACTCCTCGCAATGACCTATTGCT